>ERZ773139.3506-NODE-3506-length-13959-cov-26.718498_pt1 | contig 13959 bp, 12 predicted proteins | sample MGYA00580854_ERZ773139 | MGnify/ENA primary metagenome ERZ773139 (study PRJEB29015, sample SAMEA2737809) | human gut metagenome | biome: human gut; feature: human-associated habitat; material: faeces | place: China | collected 2012 ...
GCTTACAATGAGATTGGTTCAACATTAGATACACTTCTTTGTGATGAAATACTTAAAAATGTACTCCTGTTGAACTTTTTTTGCAAGTAAAAATTTTAACTAGCACAATACGTATGATATAATATAAAATTAGTTAAGAATGGATTTATAAATTAATAATAAAATTTGTGGAGGATTTTATGGGAAGATTTTATAAAAAAGCGATAGTTACAGCTTTATTAGTATCAGCATTATCAACTACTGCTTTTGCGGCGCCAGAAGATGTATATACAAATATTGCTGATAGTGCAGTGATCATGGATGCAGCAGATACTTCAGTGTTTAAGCCAGCATCAATAAAATCATTAGATGATTATGATGAACATTATCGTTTATATAAATATGACACGATATCAATTAGAATTATAGGCTACAAAGATGCTCAGGGATTGGATAGCATTATGATCGGTACAGATGGCTATGTAAATCTACCTTATGCTGGTAGTGTGAAATTAGCAGGTCTAACTATTGAAGAAGCAAAACAAGTATTGACTGCAAAATTTGGTAAATATATAAAAATACCAGATATGTCGATAATCGTCACTAATTATGGACCTAGAAAGGTGCAGGTATTAGGAGAAGTGAATGCTCCAGGTACAGTGGAATTAGCTTCTGATGATATGAATGTATTGGCAGCTATCTCTAAAGCTGAATGGGTGACTACATATGGTCGTATCAAAAAAGTGCAAGTCATTCGCATAGATGATGGTGTTATGTATGTAAAAGAAGCTAATATTAAAGATTATATAGAAAAACATGATATCAGTCAGAATTTTGCCTTAGAAGATGGAGATATTATCTATATTCCTAAGTCTAATAAAATTGACTTCCATCAAGACGTATTACCACTTATCAATGTATATAGTACGTATAGAGCTTTGACTGATTAATTAGGAGTGAAATAATGGATATAAATAATGCAAATGATAATGATACAATTGATTTAAAAAAATTGTTTTCTTTAATGCTCGAAAAGAAAATGATAGTTATAGCGATAATAGTAATTTGTACTATTATTGCCACTATAGTTGCTTTTGTCTTACCAAAATCTTATCAATCTACCACACTTGTACGTGTAAAATCTAGTAGTAGTTCTTCTATGGCTGGTTATGCAGCTATGGCAGCTGGCTTTGGTATAGATATAGGTAGTAGTAGCACTGCTTCACCGGAGTCTTATATGGAATTAATGAAATCTCGTGAAGTCTTAAATCCAATTATAGAAAAAGTAGATTTAACAGATGAAGAACGAGAAGAAATGAGAACAGAAGATTTCTTTAAAAAGTATTTAGAAATAACAAATACTAAGAAAACAGATTTAATAAATATTGCAGCTTATGGTAAGACTCCAGAAGAAGCACAGATGATCTCTCAAGGGGTAGCAGATAATTTCTTAGCTTTGATGACTAAATTAAACAAAGAAGATAATTCCACTACTTTGAAATTCCTTGATGAACGCATAAAAATCGCTAAAGAAGAGATGGAAACAGCGGAAAATAAATTAGCTGCTTATCAGCAGGAACATAAAATTTATGCACCTGATGAACAAGCGAAAGCTATTATTGCTAATTTGAATACTTATGATACAACTATTGCTCAGCTTCAAGCGCAAAGTGAAGGAGATAATGCTAAACTTGCTGGTGTGACTAGTCAATTGGAACAGCAAAATGCATCTTTGTTAGAATATAATGTATCTGATAATGCAAATATCGGCAATATCCGTGAATCTATAGTCAATAAACGTGTAGAACTTGTAGGTCTTCAGCAACAGTTCACTGATGAACATCCAGATGTGATCAAAGCTAAAGAAGAATTAAATAGTCTCGAAAAATCATTATCTGATGAAATCGCAAAGGCTGTAAATTCTCAATCAGTGACTTTAAGCCCAGTACAGTCTAATCTTTTAAGTGATAAGATTAGTACAGAAGTGCAGATATCTGTAAATAATGCTTCTTTAGAAGCTTTGAAGGCGAAACAAGCAGAAGCTCAAGAGAGTATAGCTACATTATCTGCTGATAGTGTGGAATATATGCGTTTATCTCGTGAAGCTACTATTACAGGTCAAGTATATACTTCTCTTGTACAGAATTATGAACAGACTAGAATTCAAGAAGCAAAAGATTCTATGGATATTCAGATCATCGATGCAGCAGATTTGCCAAAAGAAGATATGCCTGAAAAACCAAAGAAAAAAATAGTTATAGCTATCGGTTTTGTTTTAGGAGTTATGATAAGTTTAGGTTATACTATATATAATTATAGTAGAAGATATGGTTTATAATAGGAAATAAAGATAAAAGGAGAAGTATAGATTAATATAAATATAGCTTCTCCTTTTATACTATAAATAAAAATAAATGCAATGTAGGTGAATTTATTGGTACAAAATTATAAAACTAATCTAAAACAAAATATCCGCATAATTTGGTCCGGTATATCACTGATGGCAGATTATCTGGCGATATTATTAGCAGAGATGATAGCGATGTATTTTAGTGAAGAAAATCTTCGTTATATAGATTTATTTATCGTTATACCGTTTATTTATATAGCTTTTATCGCTGCTGCTAGGACTTATCGTCGTACTATTCCTTTTTGGCAGAGGGTGGAGTCGCTTTTTTATAGTAGTATTTATAGTATTATTGCTATTTTATTGTTCTTTTTTGTAAGCGCTAATTCTACTGAACATAGTATAGCTTTTTTAGCATTACTTTGGTTAGCTAGTTTTATATGTCTGATAATTGTGCGTTATTTATTGAAACGTATTTTAGATGAAAGAAAAATATTTAAGATACCTTTATTAATTATTGGGGCTCAAGAAGAAGCTTTAGCTTTTACGAGAAGCATAAATAATGATATAGGAATGAGTTCTTATAAAATAGTAGGTTTAATCAGTGATAAAACTCCTATAAAAGGATTAGAAAAATATCCGTTATTAGGTGATTTTAAGGATATAGAAGAAATAATCAAAACTACAGGGATAAATAATGTATTGATAGCTATTCCTTATTTGGAACAAACAAAAATACAAAATATTATTCATCGTGTACAGCCATTAGTGAAAAATATTTGTATAATACCTAATCTTACAGCTATTCCTATGGGGGGAATAGATGTAGAAACATTTTTTACGGAAAAAATTATGCTTATTCGTGTGCGTAATAATTTAGAACGTAGATTAAATCGCATTATTAAATATTTATTTGATATGGTATTGACTATAGTGGGAACAATTTTTATTTCTCCACTTTTAGTCATTATAGCTATATGGATATATATAGATTCTCCTGGACCTGTGATATTTAAACATATGCGAGTGGGTAAAGATGGAAAAGAATTCCCTTGTTATAAATTTCGTTCTATGTGTGTAGATGCCAAAGAAAAATTAGAAGAATTGTTGCAAAATGATCCTGAGGCAAGAGCTGAATGGGAACGAGATTTTAAATTAAAACATGATCCTAGAATTACGAAATCTGGAGCTTTTTTGCGTAAGACTAGTCTTGATGAATTGCCACAGATTTTTAATGTATTAAAAGGTGAGATGAGTCTTGTAGGTCCAAGACCTATAATTAAAGTAGAGATGGAACGTTATGGTAATTATATTAATGATTATTTAATGGTACGACCAGGGATTGCAGGAATGTGGCAATGTAGTGGTCGTAATGATATAGATTATACAGAGCGTGTGCATATGGACAGTTGGTATGTACGTAATTGGTCTGTATGGCTTGATATAATGATTTTATGGAGAACTTTTAAAGCTGTATTTGCGAAAAAAGGAGCTTATTGATAGATGAAAATTATTATTTTAGCAGGTGGAGGAGGTACTAGATTATTTCCACTATCTAGAGATTGTTATCCTAAACAATTTCTGCATGTAATCGGGGATAAATCTTTACTTGCACAAACGATAGAGAGATTTTTAGGTTTAGTAGAAGCAAAAGATATTATTATAGTGACTAATGAACGCTATATCTTTCATGTACAAGCAGAATTAAAATCTATAAATGCACAAAAAGCTCATATTATTACTGAACCTATGGGAAAAAATACAGCTCCTGCTATTGCTTTAGCACAGAGTTATTGTCAAGATGTATTGCAATGTGATGATGATGAGATATTATTTGTTAGTCCATCGGATCATTTAATTAAACCAATAGATGCCTTTCAAAATTTAATAAGAAATGCTCAAGATATAGCTAAAGATAGTGTAGTAACTTTAGGAATTAAACCTACCAAACCAGAGATTGGTTATGGTTATATTGAAGCGGAGAAAAATAATAACTTAGCTAAAAAAGTTATTTCTTTTAAAGAAAAGCCGGATTTAGCTACAGCTAAAGAATATATCACTTCTGGTAATTATTATTGGAATGGTGGTATGTTTATGTTTAGCATAGCTACTATGCAGGCTGAACTCCTTAAATATATGCCAGCAATAATAGATATTACTCAGAATGGTTATCAATATACAGTAGATAATTTTATAAATATGCCAGATATATCCATTGACTATGCAGTAGCAGAAAAATCACAAAAAATGATGATGATACCAATGGAAAATATTTATTGGAATGATATTGGTAGTTTTGATGCTATTGCAGAAGTACTTTCTGATAAGCATAAAAATGTATTTAAAGGTGATATTTTAGCGGAAAATTGTACAGATACGATGATTATCGGTGATAATCGTCTAATAGCTGGTATTGATTTAGAAAATTTAATGATTATTGATACTCCAGATGCACTTCTTGTAGCAAAAAAAGGTGAAAGTCAAAAAGTAAAAAATATAGTGAATAAGCTTAAGCAGAATAAACGTAAGGAAGCAAAAGAAAATGTCACTATGTATCGCTCATGGGGAAAATATACTTTACTTACTGAGAGTGAAGGTTATAGAGTACGTAAAATAGAGATGGATCCAGGGGCGTCGCTTACTATGCAGATGCATTATCATCGTAGTGAGCATTGGACTGTTATTTCTGGCACAGGTAAGATTATTATTAATGATGTAGAAAGTATTTTTATCGAAAATCAAAGTACTTATATTCCTATGGGAGTAAAGCATAAATTATCTAATCCAGGGAAAATACCTTTAATTATTATAGAGGTTCAATCTGGAAAATATATTAATGATGATGATATTGTAGTTTTTAGTAAATGAGGTAAATAAGGTGAAAATTCTTCATGTAGGTGAATATGTTAATGGTGGTGTAGCCACATATTTAAGAACTTTATTAAATGGATTACAGAAATATAGTAATATAGAGAGTTATTTATTGATTAGTGAGTATAAATCTCAAAAAAACTGGGAAAATATAACCAAAAAAGTATTTTATTATAAATATAAAAGAAATATATTTAATATTTTTTCAGCTATAAAACAAATACATGAAGTTATAAAAAAGGTGAATCCTGATATAATACATGTTCATAGTACATGGGCAGGTCTTTTTGTTAGATTGCCTTATTTATTTAGAAAAAGAAAAGCTAAGATAATATATCAATCACATGGTTGGGCTTTTTTAATGGACACATCTAATTATAAAAAAAATATATATGCATTAGTAGAAAAAATTTTATCTATGCCAACAGATAAAATTATAAATATATCTAATTATGAACAAAATCAAGCTACAAAATATGGCTTAAATAAAAATAAGATGATAATGATTTATAATGGAGTAGAAGATAAAGTAAATAGATCTAGTTTAAAGTTAAATTGGGATGGAAATAAAATAAATTTATTATTTGTTGGTAGATTAGATAGGCAAAAAGGTTTAGATTTATTTTTAGATGTATATGAGAAAATGAAATTAAAAAATATTCATTTGTATGTAATAGGAACAAGTATATTGGATAATAATTTACCTAAAAATACAGAATATGTTACCTATTTAGGTTGGGTTGATAGTAAAGATATTGATGAATATTATCAAGCATGTGATGCGGTAATAATGCCTTCTCGTTGGGAAGGATTTGGTTTAGTTGCTATTGAAGCAATGAGAAATTCAAAGCCAATAATAGCTAGTAATAGAGGAGCTTTACCAGAATTAATAAAAAATACTATAAATGGATATATATTTGATATAGAAAAAGATGATATATTAGAAGAAATCTTATTAAATATAAATAAGACAGAATTACAAAAACTAGGAAAACAGGCAAGACAAATATATTTAAAAAATTTTATAGATTTAATGTTTGTAGAGAAAGTATATGAAGTATATTCTCATTAATAGAAGGAATTTTATATGGAAAAAATATATATAAATGGAAGATTTTTAACGCAAAATGTAACGGGAGTCCAAAGATATGCTATTGAAATAGTAAAGGCTATGGATAAATATTTAAATAAGCATGACTTAAAAAATAAATATAAATTTGAAGTTGTATGTCCTAAAAATATAAAACAAAAAATTGATTTAAAAAATATAAAAATAAAACAAATCGGTAATTTTAAGGGACATTTATGGGAACAAATAGATTTACCTTTGTATGTAAAAGATAAATTTTTATTTAATTTTTGTAATTGTGCTCCATTAGTGAAAAAAAATCAGATAGTCACAATTCATGATACTGCAGTTTGTGATGTACCTTATGCATATTCTAAATTTTTTAGAATATGGTATAAATTTATGTATAAAGTTTTAACATCTAGATTAAAGAAAATATTTACTGTATCAGAGTTTTCAAAAAAAAGGTTAAATGAATATTTTAATATTCCATTAGAGCGAGTAGAAGTTACATATAATGGAATTGATCATATGGAGAATATAAAACCTGATGAAAAAATTTTTTCTAAATTTGGTATGGAGAAAAATAATTATGTTTTAGCAGTTAGTAGTCTAAATCCATCAAAAAATTTTAAGCTAATATTAGAAACTGCTAAAATTTTACCAGAAATTAATTTTGTAATAGCAGGTGGCACTAATTCTAATGTTTTTAAAGAACAAGGTTTAGAAATAACTTCAAATGTTAAATTTATAGGATATGTAAATGATGAAGAATTAGTAGCTTTATATAAATATGCTAGTTGTTTTGTGTATCCATCTATTTATGAAGGTTTTGGTATACCTCCGTTAGAAGCAATGTATTTTGGTTGTCCTGTAATACTATCAGATATAGCAGTATTTAGAGAAATATATATGGATGCTGTATTATATTGCGATGTAAAAGATAGTAATATTTTAAAAGAGCAAGTTTTGTTAATAGTAAAGAATAAAAAGAAAAATATTTTAATAAAATACAGAAATATTTTATTAAAATATAGATGGGATTATTTAATAGATAAATTTTTTAGAAATAATTTATTTTAATAAATATGTTGGAGGATTAATTTTAAATGGAAAAAATTATACCATGGATAATGTATATATTAAGTTTTATTTCTCTTTTAATATATATAAGAAAAAAAAATAAAAAAAGAAAATATATATTATCAATAATAAATCCGTATATTATACAATATATTTTTATTTTGTTTGTAATACCATGGTTTACTTTTTCTGCTATAGCATGGATAAAATTATTAGGGGACTCAGCATATGATTTAGTAGATATATATTATGATTATTTGTTACAATCATTAGAGATAAATTGTTTTGGGTTTTTTATATTTATAAATGCTATGAATTTCTTTGAGTTCAATGAAAAAAAAAGTAACTGGCTGTATAAATCAATAAATATTATAGAAAAATATATTGTATCAGATATCTTGAAGATAGAATTTATAATATGTAGCTGTGTTTATATAGTTATAATGTTTGGTTGGTCAGGTATTGGTTTATTAGGAGAAAATAATATTAGTGCAAATGATGGAATATTATATTATGTGATATTTATATTACAAAATATAATAACAATGTTGACATTATATTGGGGATTTTATGTAGTTAATAATAAAAAAGGGAAAAAATTTTTTATTATTGGTTGCATAGAGTGCATTTTAATGGGAAAAAGAGCAACAATTATGATGGATGTGTTGTTTGCTGTTATAGTATATTTTTTATATAAAACATATGGTAGTCAAAATAGACAAAAAGTTTTAAAAAGATCTTTTAAGTATATGATTTTAATAGTAATATTTGCTGTTATTATGGGAATGTTGAGATCAACAGATAATTCATTTACTTTTATAGAAAATATACTTTATGGAAATAATTTTTCAGATATTAGAGATGGAGCAATGGTTTTGTTTGCTTTTGAAAATAATTATCAAGATGGATATTTGTATGGGAAATCTTATTTATCAGCATTAATTTCTTTTATACCATCATCTATATCTAGTTTTAGATATGATTGGGATTGGGGGAGATTTAGCACATTAGTTTTATTAGGTTGGGAAGGTCATCCTGGCTTACGTGGTGGATGGGCAATGGAAAGTTATTTGAATTTTGGTGTTTTAGGAATTGTATTAAGTGCAATTACTGCAGCTTATTTGTATTCTAGCTTAGAAAAATATTTTTATAATGAAATGTTTATATATAATAGTAAAATTAATGAAAAAAGTATATTATTATTATATGTTCTTATATTATTAGCTAGAAGAATATTTTGCTCAGCCGGTTTCTTTGGGATATATGTGTATTTATCATTTATATTAGTAAATATACTAATTGTATTTATTTGTAGGAAAGTTTATATTAATTATAATAAAAAAGGAGAAGTTTAATAATTTGTGTAAAAGAATATCAATAATAATTCCTGTTTATAATATAGAAAATGATTTAGCTTTTTGTTTGGACAGTATTTTAAATCAAAGTTATAAAAATTGGGAATGTATTTTAATAGATGATGGTTCAACAGATTTATCAGGAAAAATTTGTGATTTATATGTAAAAAAAGATAAGCGATTTAGTGTATATCATAAAAATAATGAAGGTGTAAGTAGTGCAAGAAATTATGGAATAGAGAAATCAAAGGGTGATTTTATAGTATTTATTGACGGTGATGACTGGATTGATAAAAATTATTTATCTTTTTTTATGGAAAAAATGGAAACAGATATAGATATTGTTATGTGTCATACAATATTAGAATATCCAAATAATTCATTAGAATTATTCTCTATAAAGCCTAAATATATTGAGTTTAATGAAAAAAATAGAAAAGATTTAATATTATCATCTATTAGTATAAATTATTCAGATGTTATGTTAAAAAAAAAATTGGGCTTTTTAAATACAGTTTGGGGAAAAATGTATCGTACGGATATTATAAAAAAATATAATATTAAGTTTGAGAATTTTGAAATAAGTGAAGATGCTTTATTTAATAGAAAAATATTTTATTATATAAAAAAAATAAAAATCTATGATAATATATTATATCATTATAGAATGAGAGATTTTTCAGCAGTGCATTCATTTAAAAAAAATTATTTAAAAAAATATAATGAGTATTTGAATGTAGTTAAAGAATATATAAAAGAGAAGTATGAATTTAAAGATAAATTTTTGTTTGCATATAATTCATTAGTTATATATGTTTTAGTAAATATAATGAAAAATTATTTTTATAATGACAAATATTTTGAGAAGTATAGAAGAAGTACTAATATAAAAGATATATTAAGTAAAGAACCATATAATATGGCTTTAAAAGATTTTGATAAGTTATCAATAATAAATAAAGAATGTGTTTTTGTTATTAAATGTTTAAAGTATAATTTATTTTGGTTATTAGATATATATTATAAATTACGTCCTAAAATGAAAAAATTGATTATATTTATGAATAAATTTAAGATATGAGAGTGAGAAAAAATTTTATGGATATTGCTTATGCAGGATATATTACAAATGATGAAATAAGGATGAAAAGTTCATCAGGAGGTATGTTTTCAGCTTTTACTCAAGAAATTTTAAAAGATAATAATGGTATAGTATATGGTATTTGCGAATTTGAAGATAAATTGACTTTTATTAGGGCAACTTCATGGGATTTAATAGAAAAAATGAGAGGTAGTAAATATTATCAAGCAGATACAACAACATTGAATGTAGAGCTTTTATTAAAGGATATAAAAGAAAAAAAAAGAGTTTTAATTATAGGGACTTCTTGTCAAATTGGAATGTTTTATGCAGTAATAAAGTCTTTTTTTAAAGAAATACCAAATAATATTATATTAATAGGTTTAATTTGTCATGGTGTAGGATCTAAAAAATATATTGATAGATATAGAAAAGAAATTGAAAGAAAAAATAAAAAGAAATTAATAATGCATTCATTTAGAAATAAAAAAAATGATAGAATAAGTTCAAATTTTTCTAAATATATATATATGGATAATACAATTATTGAATGTGAGAATGAAAAAGATTATTATATGAGATGTTTTTATGGTGATTTTATACTTAGACCTAGTTGTTATAATTGTTCTTATGCAGGTAATAAGGGCTATGCTGATATATTAATAGGCGATTTTAATGGTTCAGAAAGAGTTATTAAAAATTATCCAGATAGTGTAAAAAGTATTTCTTCGATAATTGTTAAAACAGAAAAAGGAAAAAAATTTTTAGAAGCTGTATCAAATAATGGTTTATGTAAATTAAAAAAAACTTCGTTTGATTTAATTGCAGAACAAAATTTACCATTAAGATTTCCATCTAAAAAGCCGATAATAAGAAAATATATGTTTTATTTAATTGATAAAATTGGTTTTATTAATGCTGTTAAAATTGTAACTATAAAATATTATATAAAATTAATAATATTATCTATTGGAGGTGAAAAGATATTAAAGGTAGTTAAAAAAATATTTAAAAGGAAAACTATTATACAACATTAATGAGGTGAAATTTTGAAAATAGGAATTTTAACATATCATTTTGCAAATAATTATGGTGCAGCCTTGCAGGCATATTCTATGCAATATATTTTATCTTCAATGGGGCATGATGTTGAATTTGTAGATTTTTGCTCTGTGGTACAAAGAAGTAATAATTCTTTAATAGAAAAAAACAACTCAATTAGTAATTGTTTTAAAAATATAGTTAGATTACCACATTATTTTAGTAGAAAAAAAAGAATAGGAAGTTTTAATAGCTTTAGAGAAAAATTTTTCGTTTTATCAAAAAAAAGATTTATTTCACTGAACGAAATGAGAAAATTTTGTGAGAATGAATATGATGCTATTATAGTAGGAAGTGATCAGGTTTGGAATCCTAGAATAAAAGATTTTGATGAAATTTATTTTATGATATCTGATATTAAAATACCAGTATATGCATATGCTGTTAGTTTAGGAAATGCAAAAGAAGATATATTATTAAAATATAAAAAACAGATATTAAATTTTAAAAGAATTAGTGTAAGAGAAGAAGCTAGTATAGAAATATTAAAAAAAATAGATTCAAAAATAAATTCGATAGGAGTAGTAGATCCTACATTATTGCCTAATAAAATATTTTTTGAAAATATTGCTAAACCAATTAAAAAAAATAAAGAATATATAATTTGTTATTTTTTAGGTAGAAAAAATACTAATATATTTAGACGTGTTACAAAAGAATTGGCTAATAAATTTGATTTAGATATTTATTATATTAATGCAAATAATGGGATTACATCATATAAATCAGGTGCAATAAATAGTTGTGGACCTGAAGAATTTTTAGGTTATTTAAAAAATGCTAAATTTGTTTGTACAAATTCGTTCCATGCAGTAGCTTTATCAATACAATTTAATACACCATTTTTTACATTTGAGACAGATTTTAAAGACACTAGAAAAAGAGATTTGCTAAAAAGGTTAAATTTATTAGATAGAGTAGTAGAAAATTTTGATATATCACATATAAATAATTATAAATTAAGAGATGATATTAATATAGAAGAAAATTTATTAAAATATCAAAAAACTTCATTTGAATTTTTGAAAGAAATATTAAAATAGGAAGGATTATTTTGAATAAATTAAGTGTACCAATTTTGTTTAAAAATAAAGAAGATTGTTGTGGTTGTGCTGCATGTGTATTATTATGTCCTAAAAAAGCTATTTTTATGAAATATGATAACGAAGGTTTTGCATATCCTTTTATTGATGAAAAAAAATGTATTGGGTGTAAAAAATGTTTAAAAGTGTGCTTTTTCAAAAAAATTTCTAAATAACAATATATATTAAGGGGTAATTATAATAAATGAAAGATAGAACTAAAATAGTAAAGAAAAATATAATATATTCTGTTCTTTTAAGATTTGTTGGAATATCATTGACATTTATTTTATTACCATTAACAGTGCATTATTTAACAGTAGTTGAATATGGTGTTTGGGTAACATTGTTTACTGTAATGAATTGGGTAAATTTTCTTGATGTGGGTTTAGGTTTAGGATTAAGAAATAAATTAGCAGAGGCTGTTAGTAAAAATAATTTAGAAGCCATAAAAACTTATTTATCAACAGGATTATTTGCTATGATAATAATGGGAACAATATTGCTAATAATTTTTTTTATGGGGATAAATCTTCTAAATATGCAAGAAATATATAATACTAAATTAATATCTGAATTAGAGTTATATAAATGTACATTATTTGCAGGTATATTTGTTATAGTAGCATTTGTTTTATCAGTAATAAATCAAATATACTATGCATACCAAAAAGCAGCATACACAGGTTTAATACAAGTAATATATAATAGTATAATGCTAGGAATAGTTTATTATTTAACATTACAACCTAATCATAGTTTATTTAATTTTATATTGAGTTTTGGCATTTCTATGTTAATATCTAGAATAATATTTATTTGTATATTTTTTATAAAAAATATGGAAATTTTACCTAAAAGGAATTATATAAAACTAAAAGCATTTAAAGATATTTGTAATTTGGGTATTAAATTTTTTGTAATTCAAATTACAAATATAATATTATTTTCTTCATCTAATATTTTTATAACACAGTGTTTAGGTCCAGAACATGTTAGAGCATATGATGTAGTTTATAAGATATTTAGTATAGTAATTATTATTCATGGATTAATTTCAGCACCTTTATGGAATGCATATACAGATGCATATGTAAAAAAGGATTTTATATGGTTAAATAAAATTATAAAGAAAATGGTATATTTATTATTACCCATATTTTTAGTTACTATTATATTAATTTATCAAATAGATTTTATAGTTAATTTATGGATACGAGAAGAAATTATTATACCTAAATATTTGCCAGAATGTATGGGATTATATGTATTTTTTAATTGTTGGAATAATATATGGTCTGTATTTGTCAATGGAATAGGAAGAATTAATATACAATTATTTAGTAATCTAATAAGTGCATTATTGGTTTTAATCTTATCATGGCAATTAATGAATCTAATAGGTTCTTCAGGAATGGCTTTGGCTATTGCGATTGGATGGATATGCTCAGGAATACCATTATTTATTCAAGTTAGATATATTTTAAAAAATAGAATATAGTTTAAAATTTTTTTATTTAATAGATTTATCAAAGAAATAGGATAAAATAATTTCTTACATTATTTTTAGATGGAATTATTAAAAGAATATAATTATTATACTAAAAATTAGTCATAAGAAAAGATTGATAGAGAATATTGATTTCTTTGATTTTGATGTATTAAGTAAAAATATAAAAAAGATAGACTTAATAAATTGTGATTTTAGAGTTATATAAAAAATTAATGATAGATAGAAATCTGTAAAATATAAATATTTTTTTATTGATTAATAATGGATTTTATGCTATGAAGAATTATAAAAAATCTTTACAGTAGTACAATCTATAAAGTACTACGAGTAAAATGATATATTTTATAGACAAAATATTAAAAAAAATATTTTTATTAAATATTATAATTAAGATAGATAGGTAGATTTTTTACCTATCTTTTTTATATGATGAATTGTCAATCCAAGTGCGACACTTCTTTTAAAAATAAATTAAATG
>ERZ773139.3513-NODE-3513-length-13941-cov-2.811393_pt1 | contig 13941 bp, 11 predicted proteins | sample MGYA00580854_ERZ773139 | MGnify/ENA primary metagenome ERZ773139 (study PRJEB29015, sample SAMEA2737809) | human gut metagenome | biome: human gut; feature: human-associated habitat; material: faeces | place: China | collected 2012 ...
ATAAACTTACTGTTTGAGCCGAAGGCGAGTTTAAGTTTTCGCTGTACAATAGGCGACGGAGCAAAATAATAAAATCAACGTGTTTGCAAGGTTCCCTTTTTGGACTACATATAAACAAAATTAATTCGTAAATCCTGTAGTAAATTTTTTCCACCTATGATAGAATTAAAAATAATTATGGGTTTCTATACGAAAAAGTTAGAGATTCAATTTTAAGGAGATTTAAAATGCTTAATAATGAAAAGATTATACTAATGACAAAGTTGTCATTATATGAGCAGAAAAATCAAAAAAAAGAGATTAAAACAAGCAAGTATTTCAGAGGTGATTATATGTCACTAAAAATGCTTAAGTCTTTTTTATATATAACAGTTGCATATTTGCTTTGTTTGGTTTTATGGTTTATGTATAAGTCTGACAAGGTTATATCAAGTCTTACAACAACAGGAAGACTTACAGCTTTAATAGTAATGCTTGTGATTTTATATATTGTATCCGTTGTTTTATATATGATTTTTAGTTATGCTTTTTTCTCACACAAGTTTAGAAATATAAGAAAGCATTTAAAGGAATATAATGGAGATTTGAAAACACTGCACCGTATTCAGGAATTGGAATATGATGCCATTATTGATGAACTTGGAGAGGGAGGCGATGAAGAATAATGATGGGATTACTTGTATATAAGGAGAAATTAAAGAATTTTTACGCGGAACATGAGTTTTATGTTAATCCGATTATTAAATTTATCAGTGCGTTTATAGCATTAACTCTAATAAAAAAGAATGTTGGATATAATGATTTATTAACAATGTGGCCTGTAATAATGGGAATATCAGTTATTATGGCCTTTATGCCTTGGACAATTATAATAACAGCTTTAACGGCTATTATGTGTATTAACATATTTACATTATCAATAGAACTTGGGGCATTAGTGGTAATTATTTTGCTAATAATGTTACTTTTGTATTTTAGATTTACACCAACACAGGGAATATTCGTACTTTTTGTTCCCATGGCGTTTTTTCTGAAAATACCATATATTGTTCCGATTATTGCAGGATTAATATGCACACCTGTATCAATAGTATCGGTTACATTTGGAACAATAGTATATTATATGATAGCCGTAATAGGCAAGAATGCAGACGCAATTCAGAATGTTGCATCAGAGGGAACTAACGCAGCAAATCTTAATACAGTATTAAAAATGATTAGTGTTAATAATCAATTATTTTTGGTTATTGTAGCATTTATTATAACTACATTAGTAGTTTATTTTATAAGAAGATCATCAGTTAACAATGCCTGGATTATTGCGATTATAGTAGGCGGAGTGGTAGATTGTGTTATAATTTTGGTTGGAGCACTTATTTTGAACACAGAATATTCAATAATTGAGGTTATTCTTGGGAGCGTAGGCTCTATATTGTTAGGATGCATTATTCAGTTTTTCGTATTTTCAGTGGATTATTCAAGAACAGAACATACTCAGTTTGAGGATGACGAATACTATTATTACGTTAAGGCAGTGCCTAAGATTAACGTGGTAGCACCTGAAATGAATGTTAAAAGAATTAATGCCCAGAGAAAGAAAAAGAAGAATTGGAAATAGAGTTTGCAATAAAAATCAAATAAAAAACGTTATTCTTAATTGAAGAGGTTTTCGACATTATAAAGCAGAGTATTATGGAAAGGGGAAATAAAGTGAGCACAGTATTAAATTATATTTCAAATTTTATAGAAAAATATTTAACAGTGCCGGAAATTTATGCAAGCGACATTGTTGAAATAGTTATAATGTCTGTAGCTATTTACTATGTGGTCTTATGGTTTAGAAAAAGCCGGGCATGGGTATTATTAAAGGGGATTTTTGTGCTTGTAATCTTTATGCTTGTGGCTTCTTTATTTCATTTGACAACACTGCTATGGATATTTAACAAGACTTTAAGTGCAGGTATTATAGCACTTGTAATTATATTTCAGCCTGAACTTAGAAGGGCTCTGGAAGAATTAGGTACAAAGTATTAAAATTTGAAAATGGCAACAATGAATCTAATTTTAGCGACAGATCAGTTGAAGAAATAACAAGAGCAACTCTTGAGATGGCAAAGGCTAAAACAGGAGCCTTAATTGTTATAAGACAGCAGCACGATTTAGGTCAGTTTATTGAAACAGGAATAAAGATAGACGGACGTATTTCAAGCCAGTTGTTAATTAATATTTTTGAAAAAAACACACCATTACACGATGGTGCAGTTATTATAGATGAAAACAGGGTAGTGGCAGCAACATGTTATCTGCCACTGTCAGACAGCTCTTCTTTAAGCAAGGATTTGGGTACAAGACATAGAGCAGGACTTGGAATTAGTGAAGTTTCAGACTGTATAGTTGTTATTGTGTCAGAAGAAACAGGAAGTATTTCCATTGCAAAAGAAGGCAAGTTAATTAGATACGCAGATGCTTCAATTCTGAAAAATGAGCTTATAAAGGCTCAGGATAAAGAGGAAGTTAAACCAAGAAGATTTTTGAAAGGAAGGGGACGCAATGAAAAAGATGTTAACGAAACTAAAGATGTCTCTGACAAATAATATTGGTTTGAAATTTCTTGCAGTATTAATAGCATTGGTTTTGTGGCTGGCAATTGTTAATGTTAACGATCCGGAGAAAACCATTACTGTATCAAATATTCCAATATCCGTTACAAACGAAAGTGCAATAACCAGCAGAGATATGGTATATAATGTTAAGTCTGAACAGTACTTGAATATTACTGTTTCAGGCAAAAGATCAATTGTAAGTAACTTATCAGCAGAAGATTTCAGGGCTACTGCATCTTTAAAGGAATTGTCAAAAGTCAACTCAATTCCTGTTGATGTAACAACTAAGAATGCTTCTCTGGGAAGAAAGATTACAATTGTAAAACAGTCAGCCCAGACTATTCTGGTAGATGTGGAAAATGTTGAAGAAAAAGATTTTACAGACTTGGTTGTTGAGTATACAGGAAAGGTTGCTGACGGCTATGTGGCAGGGCTTAGCTCAATGTCCACAGACGAAGTTACAGTAAAAGCTCCAACATCAATTATTGACAAAATCAAAAAGGTAGCAGTAAGATGTAGCTTGGATGGAACAAACACTAATATTTCAAAAAAATGTCCTGTAATACTTTATGATAAGAACGACAAAGAAATTAAATCAGATGAAATTGAATTATCAGATAAGAAGATAAGGGTAAATGTTAATGTTTTAAGAGCAAAACAGGTTCCAATTTCAACTATAAATAAAGATGAATTAGGTAAGCCGGCAGATGGTTATGTTGTGGATGATGTGATTCTTTCAAGTGACAGTATTACAGTTTACGGTAGTGAAGAATCTCTTGACAGCATTGAATCATTAGATATACAGGATGATATAGATGTGTCAGATGCCAAAGGTGATGTGACACAGAATATAGATGTAACAGGCAAATTACCAAAAGGATTGTCCGTTAGCGGAGAATCAACTATAACCGTAAAGGTTCTAATTAAGAAGCTTATCACAAGAACATTTGAATATGATGCTTCTGAAGTATCTCTTAATGACTTAAGCAGCGACTTGGATGTACAGCTAGTTACAAAAAAGGTTAAAGTTACTTTACAGGGAGAGGAAGAAGTAATCAGCCAATTAACAAAAGATGACATGGCCATTAGTGCAGATTTGGGGAAAGTTAAGGAAGGAACAACAACGGTACATGTGGACGTAGCAGTGCCGGATAACACTACACTGATGAATAATGTTACAATAAAAATTAAAGCGAAAGCTAAATAATGGAGGTAGAATAATGAGCACTATTTTAGTAACAGGTGGAGCAGGATTTATTGGAAGTCATACTTGTGTTGAATTATTGGAATCAGGATATGACGTGGTAGTTATAGATAACTTAAGCAATGCTTGCGAAGAATCACTTAAGAGAGTGGAAAAGATTACAGGTAAAACTTTAAAATTCTACAAAGGTGACATTGCAGACAAGGAATTAATGGATAAGATTTTAACAGAAAACGATATTTATGCAGTTATCCATTTTGCAGGCTTAAAGGCTGTAGGCGAATCAGTACAGAAGCCACTTGAATATTACACAAATAACATTTCAGGAACATTAGCTATGTGCGATGTAATGCGTAAACATGGAGTAAAGAATATTATCTTTAGTTCATCAGCAACAGTATACGGAGATCCGGCAGAAATTCCTATAACAGAAAAATGCCCTAAGGGACAGTGTACAAACCCATATGGCTGGACAAAGTCAATGCTTGAACAGATTCTTACAGACATTCAGTTTGCAGACAAGGAATGGAATGTAATTCTTCTTCGTTACTTTAACCCAATTGGAGCACACAAGAGTGGACTTATCGGCGAAGATCCTAACGGAATTCCAAACAACCTTATGCCTTACATTACAAAGGTTGCAACAGGAGAACTTCCAAGAGTTAATGTATTTGGAAATGATTATCCAACACCTGACGGAACAGGAGTTAGAGATTACATCCATGTAATGGATTTGGCTACAGGTCATGTAAATGCAATTGATAAGATTAAAGAAAATCCGGGAGTTAAGGTATATAATCTTGGAACAGGAAAGGGATACAGCGTATTAGACGTTATTAAGAATTTCAGCGAAGCAAGCGGAATTGACATTCCTTATGTAATTACAGACAGAAGACCTGGTGACATTGCTGAATGTTATTCAGATGCAACTTTGGCCAAGGAAGAATTAGGCTGGGAAGCAAAATACGACATTAAGGAAATGTGTGCTGATTCATGGAATTGGCAGAAGAACAATCCTAACGGATACAGATAAGATTAATTATAAGTTACTAAAAAGAAGATGATTGGAGAAAAGCATGAGTTCTAGGAGAAAAACGAAAAGCTCAGAGCAACAGTTAAAAACAGTAAAACGATTAAAAAGATTTGTAACAACAATTGAAGTTATTTTGGGACTACTTATAGTTATGATGGCTGTGATTTTATTTGTGCCATCAGTAAAGACCCAGGTTGTAAAGGCTATGGCAAACACAGCAATAGGCCAGAAAATTATAACCTGGTGGGGAAATAACAGTTACAACGAGAGTGTACGAGATCTTAATTTTGATGATAACAGTATCAAAACTAACAAACTTAAATACAATTATTCAGAAGAATATACTAATTTTGTATTGTTTGGTGTAGATTCAAGAGAAGGAGAAGTTGATGCTTCTAACAGCGATTCCATACTTATTGTTAGTGTACATAACACTACAGGCGAAGTAAAAATGGTATCAGTGTATAGGGATACTTATCTTGGAATTTACGGAAAAGATGGAACCATTTATAAGTACTTTAAGATTAATTCAGCCTATGCAGGTGGTGGACCTGAAGCGGCGATTAATACACTTAACATGAATCTTGACCTTAACATTACTGATTATGTTACAGTTAACTTTTCAGGTGTTGCTGAGATTATAGACACATTGGGAGGAATAAAAGTTAATCTTACAGATGATGAATTACAGCAGCTTAATTATCATATGAGCAGTACTTGTAGCTCAATTGGTGTAAAACCCAAATATGTTAAGAAGAGTGGAAAGAATATTAAGTTAAATGGTATTCAGGCCACAACATATTGTAGAATCAGAAAAGCTACTTTCTATGATCCAAAAACAGGGGAAGAGGTTAGAGACGATTTTGGTAGAGCAGCAAGACAGCGTTCAGTTATGATGAAGTTGGTAGAAAAGGCAAAGAGTGCAAGCTTTAGCGAATTGCAGGAAATGGTTTCGGGTGTTATGAATGCCAACACTAACAAAAACAAAATTATTTCCACAAGTTTTACTTTTAAAGAAATTGTAAATATGATTCCAATTATATTTGATTTTAAATTATCGGGAAGTCAGGGATTTCCGTCAAACCTTGAAACGGGAACTATTAGTGGAACCAGTTATGTTATGCCAAAAGGCTTAAGTGATAACGTATCGGAGCTTCATGAGTATCTTTTCGGTGAAAAGAATTACCAGCCAACAAGCACTGTTAATACTATCGGAAATCAGATACAGACTGATACAGGTGTGTATTCGGATGGCTCAACAGGTATAGACATGAGTGGAGATGCTAAAAAGAATAAGGAAGGTGAGACAGAATCCGTAAGTTATGATTATGATGATGGCGGTAAGAGCCAGTTTTATTAAAAATGTAGGAGTTGCAAATTGCGACTCCTTTTTTCTGCATATAGTCGCCGAAAATGGCAGCCTGCAAACAATAGGCAGATTTTCGCAATTTTTTAATAAGTAGAACACAAAATCAACACAACTAGCCGTTAAACTATACCTATAATCAAATAAGGAATAGATGAGGTAATACAAAATTTTGTTCTTTATTAAAAAAAAGAGCCTGAAAGGAGAAAAGGAAGATGTACGATAACGAGAATCCAAATGGATTTGGTTCAAATCCGGAGGGAAACAACGATGACAATATATCAGGTACAGAAAACAATAATTTTGAAGAGGTAAACAGCCAGCAGGTTTCACAGGATGCTGTGAATAGTTCAGAACAGAATACAGAGCAGACAGCTGAACAGGAAAGCAGTGTTTACAGACAGTCATATGTAAATGATGAGCATCATAACGCAGATGATGTAAGTGGAAATGGTACTTATTATTCGCAGGGAAGCAACAATAGTAGCAATGATAGTACACAGAATGGCAGCTATTATAATAGCAATTCTAATAATTCACAGAATAATGGATATTATTATTCAACAAATGATTCTCAGACAAACAATGGTTACAATTATAACAGTAACAACAATAACAATGGTAATGGTAAAAAGAAGAAAAAGAAGAGAACTTTAATAGCCGTTGTTGCAGTTTGTGTAGTTTTACTTGCAGGAACAATTGGTATTTCAGCAGCTTATATTTCAAAGAATAAAGATTCATTAACAAATGTTTTGGAAGACGGAACATTAAGCAAAAATGATAACAATAGCAACAATGACAATAGCAGTGATTCAGGCAATTACGAATCAATCGGCTCAACAAACACACAGAACGATGCTAATTCTTCATCAAAATCAGGTGTTACAGTAACAGATGTTTCAAGTGTTGTAAGCAGTGCAATGCCAAGTGTTGTAGCTATTACAAGCAAGACATTAGTTGAATCAGGAAACAATTATTCACAGGATATTTGGGAATACTATTTTGGTGGTGGAAATAGCGGAAACAACAAGAGCAATTCATATGAAGAAGATGCAGCAGGTTCAGGTATTATTGTAGACCAGACAAGTACAGAACTTCTTATAGTTACAAACAATCACGTTGTTGAAGGTGCAGACAGCTTAAAGATTCAGTTTGCCGGAACAGAATCAAAGGATTCAGTTGATGGATACATTAAGGGAACTGATTCAACAAAAGACGTAGCAGTTGTTGCAGTAAAATTAAAAGACATTCCATCAGATGTATTAAAAAATATTAAGAAAGCTACATTAGGCGATTCAGATAAAGTTAACGTTGGTGAAGGTGTTATTGCAATTGGTAATGCTTTAGGATATGGACAGTCAGTAACAACAGGCATTATCAGTGCAAAAGACAGAGAGGTTCAGCTTGAAAATCAGACAATGACATTACTTCAGACAGACGCAGCAATTAACGGTGGTAACAGTGGCGGAGCATTATTAAATGCCAGTGGCGAAGTTATCGGAATTAACGTTGCAAAATATTCATCAAGCGGAAGCAGCTCAAATGCCAGCGTTGAAGGTATGGGCTTTGCAATCCCAATTTCATCTGTAAAAGATATTATTAGTAACCTTGAAACAAAAGAAACAAGAACAAAAGTATCAGAAGATGAAAGGGGCTACCTTGGAATTTCAGGGTTTGATGTAGATGAGCAGACATCACAGGCTTACTCAATTCCACAGGGAATCCAGGTACAGAGCGTAGTAAAAGGTGGCCCTGCTGAAAATGCCGGAATCGCAGCATCAGATGTAATTACAAAATTTGACGGGCAGGATGTTTCATCAATGACATCATTACAGAGTATGCTTGAATACTACAAGAAAGGCGAACAGGTTAAAGTAACTATAGAATACAGAGACGGCAGAGAATACAAGACAAAAGATGTTACAGTTACACTTGGCGACAAGAGCGTAATTGAAACAACACAGAATGCCGCAAACTAAAAAAGTTAAAAATTTCTTTCTCATAAAGTGTTTTGTTTATAACAAAGAGGCAATCCGGTAGAGGGTTGCCTCTTTTGAAATGTTAAAAAATATGTAACATTTAAGTCAGAATATGGTCAATTTTGTATGTTTTAATTTTAGTTAATATATGTTAAACTAAGCCATGTATTAAATGGTGTTTCATATTAAATTACTGATGTTCGCAGAGTATGTTGTGGATTAGTATGTAGGATTAAATGTGATATACTTTTTTTATTTGTGAATAATATCGCAGAATGGAGAGATACAATGAACAAAGATGAATTTGAAAACAAGACTTTAGATGAAAATGATTTCCGAGAGGTTGTAGCTGAAAACAATCAAGTTATAGACAATAACTCAAAGGAAAATGATAATAAAGTAATAGTAAATGATGATAACAATTCTACAGACAATAACAATGTTGATAAAAGTGAGAATGGTGATTCATCAGACAAGAGTAATGAAGATGAATACGAGAAGATTTGTTATGTTTGTAGACGACCTGAAAGTAAAGCAGGAACTATGATTGATATGCCGGGTGGAATTTGTGTGTGCGCAGATTGTCTGCAGAAGAGTTTTAATAGTTTCCAGAACTTTGGCATGAATATGAGCATAAGCAAGGATGAATTAGAAGAGTTGCTTAATACTCCGGGAATTCATATGATGACTACAGATGATTTTAGAAGAGAAATTCCAAAAAAACAGAAACTTAAAAAGAAAAAATCTTCAGAAAAGAAAGAAGCACCTGTTTTGGATATTAACAAGATTCCTGCACCTCATGTTATAAAAGGTAAGTTAGACGATTATGTTATCGGACAGGATTATGCCAAGAAGGTTATGTCTGTTGCAGTTTATAATCACTACAAGAGAGTGGCAACAAACACAATGGACGAAATTGAAATTGAAAAGTCAAATATGTTAATGATTGGACCTACAGGTTCAGGTAAAACATATCTTGTTAAGACTTTAGCTAAGTTATTAGATGTTCCTCTTGCAATAACAGATGCAACATCACTTACGGAGGCAGGGTATATTGGCGATGATATTGAAAGCGTTGTTTCAAAACTTTTGGCAGCAGCAGACAATGATGTTGAAAGAGCAGAAACAGGTATTATTTTTATTGACGAAATAGACAAGATTGCAAAGAAACAGAATACAAGTAGCAGAGATGTAAGCGGAGAGTCAGTTCAGCAGGGAATGCTTAAGCTTTTGGAAGGAAGCGAAGTTGAAGTTCCTGTTGGTGCAACAAGCAAGAATGCAATGGTGCCGCTTGCAACAGTTAACACAAAAAATATTTTGTTTATTTGCGGTGGCGCTTTTCCAGATTTGGAAGACATTATTAAGGAAAGACTTAACAAGCAGGCAGCCATAGGCTTCCAAAGTGAATTAACAGACAAATACGATAATGATCCTAATATTATGAAAAAAGTAACATCAGAAGATTTGAGAAAATTTGGTATGATTCCTGAATTCCTTGGAAGACTTCCAATTGTATTTACTTTGGATGGATTAACAGAAGACATGCTTGTAAAGATTCTTACAGATCCAAAGAATGCAATTATCAAACAGTATCAGAAATTGCTTGAACTTGATGAAGTAAAACTTGAATTTACGGAAGGTGCTCTTAGAACAATTGCCAAGAAAGCAATAGAAAAGAAAACAGGGGCCAGAGCACTAAGGGCAATCATTGAGAAATTTATGCTTGATATAATGTATGAAATTCCAAAAGATGACAACATTGGAACTGTAAAAATTACAGAAGAATACATTAATGGAACAGGCGGCCCGGTAATAGGAATGAGAGGCCAGGACCTTATAGAAGGTTAGAAGAACTTAAAAAAATAATACCCGGAGTTGTGGAAAATTAATTATCTAAATTTCTATAACTCCGGGTATTTTTGTATTGATTTATATTGTTTGCATTGTTTATGTCCCGGAATACTTGCTATCGGGGGACGCATTGCATAATTCCGTTCATATCTTCCACCGCTTCTACATAAACTTATATTAATTTTATTTCAAGGGCAATCAATGAATTGTAATAATATTATTTTGTCGGAGGAATATGGTGATTTCATTGGCAGGTATAACGGTGACATTAGTGAAGCCTTAACGGAGCAGGCTGAATGTACTCAGGTTATAGACGATTCGTACTTTTGTGCATATTACAGGCTTGATATGCTACCTACTATAAATGTTGCTAATTTTACATACAATGTTATTCCAAAGTTGTACGGTTTAATGGATACAACTGCCGTGGCGGCAACAGGTTCCATAAGGTTGCAGAACCAGTCGGGGTTTAATCTTACAGGGAGAGATGTGATAATTGGCTTTATTGACACGGGAATTGATTATACAAACAAGCTGTTTCAAAAGTCCACAGGGCAAACAAGAATTTTGAGTATATGGGATCAGACTGATGTTAAGGGAAATCCGCCAGAGGGCTTTAGTTATGGAAGTGAGTATACAAGAGAAGAAATAAACAGGGCGCTTCAGGCAGACAATCCGTTAGAAGTGGTTCCGCACAGGGACGAAAACGGTCACGGAACTTTTATGGCAGGGATAGCCTGCGGAAGTTATGATGAGCAGGGGGATTTTATAGGGGTGGCGCCGGATAGCGAAATTGTTATGGTAAAACTTAAGGAGGCAAAAAAATATCTTACTAATTATTTTTATGCCATGGGAAGTGAGCCTCTTTATCAGGAAAATGACATAATGCTTGCAGCTTCTTTTTTGAAAAATGTGGCAATAAAACAAAAAAAGCCAATAGTTATAGTTGTAGGATTAGGATGTGGAAATGGTGGAAGAGCAGGAGGCTCACCTTTAGATGAAGTGCTTAACAGAATAGGAAGCAAAATAGGCAACTGCGTTGTAGTGGCAGCAGGAAATGAAGGCAATGAAAGACTTCATTATAGAGGTACAATAGGAATAGCAACCGAAAACACCACCCACAACGTAGAATTTCGTGTAGGCGATAATGTGCCGGGCTTTGTTTTAGAACTGTGGGGTAACGCTCCGGATATATTTTCAGTAGGCTTTGTGTCGCCTTTCGGGGAAAGAATCCCGGTGCGGCAGGGTAGCGTAGAAAACATTAATTTTGTGTTTGAGCAATCTTCAATTGAATTAACATATGAACTTGTGGAGTCGGGGACAGGAGGACAGTTGATTTTTATGAGATTTAAACAGCCAAGCCCCGGTATATGGACTATTAAAGTTTACGGAAATAATATTCTAGATGGAAACTTTAATATATGGGGCGGACTTAGACAATATACACCGGAAGGAAACTATTTTCTAACACCTAATCCGGATATGACATTAACAGTGCCGGCCGCGACAGAGAATGTTATAACTTTTGGAGGATATGACAATGTAACCAATGCCTTCTATCCCAAGTCGGGGAGAGGCTTCACAAGGGAGAATAGAATCAAACCAGATTTGACAGCTCCGGCAGTAAATGTTTACGGTCCGGGAATTTCAGGAGGGTATACAAGAAGGACTGGAACGTCAGTGGCGTGCGCATTAGGTGCGGGAGCCTGTGCACAGATACTTCAATGGGGAATTGTGGAGGACAATGAGCCATATATGAAAAACAATTACATTAAAAACTACCTTATAAGAGGGGCAGAACGAAACAGAGACATTAGGTATCCAAGTGAACAATGGGGATATGGAACAATTAACGTATTTGACAGTTTTTTGATTTTGACAAGAACATAAATATGTAAAAAACAAAAAATCACTGTTTATAATTGAGATAGCAGTTTGTTTAGTATATAGGGGTTCCGTAACACAATATGGAAAATGTTTTGCAATTTACAAAACAAAACGAAGCGTTTTTATAGCTTTTTCTTATTGTAATAGTTTTTGCCATAGTATTGCTTAATTTATGTTTAAGGCAGAGATTGAAGATTAATAAAGAATTAAAAAAGCTGAAAGGAGAAAGAGAATTTTACAATTCGATTTTTCTGGAGGAAGATAGCTTCTATATACATATTGATGAACAGTATTATATTTCTCAGATAGAAAAAATTATCGAAATATCAGGAGTTACAGGTGAATACGTTAAACCAATGGAATTGTATGCAATATTAAGTGTAAAATATACTGAAATAGAACAGGACGAATATGAACGTATTATACTGTTATTTGAAAAATTCAGATTTGGTGGAAAAACATTAAGAGATTACGAACTTTATGTACTTGAATGTTTTAAGAATAAGTTTATTAAATTGTTATACAAAAAGAGCAAAATACATAAAAAATTAATTTTAAGATACAAGTATTTGCTTTAATGGGGTATACAAAAAACAAATTAGTGATATGATAAAGTCCGTAAGACAAATAGAGGGAGGTACTCATGAAAAATTTATTTAAAAGAATTATTACAACGATTTTAGTTCTAACAATGGTTATGGGATTTAACGTTCCGTTTTCAGCAACAACAGTAATGGCAGCATCAATTACATACAATGTTAGTTCTACCATAAAAGGCGTACTTACAGATGATGGTGTGCTTACAATAAGTGGAACAGGGGCTATGCCTGATTATACAAAGATAGCCAACATTCCATGGTACAAGGACAGAGACAGAATAAGTGAGGTAAGAGTTAACAGCGGAATTACTTCTATTGGAGAAGCAAACTTTAACTCATGCTATAATATGACAAAAGTAACAGTTGCATCTACTGTAACAAGTATTGGTGATGGCGCTTTTGCAGACACTAAATTACAGTCTTATACAGGAATGGAAAGAGTAAAAACATTTGGAGATTATGTATTTCAGGGAACAGATTTAGATGATTTTACAGCAAAAGAGTTAATAAATTTAGATGCAAAAGAATTAGATAAAAATGGTATAAAATTTGTAATTGGACAAGTAAATACAGTGGATATACCATCTGTGTTAAGTGTAACAACTATTAAAGATGGCATAGGATATAAGGCTGAAAATCTTGAAAAAATAGAAGTAAGTAGCAACAATAAGAATTATGTTGCTGAAAATTATGTTCTATATAATAAGAATAAGACCATATTAGAAAGCTATCCTGCAGCTAAAACAGGAACAGAATTTACTATTCCATCTACAGTAAAGAAAGTAACGGCATACGGTTTTAGCTATGGAAAGAATTTAAAAAAGATAACAATAACAAGTGGTGTAACAACTTTAGGCGATGGAGCTTTTTATGAAATGAAAGCATTAGATGAAATTGCAATACCTAAAAATATAACTTCTATAGGTTCATTTCTATTACAGAATTGTACAGCCCTTAAAACTTTGAAGTTTTATGCAAAAGTAAAAACAGTGCCATATCTTTTATGTAGTGGATGTTCTAATTTGACAAGGGTGGTTATGGATAATTCTGCCATTGAAACATTAGAACCTAGAGTTTTTATGGATTGTGTTAAGCTTTCAAGTGTTACATTACCTACAGCACTAAAAACAATACAGGTTTATGCATTTAAGAACTGCAAAGCATTGTCAACAATAAGCTATCCAAAATCAATTACATTAATTGAAAGTGGAGCTTTTGAAGGCTCATCAATAACTAAATATCCAACATGGCTTTCAAAGGGGAACAATGGAGATTATGGTATTTTTACAAAAATAAAATATAAAGGTACAGACAAGTACAGTGAAGCCTATAAGGTTTTGAAAATAGTTAACAAAGAAAGAAAGAGCAAAGGCTTATCAGAGTTGAAAATGGATAAAGACCTTCTTGACGCGGCAATGC
>ERZ773139.3514-NODE-3514-length-13936-cov-6.128881_pt1 | contig 13936 bp, 10 predicted proteins | sample MGYA00580854_ERZ773139 | MGnify/ENA primary metagenome ERZ773139 (study PRJEB29015, sample SAMEA2737809) | human gut metagenome | biome: human gut; feature: human-associated habitat; material: faeces | place: China | collected 2012 ...
ACAGTTTTCCGAAAAATACTAAGCTCTACGGCTTGATGACGACCAAGCCGGATGAAGTGAGGAAGGAGTAAGTCAATGATTTGCAAAAATAGAGGACCGCCGAAGCGACCCTCTACTGTGCTACAAACTGGAAGTTATCTATTTCAATACATCTACCCATCTATTGTTTTCTTTATAGAAAAAATACTCACTTAAATTTTCTTTCAAAAAAACTTCCAACACCTTTTCCATTCCATCCGCTAAATCAGCCTTTTTCATATCTTCTATTTCTGTCCAATAAACTTCACCCTCATTAGATGCAGACAATTTCCCCTCAAATTTGTTAGTTTTATAAAATAAAACCATATATCTTGAACCATCATCATTTGACCAATCTTTTATTCCGCATAATGCAGGCGAAGAAATTCTTAATCCCGTTTCCTCAAACACTTCGCGAATTACAGCATCAGTAAAGGATTCTCCTTTTTCTACATGACCTCCCGGAAATGTAACGCCACAATAATCATCTTTGCTTTAACACCCGCACGCTTAATCCTAAAGCTCCCAAGCAAGCGAGTAACCACAACGTAAACTCTATTGCCTGCCTTTTGGCGAAAACATCCCGAGTGGTGGGAACGAGTGACAGGGTTTCGTTAAGCCTCTCATTTAAGATATTCACAAGATCCGGCCAAAAGCCAAGATTGCTCCACTGAGTCGGTAACAGCCAAGAAGGTATTTGACCCAATAAATAAGGGAGAAGTAGTGCGAACACAAATAAGACGGCAAACCAGATGGTAATGCGGAGCCATGATGGGAAACGCAGACTTATCCTAAACCCTACTAACAAAAGCCATAGTGCTGAGACTAAAAGAGGGAGAGAACACAGTGCCACAAAAAAGTTGCCCCAGGTTTTTCCAGTACAAATTTGATCGGGAGTACCCAAGCCTGCAGCGGTGACGTAATCAACAGCCATTTCTCGTAAATCGCCACCTGGTGAGCCTACAAGCTCTACATTTTTCAACATATCAGATTCTTGTGCCGCTGTAATGGCGAGATTTGTCTGTCCCTGAAAAACTCCCCGAATCTGAACATTACGGTCTCCTATTTGCAAAGTTTGACCAACAATGTCTGTACTGCCAAACAAATCCAAGGCGATAGATTCACTGACAGCACAGCCATTCACATCGACAGCACCCGGTGCTGATCCCTGTATATAAACGGCAGGAAAAACAATTGCTGCATCGCCGGAATAAAAAACCACCTGCGCATCGATACTGTGCAAATCTGTTTTCAGCACTTCTTTTGTTTCATTCCAGAGAGTCATCGCATACTGTGTGCCATCCTCACCAGCTTGAAACCTATGGGCTGATTGAATTTGATCAGACGAAAATGCCTCCTTGTATCGAAAGCTATACGGCGCATACGCTGTCTGTATTTGATCTGCTGCTCGATAAGCACCTGTAAGGCAAAATAGTGCCACCGACAATAAGACGGCAAGCAACATGATTTTGTATACTTTACGCATTTTCATTTTTCACCCGCACTTTAGAACCTGCCTCAAGGGAACGAGTGCTTTGCACAACGATAGAGTCTTCTGGCGAAATGGCTCCTTCGATGGAAGTTTGTGATTGACCTACCTCCAAAACAGTGACTGGAATGCGAACCAAAACATTTTGGGTGCCTAAAACCGTATTTTTTTCTTCAACAGCGAAAACAAAATCTCCTTGATTGTCTTGATGGATTGCAGTGTTAGGCAGGCAAAGATCATAATCTTGTTCACTGAGAACAATTTCTGCATCCGCAGGACCAACTTTCCAATCGGTAGCGGTTAATTGAATGGTGATGTCTACTGTATCATTCTCTGCATTTTCAGAAATCGCGGTAATTGCAGCAGTCTCAGTCTGGTCCCCCTGTTTTATAACAGCAGATAATCCGGTTTGACAATCACTGGCCTGAGCAGCAGGGAGTTCGCAAGCAAAAAGATATCCCTTTGAAGTATCGTAAATAGTGCAGAATGTTTGAGTACTTTCCGTTCCAACTTCGGCCTCGACGTTTGAAATAACGCCTGAGAAGGGCGAGGAAATCACTCCTTGCTGATTCACAAGCTGTTCCAACTGTTCAATTTCCGCTTGTGTATCCTTAATGTCAAGGGCAACATCTTCGGCTGAAGCCTGATTCACCTGCGCAGAAAGATTGTTCTGTCTTTGCATCTCCTGATAGGAGGCTAAAGCACTGTTACGATCATACTCAGCCTGCTGTGCTGCCCAATGTGCATCATCGGCAGCTTGCTCAGCAGTGCTGATTGCTTCCGGGTCCGGATTTTCCGATGCTCGCAATTTTTCTAATTCTTCGTAGGCTTTCTGATCTGCTTCATAGGCACGGAGCAAAGCCTGCTGGGTTCGTGCAACACTCGTATCATCCAGCACTGCGTTTGATAAAAGTTGGTTATACTCCGCCTTACTTTTCTGCAAAGAAGCCTTGGCGCGATCCAGCTTTGTCGAAAGTTCATCCACGTCACAGGTTGCAAGTGTTTGCCCCTCTACGACAGACTGCCCTTCTTTTACCAAAATGTTGTCGAGCACGATGCCCTCAGGCAAGGATACCGAAAGCACACTGGATGCTGTGATAGAGCCGGACGACTGAACGCTTTGACTAATTGTTCCAGCTTTTGCCTGCTGTGTAGTTACAACTGGCCGAATTGCACTGCTGGTTCCCCTAGCAACCAAAGTCAGAATCAACATGACAGCAAAAAATACGACAATTCTTTTTAATGCTTGACGTTCATCGTTCTGTGAGTCAGTATCGGATTCCGAAATCGGAGTCTGACGCAGAGCGGGAAGGCGATTCCGAAGTGAAAGGTGGAACAATTGTTTGCGCTTGGACAGCTTGCCCTCACTGTAAATAGGATAATCCGTTTGTTTTGGACTTGATTTCAAATCCGGTTCACTCCTTTACTCCACTTGATTGGATTCCCAAAATCAAATATCTCTGCCCAAACAGAAAGATCAGAATTACGGGCAATAACATAAACACACTGGCCACCATAGCAATTCCAATGTCATCCTGTGTAATATTGGCGAGGAACAGGGACATGGGCCAAAGGTTTTGGCTCTTCAAAAACACCAGCGGTTGTTCAATTGCATTCCAGGCTTCAATAAAAGATAAAAGCAATGCGGACAGGATGCCAGGGATTCCAAGCGGAAGACCAATTCTTATATAGGTTGTAATGGCACCGGCACCATCCAGTTCGGCTGCTTCCAGAACGGAAACGGGAATACCGTCGAACCCCTTTTTCATAATAAAGACGGGAAAGGTGGAAACGGCACCGGGCAAGATGATGCTCCAAACTGTATCCATGAGTCCCAACCGATCCAAAACCAAATAATCAGGCACCATGAGAACTTGAAACGGAAGTAGCATCAGAATCGTATAAATAGTAAAAAGAAGATTTCGACCTCGAAAAGTAAAACGAGAAAACGCCCATGCAGCAGGACTGGCAAACAGAAATTGCCCAATCAATTGCGGAAATGTGAGGATGTCAGTTACTTCAGAATCGGCAGGTTGGACTTGAGAACATTCTGTCTCTTTCGCTCCGTACCAAATCTGTTCTTCATCTTCAGTCCTGGTCAGAACAAGAACGCCACTTTCCGTCAGGCTTGCTTCGATGCAAGTCCCCGGCACTTCCACCGAATAAACCGGCGTGGTGTCCCATGTGTAGCCATCCGAAGAAGAAAGCACATCAACCTTCTGGGATGCCTCTCCGTTTGACTGGACGGTCGCACAGAGGAGTTGGCCATCAGTGGTGGTTGTGAGGGCAAGGATATCACTCGGATCAGGCTCCAAAGCCACCTCTTTTTCAACCCACAACCCTGGATTGATTTCTGTTTTCTGCCCCAGTGAAGAATCCGTTACACCACACGCGCACAGAGAACATCCCATCAACACCGAAAGTCCCAGTGCCGTGCTCTTGATTAAGCGATTCATACAGTTGACTCCTTTCGCTTTTGGTTGTATGTATCATAACAGATCAATGTTAAAACAAAATTTAAGATGAGCACCCTTATTTAAATATTGATTAAAGAATGGTTTGTTATAATAAACTAGGGAGATGAACATCGTGAGAATTTTGATAATAGAAGATGATAAAAATCTTTGCCAAATCATGCGTGCGGGCTTGCAAGATGCTGGAATTGATTCAGACTTTTGCCATGATGGCGAGACAGGCTTGGAACTTCTTCTTCATAACTGTTATGATGCTTGTTGCCTGGACCGGATGCTTCCTTCGATGGATGGCCTAACGATTTTGAAAAAGGCCCGGGCAGCCAAAGTATCAGCTCCGGTGCTGATGCTGACTGCTATGGGCGGCTTAGACGACAAAGTGGATGGGCTGGAAGCTGGTGCGGACGATTACTTGGCCAAGCCATTTGCCATGCGAGAACTTGTAGCTCGCCTCCACGCATTACTTCGCAGGCCCTCACAAGCGATGGCTGTGGAGGAAAGCAACCAAATTCATTACGAGGATGCAACATTAGACTGTAATCAGCTGGAACTATGTGGGCCAAAAGGACACTGTCAACTATCAAAAAAGGAAGCGGACCTCTTGGAAGTGTTTTTCCGATACCCGCATCAGTTGTTTACAAGAGAGCGACTGCTTTCCCGGGTTTGGGGCGATGACACTGAGATTGAAGAAAGTAATCTGAACACCTATATCCACTTTGTACGCAAAAAGTTAAAAAAAGCTGGTATCTGCCTGACGATCACGACCATTCGGGGTGTCGGATACCGATTGGAGAACATCCATGATTAAAAAACTTTGGCTAAAACTGGTTCTCCTTTATACTGGCATCACGGGGCTGATCTTGGCATTGTGTTTAGGAATCACATTCTTTTTTTCCTGCAACAGATATGAAGCCTCATTGGACGCTCAGATTTGTGACCAGATAGAATCATACCAAATCAAACTACTTTCCTCCCGGCAGGTTGATCAGAGTACTTTGCAGGAACTGGAAGAAAATTTGGATGGCAACATATACATTTTTGAAAATGGAACGCCATTATTCCGTTTCGAACCGACTGGAGGACTTACATCGGACGTATTGGAAAATATATTCCGCTCGGAGCATAGCCTTTCTACGGATGAACTCTCCCAGGCTTCAAACGGGTGGACATCAAAAAAGGATGAAAGGAATACTGCTTTAGGGCGTTTCCATGTATTCTACTTTCGGCACGAGGATAAAACGCAAATTGAAATATTGGCTCTGCAAAGCCAGAGCGTTCGTCTGCTGTTTATTCAGCATCAGGCAGTTTTCTACGGAGTGTTATTGCTCTTAGGATGTATTATTTTGGCTGTCATCAATAGCTGGTTGATTCGGAGCCTTTTAAGACCGGTAGAGAATTCCGTTCGTCAGCAGAAAGAATTTGTTGCAGCAGCAGGGCACGAACTAAAGACGCCGCTAGCATCGATCCGTGCTGGGCTGGAGGTACTGCAAAAGCACATTCCTTCTTCTCCGGAAATTTCAGGAGTGTTTTATGCAACGCAAAGCGAGGCTCTGCGGATGAGTCACTTGGTACAAGATTTATTGCTTCTGGCAAATTCAGATAGACAAGAACGCAAGCTGGTTTTGACAGCAATTGAACCTGATACCTTTTGCTTGCAGCTTTATGAAAAATACCAGATCTATGCCAAACAGCAACGTCATCCGTTACGTCTCAAGATTGAAGAAGCGTCATACCCTGAAATCATGGCTAACGAAGAAGCACTTACCCAGATAGGCAGTATCTTTATTACCAATGCGATTGCCCACACGAAGGAAGATACCACCATCGAAATTTGTTGTAACCTCCTGAAAAATAATGTAGTGGAAATCGGGGTACATGATTACGGTCAGGGTATTGCCGAAAAGGATTTACCACGGATTTTTGAACGGTTTTATCGCGCAGATCCCAGCCGTACGACCAATGGCCACTATGGGCTTGGGCTTTCTGTTGCAAAAAGTCTGGCAGAGCAACAATCGTTGCATATTGGAGCCCGCAATACACCCGGTGGAGGGGCTATGTTTTATATTTGCACGCAATAACCGCAAAAATCTAATAACACACGGAAGAATTGTTTAGAGGTAAAACTTGCTTAATACAACTATTTGTCATGAGGACGATTCTTTGCGTTCCTATGTTGCGAAGTTTATCGAACAATATTTTAAGCGAAACCACATACAATACAAAATATCATGTTGCCCGTCATTGCATAATCTCACAACGCGGTTTCACCCAATCGATCTATTATTTACAGATATAATATTTAGCGATAAGACAGAGATGTCCACGTTGCTGAAAATCCGTAAGCAACACCCATCAATGATGATGGTGATCTTAACAAACAATAATGAGTATAGTGATGTCTATCAGCTCATCACAACGAAACCGGGAGAAAGGAAGAAGCAAGAATGATTTTGCATAAAGAAAAGGCGGGTCGAAGCCCGCCTTAGAGTTCATGGCAGTTTAGTGTTGCCAGATAGCGTGGAGAACAGGGCAACTCCGAGAAACATCTGACTGTGACGCAGTTCAAGGTGGAACGGGAACAGAATCGGCTGGAGCAACTATCATTAGCAGGCGTCATGGTCAAGGGTAGAACACAAATATAATGCATATTTTCTTCGGGCAAAAGCGCAGGCCATGACTCATGGATTTTTCTGAATCTTTTAAAGCGTTTCGCCGTTTGTTTCGATGATCTTTTTGTATGTCCAGGCAGAATCTTTAACGATGCGCCGCCCGGTCTTGTAATCTACAAAAATCAGTCCAAAACGCGGGTCATAGCCTTCTGCCCACTCGAAGTTGTCCATCAGCGACCAGTGCTGATAACCGAGCACCGGATATCCCTCTGCAACGGCACGCTTTAAGCTACCCAGATAACGGCAAATAAAATCAGCGCGCTGCGGATCGTGCACTCCGCCGTCCTGGCAAATAAAATCATTGTCGGCCATGCCGTTTTCCGTGATCATGATCGGCAGCTTGTAGCGTTCGTAAACGAAACGCACCGTCCAGTACATGACCCGCTCATCCACAACCCAGCCGATCGAGGTGCGCGGCAGGCCGGTCAGCTTTGCCTTTTTATCGCCGCCCCAGTCCGAATAATTATAAGGCGTGTAGATATTCAGCCCCACAAAATCGAGTGGCTGTGCAATCTTTTTCATGTCTTTTTCTTTGCTGGAATAAACACCGTAGGCGCGCACCGGACGACCGGCAAGCATCGGATCCATCCACCAGCGGTTGCCCATCAGACCCATGCCGGTTTCCATGCTCATTATGCGTGCCTGTTCGATTTTTTCTTCCGACTCATTTTCAGGTACAAAGCAGCCCGTCGCCATAGAGATACCAATCTTCGGCGGAAGCTTGGCATACTTGCGAATTGTTTGGACTGCCTGTGCATGTGCCAGCATACAGTTGCGTGTCAGCTGGGAAAGCGCCAGATAATCATGTTTAAACGGCGCGTGTACCCCTTGCATATAACCGTTCATAATAAAGCACTGTGGCTCATTCATCGGCATCCACCAAGAAATGCGGTCCGAAAATGCATCGACAAGCACTTTCGTGTACGCGCGAAAAAGCGGGATGATCTTTTCCGACAGCCAGCCGCCTTTTTTGTAGACCCAAAGCGGCATATCCCAGTGATAGACCGTCAGCAGCGGTTCAATGCCGGCGGCTTTCAGCGCATCGATCAGATCGCTGTAAAAGCGCAGGCCGTTTTCATTGACTTTGCCCTCCTCAGGGATCACGCGCGACCAGCTGACCGAAAAGCGGTAAGACTTGAGCCCCAGCTGCTGCATCAGTGCCACATCTTCCTTCCAGTGGTGGTAATGGTCACTGGCAGTATGGCAGTTGTCGCCGTATTTAATATGTTTTGACTTGGCCACATCCCAAATGCTAGGGGTGCGGCCGCCTTCATTCCAGCCACCCTCCACCTGCGCGGCGGCCGTGGCAGCACCCCATAAAAAATTCTTCGGAAAAACCGTCTTTTCCATAATTACATTCCTTTCCCATTTATTCCGGTGTAAAGGAAAGCTGCGGTATTGCCTTAAGATTTTTGTTGCTCGCCGCGGTTGTGCGCACTCCAAAATGCCACAGCCTCGTCCAGCCAGCCCGCACAGCTTAGACCTTTGCCGAGCCCCACGCCGTGCCCAACACCGGGAAACAGCCGAAACATGTAGTCCACGCTGCACCGGCGCAGTGCTTGCACCAGCAGGCGGCTGTTTTGCACATCGACTTCATGGTCGGCATCCCCGCTCCAGACATACGTCGGCGGAAAGTCAGGGGTTATATGGTTTTCTACACTCGTCAGCTGCACCAGATCGGCCGACGGATGCGGTCCAAGCAGATTCTGCCGGCTTTGCTTGTGCCCGTAGGCACCCATCGTGACAACCGGATAACACAGCACCAGCACAGCGGGCTGCGGCAGACCATAGTGCGAGCAGCCCATTTCATGCGTGGCAAAGCTGGCAGCCAGATGACCTCCGGCCGATGAGCCCCACAAGGAATAATTATCCGCATCCAGATGCAAAGCATCGGCCTGCGCCAGAATTTCGTGAAGCGCGCGTGCCACATCCTGCTGCGGTGCAGGATAGCGTCCCTTTCTGCGGCAGCGGTAGTGCAGGACAAACGCCGAAATGCCGCGCCGGTTTAATTCGGCGGCAAACGTATGCCCTTCGTTTTCTTCGCTGACCAGCATATAGGCACCGCCGGGGCAAATGAGGGCAAATGGGTGTTTTTTGCCGTCGCGGAGTACATAAGCATCCAATTTGTAATGGTTGCCGAACCAAAAGGTGATGCCTGCCCGGTAAATTTCACGCAGAGTCAAAGCTGATGCCTCCATATCAAAAAACTATAAATATTTATGGTCTAAAATCTTTGCACGTTGCGCTTTGAAAAACCATCTCGAGTACACGTCCGGCCGAAGTGTTCAGCGCATCAGTGCGCAGCGTACCAGCTTTCAGTGCCCGGCGCAGCGCTTTTCGCACTCGGGCATTGCCCGGCATGATCAGGTCATTGCCAGCGTTGACTGCCTCGGCAGGCGAACACTGATCCGTGGCATTCCAGTCGCTCATTACAACGCCTTGAAAGCCCCACTCGCGGCGCAGCACGTCCGTACAAAGCTCACGAGCATTACACACATAGCGGTCGTTTACACGGTTGTAGCTGCTCATCACGCACCAGGGGCGCCCCTCGGCAACGGCAATGGCAAAGCCGCGCAGATAGATCTCGCGAAGGGCGCGCTGCGAAACATTGGCTGAAACACCGGTGCGGTTATCCTCCTGATTATTGCAGCAAAAATGTTTGACCGTAACGCCGACGCCGCCGCAGCTTTGCACGCCGCGAGTGATCGCGGCCGCCATTTTTCCAGTAAGTAACGGGTCCTCGGAATAATATTCAAAATTCCGCCCGCAAAGCGGATTGCGGTGGATGTTCATGCCGGGCGCAAGCCAAACCGAAACGCCGATTTCCAGCATCTCAGCGCCGATGGCGCGGCCGATCTCTTCCAAAAGATCGCAGTTCCAGCTTTGTGCGAGTACTGTTTCGCTGGGCCACGCCGTCATATAACAGTAAACAGCGCGACCTTTGCCGGGCTTTGCCTTCACGAAGCGTTCAAAGTGCTTGAGCCATCCCCAACGCCAGTCTTCGGGCAGACCGTCCGGGAAGCGCGGTGTGCCGTCCTTCATAACAACGCTCGACTGGTTCACATTGATCCCAGCCGGGCCGTCGGCCATGATAATATTCGGCACTCCCTTTTTGAGCAGCCCCGTACAGGTGCGCCCGCAGGCACCCATCACATTGTTGTAGCAGCGCACCGAATAACCGCCGCCGGTCACAAGATCTATTTTGTCCTGTGCCGTCATTTTTTGCAGCAGCGCCTGCACTTTCTCAGAAAAAGCTTCACCGTACGGCGCATATTCCTTTTGCGCCACAATCGGGCGGACCTGCTGCAGGATTTTTTCTTTTTCCACCGTCACACTGCCGCAGAACGTTTCGCCAAGAAAGAGCGCATACGGACCATCTTCCAAAATAAAAGCTGATCTTTCCTCGTCAAAACTTGCAATCTGCTGCCAAGAAAAGGACAGGGTCAGCGTTTCGCTTTCGCCGGGAGAAAGGCACTTCGTTTTGGCAAACGCGGCCAGGGTGCGCACCTCATGATCCAGTTTTCCGGCTGGCTTTTGCACAAACAGCAGCAGCACTTCTTTGCCGGCACAGGCACCGGTATTGGTGACAGTTACACGCACCTGCGTATTTTTCACCTTTATATCGTTGTAGGCAAAGGTCGTATAGCTCAGACCAAAGCCAAACGGAAAACGCGGACGGATATTTTTCTTATCAAACCAGCGGTAGCCGACATAGATTCCCTCACAGTATTCCTCGTTTTCCAGATTGCCGTTTCTATAGCTGAATGTGTTGGCGCTTGGGTAATCTTCATAGCGCACTGCCCATGTGTCGGTCAGCCTGCCACTCGGCGAAACTTGACCGGTCAGGATATCGGCCAAGGCGCTGCCGCCCTCCATGCCGCCCTGCCCGTAAAACAGCACCGCATCGATACGCACGCACTCGAGCGCCGAAAGGTCGAGTGCGCCGCCGCAGTTGAGCACCAAAATCAGTTTTTTGTAATGATCAGAAAGCCGTCTTAAACTTTCCTCTTCCGTGTCAGAAAGCAGATAGTCGCCTTTTTCCACGCGGCGGTCCTGCCCCTCGCCGGCCTGGCGGGAAAGCACATAGATTGCCGTGTCCGTCTTATCGGTCAGCTCATCCTCCAAAACAGGCGTGCAGGCCGGAAACGGCATCGGCTTTTCGTGGATCACATCAAACATTTTCATTGTCTGAATCGGAGTGAAGTTGCGAATCTTTTCCTCTACATCGCGGCGCCAGGCGGCTACGTCATCCTCATATTTTTTCTCGAAGCGGTCCATCCAAAGCGTGGTCGGAAATGTGAAGCCGGCGTTCTTAAGCCCCTCTTCAATCGTGACACTGTGTCGCTCGTGCACATCGCCCGAGCCACTGCCGCCCTTCACGGTTCTGCGGCTGCCCGGGCCGTAAAGCGCCACTTTTTTCGTTGTCAGCGGCAGGACGCCGTCGTTTTGTAAAAGCACGATGCCCTCTGCCGCCGCGCGGCGGGCCAGCGCTTTGTGGCGGCGCTCCCGGTCGCTTTCCTCCGGCGTGGAAACGCCGAACGTCTGAAACTTTTTCATTTTTGCACCTCAATTTCTACCGTTACCGGTTTTACCCCAGCACTTTCGGCGGTAAATGTAACGCGGCCCGGTTGTGTGCCGGCGCGAAGGACGGCCAGCGCACGGCCGCGATAAGAATCGTGATAAGCTTTATCGAATATCTCATCCGTTTTGCAGAGCGCGCTGCCGAAACCGGCCAAACGGGCTGCCGCGCCGTGTACAGTCAGCGTGATTTTTTGCTCGATCCACGGCTTTAAGCAGCCGTTTCCGTCTGTAAATTCGATCGGGATGTAGCAAAGATCCTGACCGTTTGCACGAAGCTTTGTCTTTTCCGGGGATAAACTCAGGTACGTCTCCTGCCCGGCGGTCATCAGACTGTGTTCAGAAAGCACGCAGTCATTTTCATCGAGCGCTTGGGCGCACAGCGTGCCGGGCTGATAGCGGACGTGAAACACGGCCCTATACCGCTTGACCGGCTTTCTGCCCACTTCGTTTCCATTCAGCAGCAGACGGACCGAAGCAGCGTCGGCGTACACCTCTGCTACAGCCAAAGTGTTTTCATACCCCTGCCAACTCCAGCTGTCGACTGCATTCGTAAACTGCCAGGCACCTGTCGACGGTGATTCCCCGGCGTGGTTTAGCGGGCGCACACCAATAAATGGCTTTTTGCGCAGCCCCCACACAATCTGCATAAAATACATGGCGGCGAGAGGCTTTCCGGTGCTATCGATCATGCCCTGACCGGCAAATAGGGGCAGACCATGATAGGAATAGTATGTCCAGTCACCAATACACGCCTCACCGAGATAATCCCAGGCCGACCACACAAAATCGCCGATCAGCTGTGGATATTTCTTGACCCTTTCCCAGTTGTAGGGCAGATCCGCCACCATCGTTTCGGTGCCGACCATCATACGGTTCGGGTATTTCTTGGCATCGGCATCGTAGCGGGAAGAGGCGTAGTTAAGCCCCAGAATGTCGAGCGCCTGTGCCGCGCCGAGGCAAGCACGGTCGCCCTTTCTGCCGCCACTCATAAAAAACATCAACGGACCGAGCTTTTGTGCCATCGCGTTAAAAAAGGCTGAGCCGGTCTTTTTTTCGCGGTAACCGCCTTTTTTCGGAAGCGGTTCGGCGCAGTAATCCTTTTTGTCGCGGTAAACGCCGAAGCCCATGCGGGTATACACGTTGAGAAGCACATTAATACCTGCTGTGACCGGCCGCGTGGGATCGAGCGCATGTACGAAATCGCGCAGGCGGTGGCACGTTTCCACGCCTTTTTTCGCAGCGGTCTCGGAAACCTCGTTGCCAACAGAATAAAGGAGCACACTCGGGTGGTTACGCGACGATTCGACCAGCGCCGTCAGATCGCTTTGCCAGTCCGTGTCAAAACGGCGCGCATAGTCGTGGTAGGTTTTGGGAATATACCAGCCGTCGAACGCTTCGTTCATTACGTACAGGCCGAGCCGGTCGCAAAGATCGAGCGTGATCTGCGAAGCGGGATTGTGCGAAATGCGCACGGCGTTAAAGCCGTTTTCCTTTAAAATGCGTAGGCGTCTTTCCTGCGCATCCCAAAATTCGCAGGCTCCGAGCACGCCGTGGTCATGGTGCAGGCAGCCGCCACGCAGCAGCACACGCTGCCCGTTCACGAGAAAGCCTGTTTTGGCACTCCAGGAAAGTTTGCGGATGCCGAATGTGCAGCGGCGCGCCTCGGTTGCGATTTTAACAACACAGGTGTAAAGATACGGGTTTTCGGCACTCCAAAGTTTTGCATCTGCTATACAGAACTTGCCGGGAGCGCCGGAAGCGACCAATGTCTCACCGTCGTAAATTTCGACCGTAACCGGCAGTGGCTCGGTCGTCTGCACAGTCACCGCGACCTCTGCCGGGTCATAGTTTAACGTATCGATGTGCACCGACTGAACACGCGCCTTCGGTGCAGTGACGAGTTGCACCGGGCGGTAGATGCCGGAACCGGTGTACCAGCGGCAGTTCGGCTCCAGAGAATTGTCTACAAAAACACGGATCACGTTTTCTCCAACATGAACAGCCCGTGAAATATCCACCTCAAACGGCGTAAACCCATAGAAATGGTTGCCAACGCGCTTTGCATTGACTGAAACGGTGCAGTTTTGATAAACGCCGTCAAAGCGCACAGCGATAAATTGGCCAAGATCCTCAGGAGAAACCTGAAAGTGCTTTTCATAAGTATATTTACCGCCGGGGAAATAGCCGGAATTCACACCGTTTCGGCACTTGGCGTCGCGCGGCTCTAACAGCATTGCATCGTGCGGCAGGCAGACCGGCACAGGGGCATCATCCCCCCTGTAGAACAGCCAGCCTTCATTCCAGTTTCGGATCATTTTTTCTTTTTCTCCTGTTTCGACTGTTTTTTAGCCTGCTTTTTGGCCTCTTTTTCCAGATATTTGCGGTTTTCTGTTTCAAAATCCAGACCCTTCCTCGCACAGCGGTCCTTTAAGTCCTGCACACGGTTTGCCTCGCGTTCCTGTGCGGCACGCTCCAAATCAAGGCGCTCCTGTTCTTCGGGGTCAATCCACACTTCGCCTTTGGCCAATACCGCCTCTTTCTTGCGGCGCAGCAGTTCGGCATTGATTACGGGCAGTTTCTTTTCTACATCCACAAACGGCAGCAGGATCAGGTTGGCAACGGCCAAAATGATGTCAAACAGATAAAACGACATCGTCATAAAACGAATAATATCGCCGTTCGGGAGCACACCCTCCATATCGACAAAG
>ERZ773139.3523-NODE-3523-length-13912-cov-3.133074_pt1 | contig 13912 bp, 14 predicted proteins | sample MGYA00580854_ERZ773139 | MGnify/ENA primary metagenome ERZ773139 (study PRJEB29015, sample SAMEA2737809) | human gut metagenome | biome: human gut; feature: human-associated habitat; material: faeces | place: China | collected 2012 ...
GATGAGCTGTTGGGAGTAGAAGCCATGACTATCAATCAACATGATTTGCTTGTGTCATCTCCAGAGCGTGCCATGTTGGAGTGTCTGAACTTGCCGGATGCATCTTCATCTTTGCTCGATATCTATTATGTCATGGAGGGCTTAACTACATTACGTCCCAAGATGGTTCAGACATTATTGGAGGCATGCACCTCTCAGAAAGTGAAACGCCTGTTCCTCTATATGGCAGAAAAGGCTGGTCACTCCTGGTATAAGGCTTTGAAACTGGAAAATGTCAATCTTGGCACATCTAGGTTTATGATAACGTCAACAGGAAAGTACATCAATAAGTATCATATGACAATCTCAAAAGAACTTGCAGAATATGAATGATATAAGATCAAATGTTTATGCGCAGAAGGTTGAGTTGCTACTCCGTCTCATTCCGATTGTGATGGAAGAGGATGTGTTTGCCATACATGGTGGTACTGCCATCAATCTGTTCTTGAAGGATTTGCCTCGTTATTCTGTAGATATTGATTTGACCTATATTCCATTGGCTGACCGTCAGACAAGTTTGGACGACATCAATATGCATCTGAAAGCCATCGCTGAAAAGGCAAAGAAAGCATTCAAAGGAATGCATATTGTTCCCAATTTCAATACTTGCAAACTGTTGTGCGAGTATCGAGGCAAACAGGTGAAGATTGAGGTCAATCAAACCAAGAGAGGAATAGTAGGCGGTGCTGTCCAAACTATACCATTGAGTGAGAAGGCTCAGGAAGAGTTTTCTCTCTTTTGTGAGGCAAATGTTGTACCCCTAACTCTATTGTATGGTGGCAAGATCGCAGCAGCGTTATCACGTCAGCATCCTCGTGATCTGTTTGATGTGAAGTATATGGATATTCCATTGAGTGAATGCCGAGAGGGACTCATCTTCTGTTTGCTTGGCAGCGATAGACCCATCCATGAGTCTTTTGCTCCACGCCTGATTGACCAGCGAGAAGCAATGGAAAACCAATTTGCAGGTATGACGGATATTCCTTTTACATACGAGGAGTTTGAAGAAACTCGTGCAAAACTCATTAATGATGTAAAGTCGTTGATGACAGAAGCGGATAAGAAGTTCCTTATCAGTTTCGAATCTGGTCAGCCAGAGTGGGATGGATACGAATTTGAATACTTCAAAGAATATCCATCAGTACAATGGAAGTTGCTTAATTTAAAGAAGCTCGCCAAGCAGAATCCGCAGAAGTTGCAGGAGGAGGCAGAGAAACTGATTTTTGTATTAAACTAAAGATTAACAATGGTATTAATAACAATCTTATAATGTATGGTTAATAATGTTCCTATATATTCTAGCTCTGGTATTGGACAAATTGTCGGATATCGTGATTTGTTCCATGAACGGATGATGCCAAACATTCGAAAGTGCGTTAGTACTCTTGAACGTGAAAACTTGATGCACTTAGTTAGTAATATGGCAGAGAAACTTGTTAACAGACCATTCTATAATCCTAATTATGGGCATGGAAGAGAGGATATAGATGCGCTGAGATTCTTTTTTAGCAAAGACAATGCCAAGTATATTAATGAAGTTTTATTGCGTTTTAACAAGCTTGTCAATCGTGCAAAAAAACAGCCCCATTCTTATTTGGCCGCATCGGAAGACTCTTTGCTATATTTGATGAGGGATATTTTTGCTACTACATATAAGGTAAATAATTATAATAAAATCAAAATTGAAAAGAATTTTTTCAAATCTCTTTATGCTGCAAACCAAATTACATGTGAACGTGGTGGAGGTGTATCTCCTTATACGTTAGAAGATAATCCAGAACTATTCTATGCTGCTACAATGTTAAGACAGTTCTCGTCTAATAACTACCATGATAATCATATGTTATTGGTAACACAGACTATTAAGTGTATTCGGTTCTTTGAATTTGCCGCTAAACATACTGAATTTAGTAAGATGGTTCCTCTATTTTGTCAAAAATATGGGCTTGATAATAAATGGTGGTGTTACCCCAAGGCAATATGGGAGTTGGAATGTATTTTTAATTCGCATATAGGTGAAATTGATTTTGCTAAATGTAAGATGCCTGATGATAATATAACATACAGGGTTGCAATCGAATCGTCTTTGGATGTAAATGACTTTGTTTCCAAGAAAGAAAACCGTGATTTTACAAAATTTCGTTCGCGTCCTTTGATTCGCATGGATGAAACTCGTTTTTTCTGTTCAATCATAATTTATGGATTGAGCACATATATAATAGCCTTTATTTTGATTTTCGTGAAATTGCAGAGAAAGAATTTGGATTTAAAGGTCAAGATTTCAACAGACTATACACTACTGATTTTTCCGAAGGATGCCTTTTTACTCAGACTTTGAAAGGTATTTTTCTTTCTCAGTCAAATGTTAATCTATGTGAGAACGAATGTATAGAGATTGATAAATCTAAAGATGCAAAAAATTGTGGAGCTCCAGATTTTTATGCACGGTATGATAATTTTGTATTTCTTTTTGAAAATAAAGATATAAAACTAAAAGATTATACGAAAGAATGTGGTAAACTTAAAGATTATCTTGATTTCCTATACTTGAATTTAGTTCGTAGTGATAAAGGGAAACCGAAAGGAGTCGGACAACTACTTAAGAATGTTCAAAGAATAAGAACGGGAGAGTTTCAAAAACGATGGGATCCAAATTGTCCTAAAGATGCAATTGTATATCCTATACTCGTTTTAGCAGATGTGAAACAAACAATGAATGGTGTTAAAAATCTCCTTCAAAATTGGCAGGTAGATGAATATTCACATTTTTCTATTGATGGTTCAATATTATGCCTGTAGTTCTTACTGATATTGCTACGTTGTGTCTATTTGCTAAGACTTTCTCAAATAGGAATTTTAAGTCATATCTTGATGACTACTACAAGAAGTCCTCTATAGATTATTTTATTAAAAGCAATGAACTAACAGATTTATTTAATGGTTTAGCTTCCTTTCCTGAATACATGAAAACTCAACATAATGAAGGTATTGTTGATTTTTCCAAACATTGGGAGGAATATATACGAAAATAATTCTTTTTGTCCCTCGAAGAATAAAGTGTTACTTCGGAGGACAGATGGGGGACAAAATAGAGGATAATCTGTAAATATCGAAGTTAAAAGTCAAAAATCTGCAAAAATGGATGAATTTTTTAATGCTTGAAATTATGTGATTTACGAGCTGTATTTGCAGATAGTATGCTTTTCTTTGCATAAAATCACTTTCCCACGCAGAATCTACTTCCCGATGCAGAATCTACTTCCCGATGCAGAATGTAAAATCTGCAAATATAAGTAGTTGATAATCAGCGCATATTCCTCTAATTACGGGGGACTGATACTATGGTTAACACGGATTCTTGCACATTTTTGTATTCGCTGAGAAGCGAGTGAAGTGCGACTTCCAATTTCTGTCCCTTTAGGTACATTTATCTTTGCAGTTCTTTGTATATCTTTGTAATCTGACAAAAATGGGCGCATTTTATAACTCAAAATTGGCTTGTTAAAAAGTGTTGACACTGTTTTTTTGTCCCTTTGTGGCATTTTTCGAAATCTGTCCCTCGGGGGACACTTTTGTCCCTCCGTGTCCCTCCAGGCTCTTATTCTTCTGCGCAACAAATATATATTATAGCCGGAAGATAAAAGGTTTAGTTTAGGTTATGGATATTTAATATGGGAATAAACTAAACCGTACCTTATCCAATTAAACCGAGCTACCTCTCTCTCTTTTGGACGGCAAATAAAATTATATCCTCAGAATCCTTCGTGCGCGTATGCGTGTATAATAATAAGGACTGCCGTTTCTGCTTTCGTGAGTCGATGAAATTAGGTTGCAAAGGTAACTGTTGTTCCTTCATCTACCCAAGGTGATCCATTGGTGTGACTCAAAATCTCCACACCATACGGGTTGTATTTGGAGCCATAACCTTGTGTTGATGGTCACAACACCTTGTGAAGCAACATAATTTCTAATCACTCCCGAAAGTAGAGAAATCTACAGAAGGGAAATAAAAACTTCAAGATTATGGCAAATCAAGCAACAACCACCTACAAGGTGACAGGTACACGCAAGGCTGTGAACGACCTGTGGAGCACACTCCAAAAGATGGAGGTGAACAGTAAAAACATTTGGCTTTACCAGTTGGCAGAGCACTACGGCATCGACTACGAGACAAAGCAAATCAGTGTTCGTGGTCACATCTATTGGGCAGAGTACGAGGAAGACCCAGCCAATGACTATTATCTACTTTCCTTTGAGACAGAAACAGCATGGGATGCTTGTAATGAGTTATTCGAGGAGATTAACCATCTGCTTTGGGATGAACTCTCAATCTCATACAGAGTCTGTGAATGTGGATGTGAGGTCTATTATGTGCATGATGAAGGTGACTTCTTCCCTGAAGAGGTAGCAGTCAGTTCAAGCGGAGAACCATTCGAGGATGCTTGTGATGACATCTACACCACCCTCAAAGATGCTATCAATGATTGGTGTGAGAAGATGAACGTCAAGCAAGGTGAGCGAACTGACGAGGAAATGATGAACTTCATCAATGAGTATGAGTATGACGATGATGACACCTACTTCTACATCCGTCAGTTTACGTTTGAATAACTAACTTGCGGTGGTGTACCTTCGCATCTGATGGTACACCATCGCACAAAATCCGAAACTATGTACACAGACGAAGATAACAGCACCGATTTGATTGGAGCGTTTTGTGAACTCCTCTTCCCAAGGAAAGGTCATAGTAACGGCATCATTGTTGATGACTATGGCACTGAATGGCTTGTTCAGTTGACCAACGGCAAAGAAGTTCCTGTCTATAAAGACGAAGTATTCATCATATAGAGCTATGATAGCCCATCTGACATGCTGGTCTGATGGGCTACCATTTGAAATAGGAAAATCTCCTGGATATAATGATGAGATTACTTTTTTTCTTTTTGACTGAATTGAGTATTTGAATAAAACAATGAAAATAGTGCTCCATAATGTACGAAGCCTTTTCTTGAAACAAATACACGGTCATGGTTTCCTTTATATAAGAGTCCTTCACTTATACAGAAATCAAGTATCTCATTCAGGTATTCCTTACTAAAGCCAAAGTCTTTTAATCTGCTTATTGAGAAAGAACCATTATAGGCGGAAATAGCCATATATTTGGATGCCAACTCATTAGATGGCAACAAGTATGTAAACTGCTCTGGATAGCCTTCGGATTTAAGCTCATTTTGCGGTACAACTGCAAGTTTTCCTTCATTATATGCAATGCCAGAAGAACTCATGCTTTGTGCAGACATTCCAAAGCCCTTATAGGCAGCTCCATTGAGCATCCTTTCTCGAAGATAGGATGACACGCCTTCATCGGCTGCATCCAAAGAGAATGTGTTTTGACCAAATCGAGCCTTATACCCCATAGCAAGAAGCCCATCGTAATAGTGAACGTATTGATCGTACAGCTCTTCCTTGGTAAATGACTCTTTGGCAAGAATCATGTTTGTTCTTAATTCATATATTGTAACCTGTTGTGGTTTTAACCGACCAATCAGATCCTGGTCTTGCTGAATCGTTGATTCATTTTGTCCTTTAAGACCATACATGAAGTCGAGGTTCACCTTCTTGATACCTTTGCCCCATGCTTTCATCAACCATGAAGACATCATGGCTTCACTGGAATTCCTCCTTTGATGTTGATGCAGAACAGAACTGCAGGATGACTGCACTCCCAGCGATAATCTGTGAAAACCATTCTTTGCCATATCTTCCAACTTCTCTTCTGACAGCGTGTTGAATGTGCCTTCTATGCTTGGCTCGTATCTGTCATCCAACTTCAGCCCTGAGATGGCAGTCTGGTATATTTGCATCAGCAAGGAGAAGTTCTTTTCAGATAGTGATGTCGGCGTTCCTCCTCCTATATCAAATCCGAGCAAGGTAATGTCTTGGTATTTCTGTCGGAATTGCTTTATGTCATTGGCTATTGCCAACAGGTATTCCTTTTGTACGTTTTCATCTGGGCAGAGCATCCGGGTGTATTCGCAGAATGAACACAGCTGCTTGCAGAAAGGAATATGAATGTAAAATGACATACGGCTGTCATTCTCGAAAGAGAGCGAATCCGGTACACGATAATCCGTCCAATCAGATGGATTGAGTGGATAAGACGTATTCCAACGAGGATCGTTCTTTCTTAACTGAAATAACTCTGCTATTGTCATTTTGCTCAATATATTATATTGTCCTGATGAAATCCCTGGCGTAGATATTCACCATCGTATACAAGGGATGACTCGCAATAATACGGATTAGCGTAGTTTCGCATGTATATCTCCAGAATCTTCAGGTCACGGTTATACAGATAGTTGCTACACTTGCAATCGTTTCCTCGGTTCATGGATTTTGTGAAATACACGTGTGGAATGCTTTCCAAATGAATATCCTCCAAGTCCACAAAGTGCTCACGACAATAATCATTCACCTTCATCAAGGCAACGAAACCTATACGCGGAATGCCTAAGTCAAGGTTGAAGTCAAGCATCTTACGAGCTTCTTCAGCATTGTCAATGTAGCCTTTGATAAGATTGCAGCTGGAGTTCAATATTTGTTGGTTGATTCCCTCAAAACTAAATGCACTTTCAGATATTTTGCATCCATATAACTCAGACAGCTTTGTCGTATCATAATGATGTAAAGACATTGATATGCTATCCCATCGTGGGTGACGCATCAATTCTTGTGACTGAGGAAGCAGCCCATTGGTATTAAGGTGCATGTGAACATCAGACGTTTCGGAGTCACACATTCTTGAAAGAATGTCTTCTACCAATGGAGAAACGACTGATGGCTCACCACCTGTAATGTTGACTCTGTTTACCTTGATACCAGACTCCATCAACCCCTTGATAATGTCTATCAATTTGGTAACATTGAATGGAGTCTGGGGAACCGAAGTTTCTGCATTGCTGCAAAACAAACACTTTGCATTGCAACCCTTTGTAACCTTTACAAAAAGGTTCACAAAGGGAGCAATGTGTTCTTCCTGCAGCGTTCCAAACTTGCAGTCATACTCTTTAACAGAAATGGACTTTCCCCTAAAGTCAATCAGCATTTCTTCCTGTTTTATGATCTTCGATGAATTTTATTTTTTCTTCTTGGCTTTCAAAATGCATTTTCCCTAATTGTAATGAATATACAGGTAGTGTATAATCAGATAGAGGAAGATACAATGCTCCTCGCCAATCAGTATCGACACACATATAATTCTTGTCTCTTTCAAGAATTTCACGTGCAAATTTCATCTCAAAGCTGGTATTTGTCCATGGCCAGCGTCTGAAATCAGAACAGCCCTTCTCGATATGTTTCCCGTCGATTTGATAAATCGGCCCCCAAATTCTTTCATTATTGTACATATAAGGAGCTTGAATGTCAGGATGACATCCTACATCACCATATGCAAGACGAATGGTTTCTTTTAGTCCATGCTCTTTGACCATGTTATCAAATCTTCCAAAAGCGACTTGTTCAAGAAGACCATTGTCTAACTTGCCATTCTTCGTTACGCTGTCCCATTCTTCGCATAGAATATCCCATATTCTGTAGATAGTTCCTTTATAGAAACTATAATAATATTGTGGATCATTACTACTGCAGTGACTTACTGGTATTGATTGCAAATCTTCCCGAATCGATTCATAGTCACTGTATCTTCTGAACTCATTCAAGAACTGAATGTACTTGACCATTTTTCTGACAGAATAGTTGTAGAATATCTGTTCTATATGATTCTCTTTAAGATATTCGTTTCCGTCGTGGAATGATAACATATCCTTCTCCAGCTGCTCAATATCTATTTTCGAACCTTCTTGCTCATATCGGCTCATTATACACCAAATGGTTCTCATAGCCATGAATGCAAATTCATCTCCGTAGCGGACATTGCGTTCTGCAATCTCCGTTAGACGTTCTCTTGCATCATCACAATCTTTGATAGACTCCTGCTTATTAAGTGCTTTTAAAAGGTCTATCAACGTTCTTACCTGTCCGTACATCATGGTTAAAAGTTCTTGTGGAACTTCTGGACTTGCGGCGTTTTTGTTTTCTTCGATGAATGTTTCTGGCAGACAAACATTGCTGATACCCATAGCATCCTTGAACAAAGGAGCAATGTCTCTATCTTTGAAACCGGCAATGCCACAGCCTATACGTGTAACATAGAAGAATAATTCGGTATGCTCTTTGGCAAAGTCTATAAATTGGTCAACATACGGCTTAATGGTTTCTACGCCACCCTGCATGGTGGGTATTGCATAGCTTTGACCTTGCAGTCCTATACCTTGCCCCCATATAGCTCCGAACTTCTTCACGGCAGCTCTGGCAGCTCCACCTCCATGATGGCCATGAAGGTTGCTTCCAAAGACGAACACTTCATCATTCTTCAGTGAGGAAATGGCTTCTGGAGTATAATCAGGACGAACAGCACCATTATATATACGTCCCCCGGCTTCTTCAATTGGCTTGCACAAAGAATCTTTTTTTAGGGTTTCAATTACCTCTTTTACACGTACATCATTATAATGATCTTTCCAGAACACGTCGATGGCATCTGCGATTTCAAACAACTGATTATCTTCAGCCATTTCATAGCGGCTGTATATATCATTCATTTCATTGAACAAGCCTTCATCCTTTGCATTATCCGCAATTTCTTGGAATATGCTTCTCATATAGCTCAATATCCTGTGTTTAATGTTAGAAACTCTATACACAGAGAAATCACTCTTATTCCACAAATGACGTGAAACAAGCATTCGTAATGTTTCACCTCGCCCGAACAAATCCAATAATGTACCGATACAGTTATTATACGTCAAATGCTCTGAGCCATCAATGCCTTCCAAAAAGGCTCTTGGTACTTCTTTGATGCCATTTCTGCTGAATGCATCTTCGTTCTTATAATAGGACAACTCTGACGATACTATCTTCAGTGTCTTCTGGCAACGCTCTTTATTGAAATAGTTTTCCAAGATATCTGCGAAGATTTCATCTGGAGAAACGAGATCAAATAATGTCAGACAGGAACGTAGCTTCATTGCATCAATCTTTCCGAATATCTCTTCAGCGTCACCATGGACAGGAAGAGCGTTCATAACCTCATATAGGCGTTCCCCTAACGTATCATGTCTAAGATACGCTAAGGCTTCAAGCAAGGACTTGATGCTAAACTTCTGAGACGTACTGCTATGTCCCAGCCCATGGATTTGTGGGAAAACATACCACATCCAATGAGACTGTTTCCAACCGTCCTTTATTTCTTTCAAGGCAATATTGTATGAATCGTAAGTGTCTTGTGCTTTTACGAATCTCTCTAAATCGAACAGATCAACGTTATTGTACATATTATGCCCTCCTTTTTTTATTGATTTACATAATGGTCTAATTCCTCATTCACTTCAAGCATCCATTCTGGAAGCTTAGCTTTTGCATTGGCAATTAGTTCTTCTGGCATGGTCTTGTAGAAAGCGTATGCCATAGGCCCTGAAATAGCCGCAAGTGTGTCGGCATCCCCACCCAAAGCAATAGCAAGTTTCAGGCAGTCTTCATAGTTCTTACTTTCCAAGAAACAGATAAGTGCCGCAGGAATAGTCTGCTGGCATGTTTCATCAAAGCCATATCCTGGTTTAATGCCTTCATACGTCAATCCAGACCAATTCGGATAATACTCATCCAACACTTGCTTACGGATGAAGTCTTTTTCCTTGCCTTGCATTCCGTAAAAGATAGCAAGTGCAGTTGCTACTGCACCTTTGATACCTTCTGGATGGTCATGCGTAGGAAGTGCAGTCTTTGTTGCCAAGTCAATACACTCCTCGACACTTTTTGCCATAAAACCAGCAGCGGAAACTCTCATTCCACTACCATTGCCATAAGAATGGTAAGACGGTTGTATTTCCTTTGCTATAAGCCATCTTGCAAAACGTCCGCCAAATCCACGATAGAAGTCGGCTCGACACCGATTCCATAGATTCTCAGCCATGTTCAAGCCTCTTAATAATGCTTCTGCACAGGCAAAGGTACATACAGTATCATCGGTATATGTATTTGTCGGAAGCAACAAATCGACTGTATTGTAGTCTTTTGTTCTTCCTTTGAACTCGTAAGGCATACCGGCTATATCGCCGATAGCAGCACTCAGCAACAGATTATTCATAATAGGGTCTCCTTTCTAAAATTCCAGCCGGAATCCTTTTTGTTTTAATTCATTATAACTCTCTTCATTGAAACTATATAGATAAGCCTCACGCTTTGGTGTAGGCCATACTGTTTCATCCAGTTGTTTGAGGATGTTGAAATGAAGCATCTTCTTAGCGAAGTTACTTCTGTCAAACCGCACATCCAATATGGCTTCATACAAGTTCTGCAGTTGCTTCAACGTAAACTTCTCTGGCAACAGCTCAAATCCTATTGGCTCAAAATGGATGCGCTCTCTAAGTCGCTTTAGGGCTTCTCTTAAAATTCTATCATGGTCAAAAGCCAGTTGAGGAACGGCATCAAGAGCGAACCATGCGGCTCTTGCTGCGTCATCACCACCTTTTACGTCCTGTATTCTAACAAGAGCATAAAAGGCTACAGTTATAACTCTTTCTCGCGGATCCCTATTCGGGTCGCTGAAAGTATGAAACTGTTCAATGTATGCACCTTTCAGTCCTGTTTCCTCTTTGAGTTCACGGAGTGCTCCTTCCTCACAAGATTCTTCCATCTTGATAAAGCCTCCGGGGAAAGCCCAATGCCCTTTGTAAGGTTCAATACCTCTTTCCACAAGCAGAACCTGAAGTTTTGTACCATCAAATCCAAATATCACACAGTCTGTTGTGACAGATGGATGAGGGTATTTATAACTATACATTTTATCTTCCATTTTGTTCTTTGGTAAATTTTACACTGCAAAGATATACATATTGTTTTTGAACAACAAAATTATTTAGGTAAAATTTACACAAGAACTACACAATTTATTAACTTTGTGCATCATTTGACCTCTAAATGCTTTAAATAGAAGGCTCACTTGACCTTCTTCTATACTATTTTCGTTTCCTTCTCATCTTCCATATCCTCGTTGGAAATCTTATAGAGGCTGCTAAACATGGCGAGCCAGACTATTCCTGTAATGTCGTGCTTTCCTTTGGTGTAGCCCATTCGTATGTGGCATAACCCTTCGTTATGTCAAATGGCATTTTGTTCTTGCTGCTCACACTTTCTCCTTCCTTTAGCCTAACGCTATTCCTCGCTGTCCTTCTCCGTCCAATGAATGGTGATCGCAACTGGTCTTAGCTGTGACTGCCTTGCATCCTCCTTTTCGTATCTGTCACTGAATTGTTCTTATTCCGACTTCTTCATCTTTGACTTTTCCTGGCGAAGCGAGTACACTTACTTTTTCCGTCGCAAAGTTAGTGCAAGCCGTATTCTGCAAGTACCAGAGACTTATTCCCTGAATTTTTTCAAAAACTTTTTCCGTCTGTGCCAGCCAATAAAAACTTTTCACGGCCCAAAGGTGAAATAATTCGGTAATTCCTTGCATTCCCATACTTCCCTTGCCAACTCTTAAAGCAACGTAAAAAATAAATGTTTCACTTCTAAAAATTCCTAAAAATGAAAAAGATCGAGAACAATTTCACAGTAACAGGTTTCGTAGGTAAGGATGCAGAAATCCGTCAGTTCACAACCGCTTCAGTAGCACGTTTCTCACTGGCTATCGGCCGTAACGAGAAGAACGGCGAGGAAAACAACCGCGTATCAGCTTTCGTCAACGTGGAAGCATGGCGCAAGAACGAGAACGCCGAATCATTCGACAAACTCTCTAAGGGTTCTATGCTCACCGTCGAGGGTTACTTCAAGCCAGAGGAATGGAGCGACCAGGAAGGTGTCAAGCACAACCGCGTCGTGCTGGTAGCCACCAAGTTCTATGAGACTCCCGACAAGGAGGAAAAGACTCCGAAGGAGGAGAAGAAAACTTCAAAGAAGAAGGCCAAGTAAGCCTTCTTCTTCCTCTTAGGAGGAAGCTCCCTAATGAAAGGGAAAAGAAAACTCTAAGAATATTCACCTATAAACAAATTCATAGTTATGATTTACACTCACACAATCGGTCGTATCGGCAAGGACTGTAAGACCATCACAGGCGCACACGGAACATTTATCGCAGTTGACATGGCCGTCGATGACTACTCCAAAGGTCAGAACATCACCACATGGGTAAGGGTACGCAGCAGCAGAGAGAACCATATCCGTTTGGCTGAATACCTAACTAAGGGCAGACTCATTCTTGTAGAGGGCACAATCTCCACGTCGCAGTGGACTGACCGCCAAGGTGAGAGCCACACGCAAATCTCCATCAATGCTGATAGCATCGCTTTCGTGAACGCAGGAAAGAAAGACGAGCAGGACACTGACCCGAAGAAGGCTGCCAAGAAAGGCGCAAAGGCTAAGAATACACCCCAACCACCACAGGATGCTCCAGAGCCAGACGAGAAAGATTTGCCATTCTGATAACCCCTTAATCCCTTCAGTTATGGAATATCATATCGTCTATGCTAAGTTCGATGGATGCAAGAGCTTCAAGGCTTTTGATGTCAATGAGGGCAGACAAGTGGGCAATCTCATATATGCCTCACTGGTTGAGAACACAGAAGATACCAGGTCTAAGCTTCAGAAACTCGCAGACATGAACAAAAGTTGCAACCTCATTCTCCAGTTGAGGAGAAACGGCAAGGTTAAGTTTCAAACAACATAATAATGTAACGGGCAGACCAACCATCTGCCCACAATTTTTTTTGTTCTCATGGATATAGTCGACAAAAAGTAGGAGCAGATAAAGGCTCTGATTGAAAAGATGAAGCAAGAGGGAAAGCCCATTGATTGGGCAACAGCCGTTTTATGCTAAATGTTAGTCCGTCCTGCTGTAAACGGCAGGACGGTTCCTTGTTCTACCCTCATTCCATTATCCTTCTGAAACTGTACTTCATCGGAGGAGCACAGCTGCACTGACCAAGTACACCTTCTTCAGGAGAGGCAAACACGGAACGATTTGCTTCTGCTGCCAAGGATGATCGCAAAGCGTACATGCTCAGCATCAGAAGCAAGTCCATCCGTTTGGACGTTTGCCTTTCTTATTCCATTTCATTGTATATTATTTAATCGTTATATTTTTGCATAAAGTTTCAACATCCAAGTGTGGAATAAGACCGTTTGTTTCCATTATAAAAAGGCCGTCTTTTGCGCGGTAAAAGGCCATCTTTTATGGCTCAAAAGGCCACCTTTTGCAAACGTGCTGGTTTTCAGTATGTTTGCAATGTCGTGTCAACGGTGTTGCATGTTTTTGTTTTGTGATTTATAGATAAAAATCGCTTAGACGTAGATTTCTTGTAAAGAAATGTGAATTTATTTGTAAGAAAAATCCAAAATTAATCATTGTTTGCATTTTAATTTTGTATATTTGTCGCCGAATTAATGAATAATTAACGTTATAAGTGTTGATTTTACGACAATTGTTAAGGTTGATTACTAATATTAACTAAATACATTCTGAATATGAAAAAACTTTTACTCTTGTTTTTGACGGCGGTCTTCGCCGTCACGGCAATGGCGCAGACGTCCGAAGAAACTGCGCTGGAATTGCAGGTGGGGGAGAATTCCTGGACTCTTGACGCCCCCGGCGGGTATGCCTATTGGTATTATACGCCAGATGGAAACACACTTCTTACGCTTACTCCGTCGGCTGGGTATGTTTCCGTTTACACGTATGACGGCGAAGGTGACGCCGCTACCCAGGTTTCCCTGAGAGGCGTTTACAGGTCGTCCTCGATAAGCACCTACAGTCTGGAAA
>ERZ773139.3531-NODE-3531-length-13884-cov-17.675971_pt1 | contig 13884 bp, 10 predicted proteins | sample MGYA00580854_ERZ773139 | MGnify/ENA primary metagenome ERZ773139 (study PRJEB29015, sample SAMEA2737809) | human gut metagenome | biome: human gut; feature: human-associated habitat; material: faeces | place: China | collected 2012 ...
AGGAAGCGCCGACCTTATGGCAGCCGGTCGGGAACCACTTGCCGGACATGGCCAGAATGCGGCACGGAACGCCGGAAACGGAGGACGGGATCTCAACATAGTTCGGGGTCTTCTGATACAGGCCGCCGGACTCCTTGGCCTCGTTGTGCCAGCTGATGCGGAACAGGTTGACGGGGTCAACGTCCCACAGGCCGGTGTGCGTCAGCTTTTCCTTGATCTTCTCGGGGATCAGATCGGGGTTCTGCATCTGGGCAATGGTCGGGATGATGATGTTGTTTTCCTTGGCCTTCTGGATGTTATGCAGCAGGCCTTCTTTGTTGATGGTCAGATCGATCTTGCTCATAGTTCGTTTGTTCCTCCTGTTTTACTGTTGTCTAAGTATGAATAGAGCGTGTACTTGGAGATGCCGAAATGCTTGGCGATCTTATCGCCGGATTTAGTGATCAGAAGTGCGCCGGAATTACTGAGATAGCGGATGGCCTTGACCTTGTCGTCCTTGGTCATGAGCGCGACGGGCTTGCCGACAAGCTCGTCCGCCTGCCGGATGAGATCGTCCAGCAGATCGGCCACGTTGAGCGTGATGCGCTCCGGCTCGCGGCTGGCTTGCTGGTCGGCAGAAATGAAGTCGTGCAGGGAGTTTTCAAACAGCTGCATCATGGAAATGTCGTAGTTGATCCCAAGGATCCCCGTGACCTTGCCGGTCTCGTCCCGGATGTAGACCGAGGAGGATTTCAGGATCTTCCCGTCCTTTGTGCGCGTCAGATAGCCAAGCTGATCCTCCGCATTGTCGTCCTCATGGCCCAGCTGCTCCAGCACCACATGGGAAGGTCCGTCGCCGACCTTGCGGCCGGTCACGTGTCCGTTTTCGATCGCCACGATCGAGGAATAGGCGCTTTTGCCGGAAAGCTCATGAAGCACGACCTCGCAGTTGCTGCCGAACTGCGCCGCGATCGCCTTTGCGATCTGCTCAAGCAGTTCCAGTAATTTTGCGTCCAATCTGCTATCACCTCCAAATTTAATACCCGAATGAAGTCTAAAGCTATCATACCAGTATCAGAAGCAGATTGCAAGGAATTTTCAAAAATATTTTTAGGCTAACAAAAATTTTGTTGCTCTTTTCGCGAAATTACCGCGTCAGCTGCGTGAGAATGGACTCGAAGCCCTTGCAGGACTTGAGCAGCTGGTCGATTTCAATGTACTCGTCGCGCACGTGCGCAAGGCTTTCGAGCGACGGGCCGTAGCCGATGGTCGGGATACCGGCCTCGCCGCAGAAGCTGCTGCCGTTGGTACAGAACGAGAAGTGCGACAGCGGCGCCTCGATGCCCGCGTCCTTCAGGCCCTTCAGCGCGGCCTGCACCAGCTCGCTGTCCTCTTCCGTGACCCAGGCCGGGAAATAGCGCTTGGCGCGGATGGTGTCGCCCGTCCAGCACTTTTCTTCGCCCTCGGCCAGATAGCACCGGGCCTTGAGGCCGGGGTGCGTTTCCTGCGCGCGGGCAATGGCTTCGTTCACCTGCCCGAGAATGACGGCCTCATCTTCGCCCACAAGCGTCCGGCGGTCAAACGTCGCGCGGCAAAGAGACGGCACGACCGACGCGCCGGGATACGGCTGGGAGATAATATCCGTCAACTCCAGAATGCCCTTGCCGAGCAGCGGATGCTCGTTCGGGACGATCTTCCGGATCTCGTCGATCACAGCCGTCATGGCATACACGGCGTTGACGCCCTTTTCTGGATTGGAGGAATGGCAGCTGACACCTTCCGTTTCGACGACGACCTCCGCCCGGCCGCGCTGGCCGCGCTTGACGGTCGTGCTTGTGGCCTCGCCGATGATGACAAGATCGGGCTTTGCCAGCCGCGTAATTTCGCGGGAGGACACGCCCTCGAACCGCTCCTCATGCACCGTGCACGATACGCAGACGCGGCCCGCAAAGTCCCTGCCGGTCTTTTCAGCAAAGCGCGCTGCGGCCGTGATCATGGCGCAGTCGCTGCCCTTCATGTCGGACGCGCCGCGGCCGTAAATTTTCCCGTCCGCGATCTCGCCGCCGAACGGGTCATGCTCCCACTGCGGCGCGTCGATCACGTCCACGGTGTCGATGTGGCCGTCCATCAGGACGGTCTTGCCGGGCCGCTTGCCGTTGATGGTGCCGAGGACGCTGCCGAAGCGGTCGATAATGACCTCGTCGAAGCCGTATTCCTCCATTTTCCGCTTCATCAGCTCCGCCACGCCCTGCTCCTGTCCGGAATAGCTGGGAATGCGCAGCGCCTCCTGACAAAACGCGATCAACTGTTCATTTGTATCAATATCCATGCGGTAAAGATCCTTTCTCTCTCATGATTCTGCTTGAAGCATAGGGCAGCCCCGCGCCGTTGTCAAGCCGCGCACGCAAATTCTGCGTTTTACAAAAAATCCACCGCCCGTTTTGGGCAAAGCGGCGAAGGCTGGATATCGTTGGCAGGGACGGAGCGCTGCTGCGCCCGGCAGGATGCACCGTTTTTTACGGAACTCTTCGGCGAATTCGCAGCTTCCCAACGGGCCGGCAGAGTCGCCGGCCCCTGCAGAACTCCGGCGAATCCGTACTGCCCTGCAAAGTTCGACTGCAAAGCTGATTTACCGCAGCAATTCAAACGCAATTATTTGCAAATCCGTTGTACCGTAACAGGCGGCGCGTACCATAGCGCCCGTAGGGTGAGTCCGTGTGTTCGTAACGGCTATCAAACAGGTGCTTCCCTGAACTGCACCCGCAGCACGCACTAAACCGTACCCCAGCGCCCCTTTTCTCCCCCTTCTTTTCCGGCAAGGCGGAAAAGAAGGGGCTGCCGGAGGCTCGTCGAAAACGGCCTCGACGGAACGAGTCTCCGCTGTTCGCGAAGCCTCTTTTCCTGCTTAGTGTAGGAGAAAAAGCGAAAAATCATGTCTATTATCATAGACATCCGGAAACTTTTATGTTAGGATGTCAAATAAAGTCTCGAAATTTGGAGGGACAGCTGCATGATGGACAACAGATTCGAAGCCGCGTTTTCCACGTTTCTGGACAGACACGAAAAAATCGCGGGAATCAATAAAAAAATATTGATTTCCGCTTGATTTTTTCCTCCGTACACAATACAATAGGCACGAAGGAGAACAGGAAGGACAGGAAGATGTGAGCCTGTCAATTTAACACACAGAGCATGCGTACCCGAACGTTGCATGAGTAGAAATGGCGCGTCAAGTACCGGTTGGATGGGAGGTTGCCGCCGGGCGAAGGAGTCTCTCCGCGGTGTCATTTCGCATCCGCTATAGCAAACTGAAATTGTACAGCAGTTTCTTTCTTGTTTGAAAGTCCATATCACCAAACCTCCTCCCATTGACAAAATAGGAGGCTTTTTTATGTCTAATTTTACGAAAAATATGTCTGCCGCGCAGACTGCGCCGCGTCATGGGCTGCAGAATGTGCGCACGCTCGTGTCCTGCGCGCTGCTGGCTGCCGTTTCCGTCGTGTTGGCCCGGTTCATTATCCCGATGCCCAACGAAACGACCCGTTTCTCCCTCGAAGCCGTGCCCATTTTCCTGGCCGGTATGCTTTTTGGGCCCTTGCCCGGCGCGCTGGTCGGCTTTGTGGCCGATTTTGTCGGCTGCCTGTTCTCCGGCTACGGCTATAACCCGATGTTCTGCGTACCGCCCATTCTCTACGGACTCTGCGCGGGTCTGTTCCAGCCGCTGCTGGTGAAGAAAACGTCGATTTTGACCATCGCCCTGTCGTTCCTGCCTGCCATCGCGCTCGGCTCGATCCTCTATCAGAGCTTCTCCCTCGCCTTTGTCTACGGCGGCGACGCGAAAACGGCGTTTTTCCTGACAAAGCTCGCGACCCGTTCGGTGCAGTTCGGCGTGACGTTCGTCATTGACGTGCTGGTGGTATGGCTGCTTTATAAATCCAAGGTGTTTACCGCCGCCAAGCTCTGGCCGCCGGTGAAATACGAATCGAAATCAAAAGAAGGTAATTGACATGACGCTTGACGAAGCGCTGCATTATATCCATTCCGTCTGCTGGAAGGGCAGTGTCCCCGGCCTGGAGCGCATCAGCGCGCTGCTTGACAAGATGGGCCACCCCGAACGCAAATTAAAGTTCATCCACGTGACCGGCACGAATGGCAAGGGCTCGACCTGCGCGATGCTGGCCAGTATGTTCACGAAGGCCGGGTACAAAACGGGCCTGTACACCAGCCCCTATCTCATCCGCTTCAATGAGCGCATCCAAATTGACGGCGTGCAGATCCCGGATGAAGAGATCTGCGAGATCACGGAATATATCAAGCCTCTCGCGGATTCGATCTTCGAGCAGCCGACCGAGTTTGAAATGGTCACGGCGTTGGGCTTTGAATATTTTGCCCGTCACAACTGCGACCTTGTTGTCTGTGAGGTCGGCATGGGCGGCGAATTTGACGCCACGAACGTCATTCTGCCGCCGGAGGTTGCAATCATCTGCAACATCGGCCTTGACCACACGGAGGTGCTGGGCGACACGCTGGAAAAGATCGCCGCGACGAAGTCCGGCATCATCAAGCCCGGCTGCGACGCGGTCATTTACCGCGAAGCGCCGTCGGTCGAGGCCGTGATCGAGGCGCGGTGCAAAGAGGTCGGCGCGAAGCTCCACAAGGCGGACTTTGCCGACATCCGGCTCATTTCCCACGATCTGACCGGTCAGGTCTTCGACTGGGAGCGCTTCCACGCGCTGAAGCTGCCGCTGCTGGGCGATCATCAGCTGCACAACGCTGCCGTCGCCCTCACTGCGGCGACCGTCATGCAGCAGCGCGGCTGGCACATCACGGACGAACAGATTCGCGAAGGACTTGCGGACGTCCGCTGGCCGGGCCGGTTCGACGTACGGCGCAAGGACCCGCTGTTTATCATCGACGGCGGACACAACCCGCAGTGCATTCAGGCGCTCGTCAAGAATATTCAGGACTATCTGGCCGGCCGGCCGCTGACCATCCTGACCGGCGTTCTGGCCGATAAGGATTATAACTGTATGTACCGGAACGTCGAGCCCTACGCGAAGGAATTCATCACTGTCACGCCGGGCAATCCCCGCGCGCTGAACGCGCACAATCTGGCGCAGTACCTGTCCCAGTTCGGCAAACCCGTCACGGCCTGCGACGCAGTCGCAGACGGCGTCCGTCTGGCCGTGGAGCATGCGGGAAAGGACGGCGTCGTCCTCTGCTACGGGTCGCTTTACATGATCGGCGAGATCGAAGCCGGTCTGCAGCGGCTCTGAGCGTGAATCTTTTCTCATAAACAGCCTGCACGAAAGCCGCCCCTTGTCATGCGCATGGAACTGCATGACAAGGGGCTTGTTTTGTCAGCACCGGAGATTCCCGGCGAACCCAGCGAAGCGGTTCGACGAGCCTCCGGCGGCCCTATCTTTTCCGTCTTGCCGGAAAAGATAGGGGAGAAAAGGGACACTGGGGTACGGTTTGGTGCGTGCTGCGGGTGCAATTTTAGGTAAGTCCTGATTCCTGGCTGTTACGAACACACAGACTCACCCTACGAGTGCTATGGTACGCGCCGCCTGTTACGGTACAACTAGAATTGCAAATAGCTGCGTTTGAATGGGTGCGGTAAATCAGCTTTGCAGTCGAAATTTGCAGGGCGGTACGGATTCGCCGGAGTTCTGTAGGGGCCGGCGACACTGCCGGCCCGTTGGGAAGCCGCGGATTTGCTGAAGCGTTCTGTAAAACCGGTGCGATTTGCCGGGCGGGGTCAGAACAGCGTCAGCTGGCTGGTGAGGGGGAGGTCGCCGAAGGCGCCGGCGGATTGGAGCTGGTCGATGAGCGTCTTGGACACCTTCGGGCAGGCATCGGCGAATTCCTCGACGGACAAAAACTCCCGGCCCTCGCGGGCGTTCATGAGATCCCAGGCCGCCGTTTCACCAAGACCGGCCACAGCCACGAACGGCGGGCGCAGCTGCCCGGCCTCGATCTGGAACTTCGTCGCGTGGGAATGATAGATATCGATCGGCGCGAAGGTAAAGCCGCGCAGATAGAATTCATAGCAGACCTCAAGCGTGGTGAACAGATCGTCGTCCTTGGCGCTGGAATCCTCGTCCTCCTTGATCTCCTGCAGCTTTTTCTTGACAAGCTCGATGCCGTGGCACATCATGCCCTCGTCGAAGCCGCCCTTCTGGCTGCGGCGGTAGAAATAGGCCGCGTAGAACGCAAGCGGCTGGTGCACCTTGAACCACGCGATGCGGAAGGCCATCATGACATACGCTGTTGCGTGGGCCTTCGGGAAGAGATATTTGATCTTTTTGCAAGACCCGATGTACCATTCCGGGACGCCTGCGGCCTTCATTTCCTCCTCCGCGCCGTCGGGCAGACCTCTGCCCTTTCGGACGGCCTCCATGATCTTGAACGAGCGCTTTTCGGGCATCCCGCATTTGATGAGGTACAGCATGATATCGTCGCGGCAGCCGATGGCGTCGTTGACGGAGGCAGTCTTGGACAAAATCAGATCGCGCGCGTTGCCCAGCCATACGTCCGTGCCGTGGGAGAAGCCGGACAGGCGGATGAGCGTGTCGAATTTCGTCGGCTGCGTCTCCTGCAGCATCCCGCGCGTGAAGCCCGTGCCGAATTCCGGGATGGCGACGGAGCCGACCGGCCCCAGAATGGGGTCGTTTTCATAGCCCAGCACCTTGCTGGACGTGAAGATCGACATGGTATCCTGATCGTCGAGCGGGATCTTCTGCGCGTCGACGCCGGTCATGTCCTCCAGCATACGGATCATGGTCGGGTCATCGTGGCCCAGCATATCGAGCTTCAGGAGGTTTTCCTCCATGGAGTGATATTCAAAATGCGTCGTGATCCATTCGGAGTCCTTGTCGTCCGCCGGGTGCTGCACGGGGCAGAAGTCCCAGATCTCGTTCTCCTGCGGAATGACGACGAGGCCGCCGGGGTGCTGGCCGGTCGTGCGCTTGACGTTGACGCAGCCGAGCGCCAGCCGGTTCTCCTCCGCCTTGGGGACGGTCTTATTGCGCTCCGACAGGTATTTTTTCGCGTAGCCGTAGGCCGTTTTTTCCGCGACGGTGCCGATGGTGCCCGCGCGGAAGACATGGGTCTTGCCGAACATCTGCACACAGTAGGCGTGCGCCTTGGCCTGATATTCGCCGGAGAAGTTGAGGTCGATATCCGGGACCTTGTCGCCGCCGAAGCCGAGGAAGGTTTCAAACGGGATATTGAACCCGTCCTTGTCGAGCTTCGCGCCGCACTTCGGGCACACCGCGTCCGGCAGATCCGCGCCGCAGGCGCAGTCAGCCGGAACATCGAACGTCGTGAACTTGCACTGCGGACAGCGGTAGTGCGGCGGATAGGAATTGACCTCCGTGATGCCGGACATGAACGCCACAATGGACGAGCCGACCGAGCCTCGCGAGCCGACAAGATAGCCGTGCTCCAGCGAGTTCTGCACCAGCTTCTGTGCCGACATATAAATGACGTCATAGTGGCAGGAAATAATGTCGTGCATTTCCGTGTCGACGCGCTTCTGCACAAGCTCCGGCGGGGTTTCGCCGTAGAGCCGATGGAGCTTGCCGTAGACGAGGGCTTTCAGGTCCTCGACGGAATTTTCGATCTTCGGCGCGAACAGATTGTGCGGCACGGGCCGCAGCGTCTCGCACCAGTCAACGATGCGGTTCGGGTTCTCGATGACGACCTCATGCGCCTTTTCTGGCCCAAGATAGGAAAATTCCTCCATCATCTCATCCGTCGTGCGCAGATATAAAGGCAGCGGCCGGTCGGCGTCGGGCATCTGCTTGGTGGCAAGCAGGATGTGGCGGAAAATCTCATCCTCCGGGTCGAGAAAGTGCACGTCGCCGGTCGCGACGACGGGCTTTCCCAGCTCCTCGCCGAGCCGGACAATCGTGCGGTTGAAGCCGCGCAGTTCCTCCTCGTCCTCGGCAAGGCCCTTGTCGAGCATGAAGCGGTTGTTGCAGATGGGCTGGATCTCCAGGAAGTCATAGAAGCTAGCGATACGCTTGAGTTCTGCCCAGCTCTTGTGGTTCAGAATCGCCTGGAACAGCTCGCCCGCCTCGCAGGCCGAGCCGATAATCAGGCCCTCACGCCATTGCAGCAGTTCGGACTTCGGCATAATGGGCACGCGCTTGAAGTATTTGAGATTGCCATAGGAAATCAGCCGGTAGAGATTGCGCAGGCCGATGGAATTTTTGGCAAAGACGATGATATGCCGCGCACGGCGGTCGAGAATTTTGCTGCCGGAGCGCAGCTGCTCCATGCGCGGGTTGATCTTTTGCAGCGAGTCCAATCCCTGCTCCTGCATCATCTTGAAAAAGCGCATGAGCAGATACCCGCAGGTGATCGCGTCGTCGGAAGCGCGGTGGTGGTTGAAATCCGGCAGACTCAGTGCATCGGCGACAATATTCAGCTTATACTTGCCGAGTTCCGGCATCAGATTCTGTGCCAGAATGAGCGTGTCGACATACGTCGGGTGGAACGGCAGGCCGAGCTTTTCGCACGCCGCCGTCACGAAGCCGATGTCAAAATCCGCGTTGTGCGCGCACAGGGGGCGGCTGCCGACGTATTCCAGGAATTTCGGCATTGCCTCGGAAATATCCGGCTGCCCGGCAAGCATCTGGTCGTTGATGCCCGTCAGATCGACGATCTTCGGCTGTAGGGGCCGGTGCGGGTCGACGAAGGTCTGGAACGTGCTGAGGACTTCATTGCCCTTCATGATGGCCGCGCCGATCTCAATGATCGTGTCATGGAGCGAGGACAGGCCGGTCGTTTCCAGATCGAACGCGACGTATTCCCCGTCAAAGGAGAAATCCTCCTCGCCGTGGACGGCGATGCGGTCGTCGACGTCGTTGACGTAGTAGCCCTCGCAGCCGTAGAGGATTTTGATGTTCTGGTCCGTCCCCGCGACCTTGGCCTTGGACGCGGCCTTCATCGCGTCCGGGAACGACTGCGCGCCGCCGTGGTCGGTGATGGCGATGGCGCGGTGGCCCCAGCTGGCTGCCCGCTTGACGGCGGCTCCGGTATCGGTCAGCGCGTCCATGGAGGACATGGTCGTATGCAGGTGCAGCTCGACGCGCTTTTCGGGATACGTATCGCGGCGCTTGGGCGCCTCGATCTTTTCCATGGCGTTCGGCTGGAGCACCATTTCGTTGTCATAGCGGTCAAAGCTCATCTTGCCCTGTACGCGCAGCCACATACCTGGCTGGACGTTGTCAATGATGGGCTTGGCCTTTGCGGCCTCCATGAACTGGTTCACGCGGACGGAGCTGGTATAGTCTGTCATATCGAAGCAGATGACCCACGCCCCGCGCTTTTTCAGCTCCCGGTGCTGCACGGCGAAGACCTTGCCCTCGACGATCACGCGGAACATATCGAGGTTCAGCTCCTCCATCCGCACGGGCCTGCCCGAAAACGGCCTGCCGTAGAACAGCGCGCCCGCCGGCTCTGCCGGTGTGGAGGCAGCGCCGCCGGAGGCTTTTGCGCCGCCCTGCGGCACGCTGGCCGTGATGGCAGGCGCGTTTTTAAGCGCCTCGGCGCGGATACGCGCCGTCTCTTCAAACAGCGCACGGCCCTCTAAATTGCTGTGCGCCTCGACCTCGATCTTTTTGGAAACGCCGAAGCGGTCGCGCAGGAACTGTTCGGCCTTTTTTGCGTTCTGCAAAATGCTGTCCTTGCCGTTGGCCTTGAGCCGGATGACGACGGCCTCGTCCGTGACCTCGTAGCCTGCTCCTGCCAGAATGGCGGCAGACGGCGAAAAGGCGCGGATAAACACCTGCGCCAGATCGCGGAAATCCATATTCGGAAGCTCCGAGGCGGGATAGCGCACCGAAAGCTTCAGTTCCCGCAGGCCATATTCCTTTTCAATGTCTCGGCAGAGCGCCTGCAGCTGCTTTTCTGCCAGATACTGCTCCGCCTGCGCGTCCAGATGGATGGTGCGCGTTTCCCGGTCAAGCTCCGCGTGGACGACGGCAAGGCGTCCGAGCGCCTCCACCAGCTCCTCCGGCAGCGGGAAGCCCGGAAACAGCGCGGGGAAATAAACTTCATTCATATGTTCAAGCTTCCTGTCTGAAATTCACGTTATGTCTTTGTTCGCCTGCGCTTCGGCTGCGGCTTCTCTTCCCGCGTCAGATCTGCAAGCGTGTAGCTGCACAGATACGCGGCGATGACCTGATCAAGCCCCTGCCACAGCGGGAGCGTCCGGCAGTTGACCGCGTTTTCGCACTGCTGCCCGCGCTCCAGACACGTGACCGGGGCCAGCGTCCCCTCGGTCAGAGACAATACCTCAAACGCGGTATACTCCTTCGCCGGTTTGGACAGGCGGTAGCCGCCGCCCTTGCCGCGCACGGCGTCGAGCAGCCCCGCCTTGCTCAGCACGGCCAGAATGCTCTCCAGATATTTTTCGGAAATGCCCTGCCGCTTCGCGATCGTCTGCAGCGGGATATAGCCCTCGTCTATATGCTCGGCCAGATCGATCATCACGCGCAGTGCATAGCGGCCCCTGGTGGAAATCATCATGTTTGGTTCCTCGCTTTCTTTTAACCCACTATACTATAGGGTAAAAGGATTATCAAGCGGAAAGCCGCAATTTACAAGCAATTCTTTTTGTGCTACAATAACCAAAGCATCGGTTTGGAGAGAACGCGACATGACGAAGGATCTGACCCGGGGAACGCCCTGGAAGCTTATTTTACAGTTTGCGCTGCCGATCATGGCGGGAAACCTTTTGCAGCAGCTCTATAATACCGCCGACACCATCATTGTCGGCAATTTCAACGGCCAGCAGGCGCTTTCCGCCGTCGGGGCCTGCGCGTCGCTGACAGTTCTGTTCACGGCGCTTGCCATCGGCTTTTCCATCGGCGCAGGCGTGCTGATCTCGCAGTATTTCGGCGCTTCGCGCGAGCGGGAGCTGCGGCAGTATGCCGCGACGGCCATTGTGCTGATGCTGGCAATGGGGCTATTCATGTCGCTTGCCGGCGTTGTGAGCGCGAGATTCCTGCTGGAACGAGTGCTGGGCACGCCGGAGGCGCTGCTGCCGATGACGCTTCTGTATTTCCGCATCTACGCGGCGGGACTGGTGTTCCAGTTCGGGTACAACATCGCGGCGGCTCTTCTGCGGGCGCTGGGCGACAGCAAGGCGACGCTGTATTTTCTGCTCGTCTCGTCGATTTTGAACGTCGTGCTCGACCTTGCGTTTGTCGCGGGGCTTGGGCTGGGCGTGGCAGGCGCGGCCGTCGCCACCGTTATTTCGCAGATCGCCTCCTGCGTCATCGGCTTTGCGTATATGCACCGGAAATACGCCCTTCTGCGCTTCTCGCTCCGCGAGCTGCGGCTGGACGTGAAAACGGCGGGCCGCATTCTGCAGGTCGGCGCGCCGATGGCCATTCAGCAGTCCATCGTCTCCTGCGGCTTTCTGTTTTTGCAGCGGCTGGTCAATCTCTACGGCGAGAGCATGATCGCGTCCTATACCGTCGCCACCCGGATGGAGAACATTCTGATGATCCCGATTCTCGGCGTGCAGAACACCATGGCGACCTTCGCGGGCCAGAATATGGGCGCGCAGCGCCCCGACCGCGTCTCCAGGGGCCTTGGACAGGGCGTGCTGGTGTCGCTTTCCATGACGCTTGTGCTCTGCCTGTGCCAGATCTTCGGCATTTCGCGCATCATCCGCGCGTTCCAGCTGGACGAGGCCGCTGCGGCCATCTGCCGCCTGCATCTGTTCAGCTCCGCCGTCGCGATGCCCATTTTCGCGGTCTATTTTCCCGCCAACGGGATGTGCCAGGGCGTGGGCGAGGGCTTCCACGCCACGTTCTTCGCGCTGCTGGCGCTGGGGCTGCGCGTGATCTTTGCCTATGCGCTGCACAACACGGATCTGTTCGGCTATACCGCCGTCTGGTGGAGCCAGGCCATGGCGTGGACCGTGACGCTCCTTGTCTGCTATGCGCACGTGTTCCGCGGCAAATGGAAGAACAAATCTCTGATCTGATAGGGAGGCATTGCGATGCAGCACCGCTTTTTTGCGCTTATTTCCCGTATGCGCTACATTGGCCGCTGGGGCCTCATGCGCAATACGTTTGAGGAAAACATTCAGGAGCACAGCCATATGGTTGCTGTGCTGGCACACGGACTGGCTGTGATCCAGCGCGACATCCTCGGCCAGCCCGCCGACCCCGACCGCTGCGCGTCTGCAGCGCTGTTCCACGACGCGTCGGAGATCCTGACAGGCGACCTGCCCACGCCGATCAAGTATTATAACCCGGAGATCAAAAAGGCCTACAAGCAGATCGAGGCCGTCAGCTGTGAAAAGCTCCTTGCTCTCCTGCCGCCGGAGGTGCAGGAGAGCTACCGCCCGCTGCTGTTCGAATCCGACCCGGACATCGCCCGCATCGTCAAGGCGGCGGACAAGCTTTCGGCGTATATCAAATGCGTCGAGGAGCTGAAGGCCGGCAACTCAGAATTTGCGGCGGCGGAGAAGCAGACGCGGCAGGCGCTCGTCGAAATGCAGCTGCCGTGCCTTGATTACTTCATGGCGCATTTCCTGGACAGCTTCCGGCTCACCCTCGACGAGCTGGAGTGAATTTGACGGATCTGTCAATTTTCGCGTTCGGAATTGCCGAAAATCGCACAAAACTCACAGTTGTATTTTTGCGGCCGCGCCGCTATAATGTCCCCCAGTGAGTTTACGAAAGGAAGTGCGCGCCATGACGATCTTCAAAACGCCCGTCTGTCGATGTGCTTCCGTTTTTGTTTTTGCTGGGGAACCCGTTGTTCCGGCGTCGTATTTGTTTTTGCAGAAGGAATTGTGAAGCTGGTGTTTCCAGTTTTCACAATTCTTTTTTTATGCACGCATACAGCCCGGACCGCCCGCAAAAACGCCGAAAAGAAAGGAGAACACCATGGGAAAAAACAAAATTCCGGAAACCGGCATCTATGATGCCAGACAGCTCGGCAGAGGCAGAATGCTGCTGCTCGGCTTCCAGCATATGTTTGCCATGTTCGGCGCGACCATCCTCGTCCCCATCCTGACGGGCCTCGACGTTTCGAACACGCTCCTGTTTGCGGGCCTCGGTACGCTGCTGTTCCACCTCATCACCGGCGGCAAGGTCCCGGCCTTCCTCGGCTCGTCCTTCGCCTTCCTCGGCGGCTACGCGACCATCGCGCCGATGCTCGGCGAGCAGCAGAACATCCCCAACCTTGAGATGCTGCCCTATGCCTGCTTCGGCGTGGCCTGCGCAGGTCTTGTGTATGTCATTCTGGCCGGTCTGTTCAAGGTCTTCGGCGCGAAGAAGGTCATGCGCTTCTTCCCGCCCATCGTCACCGGCCCCATCATCATCGCCATCGGCCTGAACCTCTCCTCCTCCGCCATCAATAACTGCACCGGCAGCTGGTGGATCGCCATCGCCGCCATCCTCATCATCGTCGCCGCCAACATCTGGGGCAAGGGCATGATCAAGATCATCCCGATCCTCCTCGGCGTCATCGGCTCGTATCTGCTGGCCGTCATCTTCGACGCGGACGTCCGCGCAAATCTCGTCGCCAACGTCTCCGAAGCAAAGTGGTTCGCGCTGCCCATCAAGATGGAGCAGACCGTCTTCGGCCTGTTCGCCTCCGGCAATGTCGACGCACACAAGCTCCTGACCGCCGTCATCACCATCGTCCCGCTGTCCCTTGCCACCATGGTCGAGCACATCGGCGACGTGTCCGCGATCTCCTCCACCTGCAACCGCAACTACATTGAAAATCCCGGCCTGCACCGCACCCTGATGGGCGACGGTCTTGCGACCACGCTGGCAGCCCTCTTCGGCGCGCCCGCCAACACGACCTATGGCGAAAACACCGGCGTTCTGGCCCTCAGCCGCATCTATGACCCGCGCGTCATCC
>ERZ773139.3540-NODE-3540-length-13853-cov-3.122771_pt1 | contig 13853 bp, 8 predicted proteins | sample MGYA00580854_ERZ773139 | MGnify/ENA primary metagenome ERZ773139 (study PRJEB29015, sample SAMEA2737809) | human gut metagenome | biome: human gut; feature: human-associated habitat; material: faeces | place: China | collected 2012 ...
CCCCATCATGAAATAGTAATCCATACCAAACGTATATTTACTGGCCGGTTTGCCGCTGCTCGGTATGCTGTTCTTCGGTAATCTGTTGAAGGAAAGTGGTGTGACCCGCCGTCTGGCTGAAACAGCCCGTGGTCCGCTGATTGACACGATCACTATTCTGCTCGGTCTGACCGTAGGAGCTTCCACTCAGGCTTCGGAATTCCTGACCAAGGACTCCATCTTCATCTTCTTCCTCGGTGCGGTATCATTCATCATCGCTACTGCATCCGGTGTGCTTTTCGTGAAAATCTTCAATCTGGTGCTGAAGAAAGAAAATAAGATCAATCCGCTGATCGGTAATGCCGGTGTATCTGCTGTGCCCGACTCAGCCCGTATTTCCCAGGTCGTTGGTCTGGAATACGATCCGAGCAATTATCTGCTGATGCATGCCATGGGTCCGAACGTAGCCGGTGTGATCGGTTCGGCTGTAGCTGCCGGTATCTTGCTGGGCTTCCTGGTATAAGCTGATCCGGTCTGGAATACAGATTTCAGACCTTACAAAAGGGATAAACCGATAAAAGAAATCCTGACTCTTCAGTTGAGGAGTCAGGATTTCTTTTATCGGTTTATTTCAGTTACTGTTGTCTATTTTCTGATTTCCGCCATGTTGGGATATGGTGCAGTTAGTCTTAGTTTTCTCATAGGTTTATAATGAGTTGCAGGATGTTCCAGTTCTACTTCCTATTCATGGTCTGGAAGGAATTGGATGTCATATTCTTTTCCTGCTTCCGTCGTGAACGACAGAATACCGTCCTTTTGAATTGTTTTTATGGCTTCTCCATTCTGTCTGACTTCTGCTGTTGCTACATCCTTTTGCGGAAGAGCAATCCGGCAGGTTTCTCCTCGTTCACTGGTCAGTTTGAGGGATGTTACCTGTTTCCCGTCATATTGGGCAGAAACGACAAATGCTCCTTTGGCTCTCAGACGGGTAAAGGAGGCGGGTTTGTCCGGCCAGCAAGGGAACAGGTGCAGGACACCGTCCACCGATTGCAGCATCATCGAGTTGATCGTCTCCACAATGGTCGTTTTTTCCAGACAATGATGTCCGTCCAGAATCAGGAAGTTGGTTCCGGCACGGTGAATCAGTGTCTTCATCTTGTCTATCAGAATATCAGGATCAAAGCCGATGCGGGTACCCATCACAAAGGCACTCAGTCCCAGTTCATTCATCGTCTCGGTAAATCCTTGCTGGTCGACTGCGTAATAATACAAAGTATTGCGTGCCAGTTGAAGGGCGGTACTGTCTGAATGAAGATTCAGCAGTTCGCATGGGTAAACCGGATGGAGCTGGATGACATGAGCCGGCAAGTCCCATCCTGCCTCATTTTTGGCATAGACGGGCAAACCCTGGTTGGGAGTCTTCGTAGGCATGATGACCTTGTACGAAGGCAGGTGGGTGACGATATCCTTCCACAAAGCCCGACGGTTTTCATCTACTCCCAGTATTTCACTGTAGCGGAGCAACAGCCTGAAGGTCTGTTCTACAAAGGCCAGATCGGAGGGAGGATTCAGATCCCACGAGCCTTCGTGTCCGCCGGTGAGGATATTATAGCGGTAGGTGCTGTCCAGAGTTTCCTTTTCCAGATAGTCTTCGTAGAAATCACCACATTCCCGGATAAACGGATAAGCCCGCTTGCGCAGGAATTCCCGGTCGCCCGTATATTCGTAATACCAGCTGAACAGGGGAACATTGAACGGAGCATCCATGGTCTGCTGCCAGTATTCTCCATAGAGATAGCCGTTGCCCAAAGCACTGACAGAGAACAGCAGCCCACGGCAGGACTTATCTTTCAGAGACGGATGGACGAGTCCCATTTCCTCGCGTGCCCGTCTCTTTCCTTCAGGGATCAGTTTCTCCAGAAAGTCGTAATACGGCATTGCCAGTTCGGGGCGGTTGGCCGAGAATACGCTGTAGAAGCCGGCCTGGCTGTTGTAGTTCAGATGGATGTCTCCATGATAGTTCATGGAGTCGTTCATGTTCCAGACGCCATACATGCCTCCGCAGACCGGACTGTGCAGGTTACAGGCCGAAGCCATCAGGTAGATGGATGACAGGTACTGGCGGTTCAGCAGGGAATCGTTTGTTTCTACATACGAACGTGTCCACATATCTTTCCACCATTGTTTTTTCTCAATTTTCAGAAGGGCGAGTTGGGGGCCGTTCACTGAAGAAAGCTTGTCGTATGCTTCCGGCAGACGGGCATCATCTTCTAGACTGCCGGATACATAAGTTACAATGCAGACCGGCTGTCCTGCCTTTATCTGAAAAGAGGCGGTGACTTGCGAGGAGGATGTTTTTTCCCAGGAAGCCTCAGTTCCTGTGATGCGGGTTGAGATACCTGCACGGGCTATCCAGCGTACATCTCCTTCCGTCCGACTCCGGCGGGATACCTGTCCCACTTTCTCACGGATTCCGGAAGTGGTTTCATAGAGTTTGTTTTCACCGTTGGCATAGGTCATGACTGTGACATCTATGGGATGTTCCGAAGCCGTAGTCAGTTCAGTTACCACGTAGTTTTCGTCCATTGTCATCCACGTTGTCATTTCTACCGGTTCTGCGGTTCCGGTATGCATATAGAGCTCGGCATCAAGTTGTCTCATCTCATAACAGAAGCCCTCGGCGGGTTCTGACTGTACTGAAATGCTGACTCCTCCCACCGGCAGGGCAGCGGGACCCGTTCCTGCCCAGTCCGACCAGCTGTCTGTGATGAAGTCTACTTTTGACAGTTGCAGGGTCTGTCCGTTTTCTGAAGTATAACTGACCAGTCCCACATCTCCGTTTCCCAGGTAGGGGCCTTTGGGTGCATGCTTGCTTGCTCTTTCTGCCTGACTGAACGGACTGTTCCACCGGGCTGTCAGCATCTTTTTTTTGTTCTGAAAAAACAGATCGTCGGGATTGTTTCCCTGACTGAGACATCCCGGGAGAGAAAAAAGAGCTGCTATTCCCAGAATGACAGAATAATGTATGTTGCAAATTTTCATCGTCGAAATTCTTTTTGATTAGTCTTCCAGTTTCCACTCGTCTTTCCACCGGATAATGAAACGTCCGTCTTCAAATTCCAGCGGCAGCCAGATGTAGCGTCCGTCGATGGCATTTTCCGGAGTCCAGCGGTCACCCAGATAGATGAATTGTCCTTCTTTTCCGGCTACGGGCAGGATGTAAGTGCTCTGGGAATGATAGGTGAGGGCTGAATCGGCATCCACACAGGGATTTCCCAGTTCGGTCCATTCACCCAGAATGGAATCTGCTACGGCAGAGCGGGCTGCATTGGACGACCATCCTGTACATCCCGACATCATCAGGTAGTAGCGTCCTTCGTGTTTGAACATGGCCGGAGCTTCCATAAACCGTCCCTTGAAGCAGCGGATGTAGGTACCGTCGTGATCCGTATAGTCGCTGTTCAGCCGGGCAATCTGCAGGGTACTGTTTTCTTCCGATGCATAGATATGATATGCCGTGCCGTCATCGTCTACAAACAGGTTCATGTCGCGGGCCATCTGTCCTCCTTCCAGATCTCGTTTGATCAGGTTCAGAGAATCCGGGTGAGCTGGCAGGTCTCCTCCGGAATAGTGGGCTTCAGCCTGGACGGGGGCTGTCTTCAGACTTTCCGGTGTACCCTGGGGCCATTTACCGGCATTGATGCGTCCGGCATGCAGGAAACGGTAAGGGCCGGTAACCTTGTCACTGACGGCCACTCCGCTCTGGGCTCCGGTGTAACCGGCTCCTTTGGGTTCGAGGTGAAACCACATGACGTACTTGCCGGTCCGGGCATTATGAATCACCTTGGGGCGTTCCAGGATACATCCTTTTTCGATCGGACTTCCGCTGCCTTCCGGTGCTACGGCCAGAGCGATACCTTCGTCTTTCCAGTTGTAGAGATCGGTTGAGGAGTAGCAATGCACTCCGACATTGGCCACGTTGCCTCCTTCTCCTTCGGTCTTGTGCTCGCCAAACCAGTAGTAGCGTCCGTTGTCGTAAAGGATGCCTCCTCCGTGGGCGTTGATATGTACGTTGTTATTGTCCAGCCAGACCTGTCCGGGTGTGAAGGACTTGTAGCGTTCTTTTGTCTGGCAGGCGAGGAGACCTGCTGCCAGAAGTACTGCAAGAGATATTTGTTTCCACATAATCAGATGATGTTTAGAATGAAGGATGATGTTTGGTTTTATTGCAGCCGGGCATGAATGGTTTCCCCTTCCCGGATGGTATAAGACTTTCCGTCAATGTTTACGCGCAGTTTGCCGTTCCGGATGCGTTCAACCGTAATGTCGAACGTGCTGCCGAAAGCCCGTATGCGGCGGAGGGCAGCCTGATTCCACTCTTGGGGAAGACGGGGAGTCACGTCGCAGCTTTTCAGTCCGGTGGGGCGGATGCCGAAGAGCCCTTCCGTAATGATGCGGCCGTAGAGAGCACTTTCGGCGGAAAGATGGCGCTGACCTCCTTCAGGCCATGCTTCGATGGCATAGGGAACATGTTCACCCAGCAGACGGACGGATGAGTAATGCTTCAGGTATTCGGTTGCTTTTTCTGTTTCGCCTACGGCATAGACACCGCGCAGGGCATACAGGGTGGAACGGTCCCAGAAAGTGCTGTCACCGGCCTGGGTAAGCAGACCGTTTTCAGTCCAGAGGCGCGGAGAGAACAGAGCCTGGATGGTTCCTTCTTTCCGTTCGCTGATACCCACGGTCAGCGGAATGCAGATCCAGGAGCGCAGGATATCGTTGCCTTCGTAATAGTGGTAAGTGTCATAGCCTTCCACGGTTCCTCCGAAATATTTTTCAATGGATTTGCGCAAGTCGGCAGCCTGTTGCCGGTAGGTGGCTGCTGTCTTTTTGTCTTTTCCCAGATCCTTTGCCAGAAAGGCAGCAGAAATCAGGGCATCATAGTAGAGTGAAGAGGTACAGAGGTTGGCTTTTCCGGCTGGGAAACGTCCTTCCAGTTCGTCTGCGTCAGAGGTTACGACACCTTCCGGCGTCAGCTTGCGGTGACAGTATTCCAGACACCACTGGATGAGCGGCCAGAGGGTTTCTGCCTGCTGCCGGTCTCCTCCGGCCAGTGCAAATCGGGAGGCTCCGTAGGCAATCATGGCTGCATCTCCGCGGTCGCCTGCGCCGTTCCAGATGTCCAGTCCTTCAGCAATGATGGAACTGGGAATGGGCTTCCACTCATCGTTCATAAAGCGGGCAAAATGTCTGAAAGAATTAAGAGCGGAGGCATTGCCGTAAGCATAGCCTGTGAAGGGGAAATAGGGGTTGATGTATTCAGCCTGGTCATTGGCCCAGATGGCGGCATAGTATGATTCGCCTCCAGGTCCGTGCATCGGTCCGCCCTTGGTTTCGTAGATGCTTTCGCAGGCCCGGATCTTGGAGAAGGCAAACATGCGGTTGATGACAGGATCGGGAGTCTCCAGAATCAGATTGTCTGCCAGTTGCTTCAGGAAATCCATCCGTTTGGCCTTTTCTGTTTCCGGTTGCAGCCGGATGGAGGGCTCTCCTTCACGATGGGCGGACAAGGAAGCTGCAAAGTAAAGCGTATCGCCCGGCAGGACTGTGTGCGGGCCGCTTCCGTAGACTGTCCCTTCCATGATATAGGCTCCGGTAACTCCGTTTTCCGGATTGGTTTTCGAACGTGTCTGTTCTTCGGGAACTTCTACCTCCAGGGAGTTTTTGCCGGTATTGATCAGGCTATATTGTTCAATGAGAGCGGGCTGGTCGGTAGACGGGAAATATTCGCGGATCAGTTTCCATTGTCCGTAGTAGCCTTTGTCGAACCGGCTTTCCACGGTCAGTATGCCGTTGAGGCTGATGCTTTCCACTTTTTCTTCCGTAAGCGAACGGCTGTTCACGAAGACTGCATCCAGCGGATTCCAGGCAGAACGGCGCATCAGGCTGGCATGGGTATTGTTCGGCACGGTGCGCAGCAGCGGCCATACCATTCCTTTGTTCAAGGTAAAGTTGCCTTCGCGGTCTACACCGTAGCGCAATACGACAGAGACGGATTTACCGCTCATTTCAATGTGGTCGGAATGGGGAAGGTCGTTCCGGATGTTCCAGGTGATACTGCCGTCTTCCTGTGGCGACCAGCGCCGGGTGGACTGGGATGTTGCCGGCAGAGTGACCAGTGACAGTCCCAGAAAGGCATAGATAAGTCTTGCTTTCATGGCTTCTTCAGTATTTACATATAAGGTTCATAAAGTATGGCCCGATACCGTTTAATCGTCTGTATAATTGGGCCTTATTGTCCGCTCGATTCAGCTTCATCGTCTGTATGATCAGGCTTCATTGTCTGCTTGATTCCGGTGAATCTTCCGGTAGTCGGTTTTTGAAAAATACGTCGGCCAGTTCCGGTCAGACAGAGGAGACGGAAGTGTCTTTGCCTGTAGAACTGACCGACGTTCAGCGTATGAGATTATTTCAGTTTAAACGGTTCTTTTTTCACATAAGCCTTGAAGCCTTTGATGGCTGCCGGATTTCCTTCTTCCGAGCTGGGAAGACAGCGGAAACCGGTGATCTTGTGATTGTCTTTCAGGTCGATGATGATGGAATGCGGGAATTTAGCTCCGTAGTCCGTACACCAGGTTGTCGATTCCTGAAGTCGGCCGTGTTGTTTGACCATTGATAGCTTTCGCTGTCTGCATACGTGATGCTCCATTTCTGGCGGGAGATGTCTTTGCCGTTTTCGTCGGTCAGATAGAGTTCGGCGATGGCAGCAAGATCTTTGCCGTCGTGTGCATTGAGGGCTTCCAGGCAGAAGTAGCGTCCCTCTACCGGACGGTTGAACTGTATGGTCTGCCATCCGCCTCCGGATTTCAGTTCTCCGGTAGCAACGGGTGTTTCTCCCTTCAGGTTGAGGGTTTCACCTTCCTTGCGGTGAGTGACAGGTTCTTCGTTGTGGAGAACGTCCAGAATCGGCTGTTTCAGACCCGCAATTTTGGTTTCCTCCGGACCGAGCAGGTCGAGAACCACGATTTCGTTCTTGCCCTTCTTCAGCCAGCATCCCGGCATGAACAGAGTCTGCTGCGGACCGATCTTCCAGAATCGTCCCATTGCATGACCGTTCACCCATACCATTCCTTTTCCCCAGGTAGACATGTCGAGGAAGGTATCTCCGGTCTTGTCGAGTGTAAAGGTTGTGCGATAGTAGGCCGGACCGTCGAACTTGCTTCCCTTGGCAAACTGCTTGTCGGCAGCAAACTTGGCATCGGTGGGGAAGCTGTATACCTGCCATCCGGTGAGGGTCTGTGGTTCGCATCCTTCGTTCAGCAGCTGAACTTTGTCGGTGATACCTTTACGGTCATGGATAGCGCGGTCGAAGTTGACGCGTCCCATGGCTTCTACCAGGATGTCCAGGCGGGTACCGGCTTTCACGTCAGGCAGCGACAGGATGTTTTCACCACGGCGGCGATCCAGGCGTCCCAGCAGCTGGCCGTTCAGATATACCTGTGCCCAGTCGTGTGGTTCATCTACCAGCAGAACGGTTCCTTCCTTGACATCAGCCGGAAGTGTCGTGCGGTAGAGGATGGTACCCCATCCCTGATCGAACTGTTCCATCGGCTGGATGGCTTCCGAAGTATGGGGCTTGGGCAGATTGTCAAACAGGGGAGCTACTTCGTTCAGTTGCATGGCAGGGATTTCAATGACCGGCATCGGTGCAGGTACATCCGGAATCACCTGTCCTGAATCAGCATACTGGACAAGCAGATCACGCAGCTGATAATATTTCGGAGTAGCCCATCCGGCTTCGCTGATAGGTGCGTCGTAGTCATAAGAGCTGCACATGGCCGAATAGGACGGACTGTTGGCTCCTCCCCAGTGGCCGAAGGTTGTTCCTCCGTGAGTCATGTAGAGTGAGAAGGAAATGTTGCGGTCCATCATGTCCTTGATACCTTTGACCATCACGTCAGCCGGGCGGGTTTCGTGCTTGCGTCCCCAGTGGTCAAACCATCCGCTCCAGTATTCGCTGCACATGAGCGGAGTTTCAGGCCGGGCTTCCCGAAGAGCCTTGAACTGCTGGTCGATATCTGCTCCCGTACCGAAGTTGATGGTCCAGAGCAGATCGTCGAGGCCATTGCGCTGGAAGGTAGATGCCCAGTCACACTGGAACAGGGGCACATCGGTGAATCCGGCTCCGCGTACGATGTCACGGATGGAAGCGATGTATTCCTTGTCTTCGGCATAAGCTCCGTATTCGTTTTCCACCTGCACCATGATGATGTTTCCTCCGCGGGGAGCCTGCAGGTCAGCCAGCTGCTTGCCCAGTTCGTTCATGAAGATCTTGGTACGTTCCAGGAAATACGGGTCGCTGGTACGCAGGGCAATATCTTTCTTCTTGAGCAGCCACCAGGGCAGTCCGCCCATTTCCCATTCCGAGCAGACATACGGACCGGGGCGCAGCATGATATACATGCCGTGTTTCTGGGCCAGGCGGCAGAAGCGGGCCACGTCATTCTGTCCTTCGAAGTCGAATTCACCCGGACGCTGTTCATGGATGTTCCAGAAGGCATAGATACAGATGGTGTTCATCCCCAGCGCCTTGCACATCTCGATGCGGTGTTCCCAGTATTCAGCCGGGATACGGGTGTAGTGGATTTCTGCCGCTTTGATCAGGAAAGGTTTTCCGTTGAGCAGGAACTCCTTGTTTCCGATTTCAAAGGTTTGCGGTTCTCCTTTAGGGGAAGTGCAGCCGGTCAGCATGGCAACGGCCAGTGCAGCAGCACTTACAGCACAGGATTTCAATAAATGATTCATAAAATGTTATTAAATTTTAGGGTTAGATTATGTTGTATATTTGATTTCAAATGTATAGTCCTTTCTTATTCCGGATAGCAATAGATAACCTTCATACAGTCAGCGTTTAAACGCAAGCAAAATTATAAACCATATATAAATTAAGCAAGTAAAACCAGTTAAAAAATTTTTTGTCAGATTATAGACCGGTTAATAAATTTGTACGTCCTCTTTCCGCTGTTCCCAAAGTTGGATGACTGAATGGATTATCCTGCCGGTAAAAAACGAAATATTCGTTGAATAGTCCATGCTAGGGGTAATTTAATCCATTTTTGTTAAAGCTGTCAACCGCTATCTTCGCCAGTTGTTGAAAACTGTTCCGACGGGGTCGGATGTGATGTCTTTGAAAATAGAAAAAACTTAACATATTAAAGTCTTACTTAAATAAAAACATAAACTATGAAACCAGAAAAACATGATTGTTCAAGAAGAGATTTTCTCAAACATAGCCTGTTGGGAGCTGTGGCGCTCGGCATCGCTTCTTTTCCGGGTGAACCGCTGACAGGAGCAATCCGGAACATAGAGGGCCGTAGAAAGAAAACTGCCCGGCGGGTTGTCCTGCTTTCGCTGGATGGAATCTGTGTGGAAGGATTCCGGAAGGCACGGACTCCTCATCTGGATAATCTGCTTGCACAGGGCGTTCTTTCACTGAAAACACGGGTGGTCATGCCGTCGGTCACTTTGCCTAACTGGACGAGCCATCTCACCGGAAGCGGTCCGGAACTGCACGGGGTCGTTGATAACAGCTGGACGATTGACAAATTCAAGCTTCCTGCTATAGAAACAGATAGCGACGGATATTATCCTTCTGTTTTCAAAGTGCTGAAGGATAAGAAGGAAGGCATAAAGACGGCCTTTTATTACAATTGGCCGAACCTGATCTATCCTTATAACCAGAAATATCTGGACGATATCTGTTTCCTGGAAAACGATGCCTATGCTCCTTATTATGAGAGGGCTTTCTCGTTCATTAAGACACACCGGGACGAACCGACTCTGGTTTTCCTCTATACGGTTCACACTGACCATGCCGGCCATAACCACAAGTGGATGTCTCCGGAATACATCCGGTCTATCGAAGAAGCCGATGAAGAAATCGGCCGCCTGCTTGATAAACTGAAGGCAGAAGATCTGTTTGATGATACACATTTCCTCTTCCTGACAGATCATGGAGGCATCAACTATGGTCACGGCGGAGTGAGCGTGGAAGAGATGATTGTTCCCTGGGGAATAACCGGTCCCGGCATTGCTGAAGGAAAGATGATGGAAGAACCCAACAATACAGTCAATACAGCAGCGGTAATCCTGCAGCTTTTCGGGGTAGAAAAACCCTTGAGCTGGACAGGAGAAGTTCCGGAATCGATATTCGGCTGATGCCGTCATCCGTAGGCTGAAGTTTTTTTATTTCAACTTCAGCTTACGGGTGGCAGTCAGCTGGCCACAGGTTGCTTTCAGGGTGAGTGTGGAGGTATTTACGTTAAAAGCCTGGTTAAGTTAGTCCTTCTTTAGAAAAGATAAAGGCATTAAAATCAGTTCAACTGTACCTTTTCCAGCTGGTAATGCATGCGTTTGAGCTGCATGGCTGATCCGATGCGGTACATCACCTTGCAGGCGCGTGCGAAGATGTGATAGGCCATTGCACTCTGGGGTTCTATCTGTTCGTGGCGGATGGCAGCAACCGTATGTTCGGCACAGCGGCGGATGGAATTTTCCAGCATGGCTGCTTCCTGACTGTCGAGCGGAAATCCCAGCAGATCTTTTACGATGTGTTCGTCCATATCGTCGAATCCCTGTTCTCCGTAGAAGAGCTGGTAGGGAGCCTTGGAAACCGCGGCCCAGTCTGCATCCCATCCCCAGGCCACTCCGGTTCCCAGATAGGCTGCCCAGGCTACGGATACGATGGGATAGTCACGTACCTGTTCTACGGCATCGGCCAGATATTGGGGACCCAGCACGTTCCAGTGTCCGTCAATGTCTTCCGATGCAATGAGGACACCGTCGAGCTGCTGATAAGAAGTACAAAGTCGCAGCAGATCGTCCTGAAGTTTTATTTCGAAGCGGTCGTAGTATTCTTTTTCCATTTCATTCATAATTTTCCTGTTTTTGAGGGTTGTTTGAATCAATTTGGGCGTAAAGATACGTCTTTCCTGTCAATTATTTCTCTTTTTTGTTTGGGCAGATCAAAGGATCTTTTTTTCTCACGGCTGAATTTATCGCAGAATCGGGCAGGAGAGTTGGCAAAATAATCGTAAATTCGCACGGGAAATTTAAATTTAATCTTTAACCATTACCTTAATAATTAGAATGAAACGCAGGCATTATTTTCATTTCTTTCTGGGAGGCATTGCAGCCTCGGCAGCGTTGCTTGCAGCCTGTTCCGGCAGTAACGGACAGGTGACGGGCCGCTCGGACTATTATACAAGGGGAATCGGACAGTATCCGGGCAGTCCGCAGGAGGACTTTTCGCCCGAACTGGTGAAGGACGATACTTACCGCAACATCGCTCTGATGCGTGCGGCTTACCAGTCGTCTGCTTACGACTATAACCTGACTGCCCAGCTGGTTACCGACGGGATTGTACATAACGGAGTTCCTCAGTATCTGAGACTGCTGACTCCTGACGGCGAGAAGCCGAAACGGGAGCGGGAGTGGATGATTGATGAAGGTCCTTATTCACGGAATGTGGCAACCGGTGAAGATACTTATTTCCAGTTTGATCTGGAGAATTACAGGAAAAAGGCAGACCGGGTTTATCTGAAAGGGACAGTGACCTATTATGCAGAAAAAGCCGGCAAGGGCTATGAACTGATCTGTCAGGGATCGGACGACGGGGCCAGCTGGACTGAGTTGGGAAAGATCGCCGGAAAAGGACTGCCCGGCGAAGCTGCGAAATATAACATGCATTCTGATCCGAACAAGCAGGATGAAAAGGGAACACTTCCGGTGCGTATCATCGAACTGGAGATTCCCATGAAGCAAAGCGGAGAGTACAGTCATTACCGTGTTGTCATGCGGATGGCGGGAGCTGCCTACTGGACGATCCACGACATGAATTTCTTCAATGGCGGGGAATATGTCGAACTGAAACCGTCTTCCTGTTTCAACAGCATCTGGATGAGTGCGGGCGATGCACAGGAATGGATCTACGTGGATCTCGGCACTAAGTCCGATTTCGACAAGGTGATCCTGCACTGGGTGAACAAGGCCGTTCAGGGAAAGATCCAGACCTCGGATGATGCACGCAGCTGGAAGGATGCCGCTCCGCTGCCGGGTGGAGACAGTCCTACGGATGAAATAGCTGTCAAAGGAAAAGCCCGCTATGTGCGTGTACTCATGGAACGTCCGAAGGAGAAAGGTTCATATATGCTCAGTGAAATCGAAGTGATGGGTAAGGGTGGACTGACAGCCCGTGCCGTTCCGCAACCGGCTGCCGAAGGCAACAGCATCCGTCTGTCGGGCGGCAACTGGAAAGTCCAGCGTGCTTCGGAAGTGAAGGGCAATGGAGAAGAAATCGCTTCTGCTGGTTTCCAGACCGACGGATGGATTCCGGCTACGGTGCCGGGAACCGTGCTGAGCAGCTACAAGAACATCGGTGCCCTGCCTGATCCGAACTATTCGGCCAACCAGCTGAATGTATCAGAGTCATTCTTCAATTCCAATTTCTGGTACCGTAACGAGTTTACGGTTCCCGAAGGTTTCATCAAAGACCGGGTGTTCCTGAACTTTGACGGAATCAACTGGAAGGCTCATGTCTATCTGAACGGCCGGAAAGCAGGCGACATCGAAGGCGCGTTCATCCGCGGCAAACTGGATGTGACGGAGCTGATTGTTCCCGGAAAGAATGCTCTTTCGGTAGAGATCGTGAAGAACAGCCACCTGGGAGCTGTCAAGGAAAAGAACAAGCAGAGCACAGACTTCAACGGAGGAATCCTGGGAGCGGACAATCCTACTTTCCATGCAACGATCGGCTGGGACTGGATTCCTACGGTCCGCGGCAGAAATATCGGTATCTGGAACGATGTGAAGCTTGTGAGCACCGGTAACGTAACCGTCAGTGATCCGCTGGTAGAGAGTGTATTCCCTCTGCCGGACACTACTTCCGTGCGCCTTACCGCTCATGCTTTCGTGAAGAACCATAGCGACAAGGAAGTTCAGGGTGTGCTGGAAGGAAGTATCGGTACTCTCCGTTTTGCCCAGGAGGTTACTCTGAAAGCCGGCGAAGAGAAAGAGATCCTTTTCACTCCGGAACGCTTCGGACAGCTGAATATGGAACATCCGCGTCTGTGGTGGCCCAACGGATATGGTGAGCCTTACCTCTATGATGCTGCTTTCACGTTCAAGACCGACGGAAAACTTTCTGACAGCCTTTCTTACAAGACCGGTATCCGCCAGATGACCTTTAATGAGGACAAGGGTATTCTGAATATGTATATCAACGGACGGCGATTCGTCGGACGCGGCGGCAACTGGGGATTCAGTGAGTCGAACCTGAACTACCGCGGACGTGAATACGATGCAGCTGTCGCTTATCATGCCGATATGAACATGAACATCCTGCGCAACTGGGTGGGCATGATCGGCGATGAAGAACTCTATGAGGCTTGCGATCGTCACGGTATCATGATCTGGCAGGACTTCTGGCTGGCCAATCCTGCTGACGGGCCCGATCCTTATTATCCTGACCTGTTCATCACCAATGCCGAGGATTACGTACGCCGCATCCGCAGCCATGCTTCCATCGGTATCTATTGCGGACGGAACGAAGGCTTCCCGCCGGAACGCATCGACAAGGCCTTGCGGAGCATCGTGCGTGACGAACATCCGGGGCTGCACTACATCCCGAGTTCGGCCGATGAGGTTGTGAGCGGACACGGTCCTTACCGCATGCTTCCTGCCAAGACCTATTTTACACTTCCTGCCGGAAACGATAAGTTCCACAGTGAGCGCGGTATGCCGAACGTGATGACTTACGAAGGTTTCTGCCGGACTTATTCTGAAGAAGGCATCTGGCCTCAGTCGGATGAATGGGG
>ERZ773139.3541-NODE-3541-length-13852-cov-6.153367_pt1 | contig 13852 bp, 6 predicted proteins | sample MGYA00580854_ERZ773139 | MGnify/ENA primary metagenome ERZ773139 (study PRJEB29015, sample SAMEA2737809) | human gut metagenome | biome: human gut; feature: human-associated habitat; material: faeces | place: China | collected 2012 ...
GCTGACCGGCCCGGTACTGCCGGATGAGAAACCGAAGATAGGAACGGGTCTGGTGAATGGAGGTGTGCGCGTCCCAAAGCACGTGCCGCGCCACCTCGGGATCTTTGGAGTATTCGTAAAGATCCGCCGCGTCGCTCATGCGGACCGGGCGGAGGGTCAGCCGTTTCGTGCGCAGCGTGGGCAGACTGGAAAAAAGATTCAGATGGTTTTGCATGAAATCGTTCCGACTCCGCGTTTATTTATAGGAAGGATGGAGCTTCTGCCACGCCATGAGCAGCCCCAGCGCGGTCTTCGCGTCCTGAAACTCGCCGCTCATGACCCGCTGCACCGCTTCCTTCAGGGGGATGCGGGTCACGCGGAGAAATTCGTCCTCGTCGGGATGATCTTCGTGCTGGCTCAGGCCGGTGGCCAGATACAGGCCGATCTTCTCGGTACAGAAGCCCGGCGTGGTGACGATATGGCTCAATTTTTCCATATGCTCGGCTTTCAGGCCGGTCTCCTCCCGCAGTTCGCGCACGGCGCAGTGCAGGGGATCCTCGTCTGCGGTGTCCAGCTTACCGGCGGGAATTTCCCAGGTCAGCATATCGTTGACCACCCGGTGCTGGCGCACCAGATAGACGTACTCCTCGTCGTCTACAGGAACGATGGCCGCCGCTCCCTTGTGGTGAACGATCTCCCGCAGGGCGGTGCGGCCGTTGGGCAGACGCACCTGCATATGGCTCACGTCGATCAGGGCTCCACGGAATACGGTTTCCTCGCTGATCGGCGTTTCGATCAGCTGACGGTCGTCGGACAACATGAATGTTCGCCTCCTTGAAATGACCTTGTTCTTAATTCGCCAACGGGACGGCGGAACCCTTGCAGAACGGAAAAAAGATCGGCGCGAAAGTTGTAACATAATGGACTGGAATACGGGGTCTGAATTTCTTGACAGGCCGTATCATTCCCCTTAAAATGAACATGGAGATCCTTACCCGCCCTGTGGACGGAGAGAATCTTCGGTCAGAACAAACGGCAAGGAGGAACTGCAATATGTTCGGGACGCAATCATACGGAAGAAGAGGACTGGCCCTATTGACCAGTCTGCTGCTGATTCTTTTGCAGCTGGCGGCCCCGCTGGGGGCGCTGGCCACGGAAACGGCGGACGTGCCTGCGGTTTATGTGAGCTACACGGATGCCAACGGCCTGACCGGCAGCGCCATGGGGCAGCTGGCGGTGGGGGAGGACGGGGTCACTTATTATTGGGCCCAGACCATGGACAGCCCCACGTGGCCCCTGCAGATCACCGTGGGAGTGGCGGACGGAAGTCCCTACTTCTATAACGTGACCTATCTCTGGTGGAACGCTGACAAGACCGCACCTGTTTCCCAGCAGGATGTGACGACGGCGGACGCCACGCAGGCCGTGGCGCTGGTGGAGTTCTACCGCAACGAGGAAAAGACCGACTACGCCGGCAGCTGCTATGTGTATCTGTCCACCCAGCAGCTCCCTCAGGCTGCGCCGGTGAACGGAACGGTTCATATCTATTATATTACGCAGGACTGGCAGCAGCTGCTGGACGATACCCGCTACGACGTGGCCCCCGGCGTGTATCAGTTTACGCCGGACCGTCAGGGCGAGATTTCCGGCTATGAGATGATCGATTCCACGCCCCAGACGGTGACGGTGAACAATGACGGCACCGTTTCCGGAGACGTGATCTTCTACATGCGGCCTGTCAGCGCCCCCGGCGGGGATACGGGCGATGGTGATAACACGGGTGACAGCGGAAATACCGGCGATACCGGCAACACTGGCGATGCTGGAAACACTGGTGACAACGGCAATACGGGCGATACGGGCAACAGCGGTGATCCTGGCAGCACCGGCGATACGGGAAATTCTGGGGATGCTGGCAATACCGGCGACAGCGGAAACACCGGCGATACCGGCAGCAACGAGCCCCAGGAACCGCCCAAAACCGGCCCCGAATCCTACGAAAACGGCACTTATACACCCATGAACGACGTGCCCGGTTATACCGTAGCGAAAGAGGGCACGATCAACTTCCGCTCCACTCCGAAAACCCCTGAAGGCAATGGCAACGTTATCAGCGCGCTGAGTCAGAAGACGCCTGTGACCGTGCATGGTCAGTTGGAACTGAACGGCAAGCTGTGGTACTATGTCAGCTATTTTGGCGATGGTAAGGAACAGGTCGGCTACATCGTAAGCGATTTTGTGAAGCTGGGCAGCATTGGACAGGTCTACGTGTCCTATGTGGATGAAAACGGCACGGAATTCAGCGGCGCTTATGTGACCGTCTCCACCGAAGAACCCATGGTGGCCCCGGAGGCCAAGTATGTGCCCGAAGGCTACGAGCCCGTGGAGGCCGACCCGGTGCAGGTGACGTTCGTGGACGGCCAGCCCCAGCCCTCCGTCATTACCTTCCGCTATCAGAAGCCGGAGGTGCGGGCGGAGATCAAGGTTCACTATATGGCCAATGGGCAGGAATTTGCCACCGATACGGTGACTGTTACCGAAAGCGATAACTTTATCGCGCCCAAGGAAGAACTGGTGCCCGCAAACTACAAGGCCGTTTCAGTGGAGCCGGTGACGATCACGTTCACCAACGGTCAGCCCAACATGACGGAAGTGACTTTCACCTATGAAAAGGGTGAAGCCACCGCCACGGTGAACGTGCACTACGTGGCGGGCGACGTGGAATTCGCCAGCGATACCGTCACCGTCACGGAAAGCAACAACACGGTCAGCCCGAAGCCGGAACTGATCCCGGCAGGCTATAGCGTTGTGGATGCGAACCCCGTGACCATTCCCTTTGAAAACGGCGCGGCCACGCAAACCGACGTGACCTTCACCTATCAGCGGCCTGAAGCGGTTGCTACGGTGAACGTGCACTACGTGGCGGGCGATGTGGAGTTCGCCAGCGACACCGTGGAAATCACGGAAAGCAACAACACGGTCAGCCCGAAGCCGGAGCTGGTCCCGGCGGACTACACCGTTGTGGATGCGAACCCCGTGAATATTCCCTTTGAGAATGGCGCGGCCACGCAAACCGACGTGACCTTCACCTATCAGCGGCCTGAAGCGGTTGCTACGGTGAACGTGCACTACGTGGCGGGCGATGTGGAGTTCGCCAGCGACACCGTGGAAATCACGGAAAGCAACAACACGGTCAGCCCGAAGCCGGAGCTGGTCCCGGCGGACTACACCGTTGTGGATGCGAACCCCGTGAATATTCCCTTTGAGAATGGCACGGCCACGCAAACGGACGTAACCTTCACCTACGCCGCGCCCGTCATCCCCACCGAGGGAACCGTGACCTTCCGTTTTGTGGACGGTCAGGGCAATCCCCTGCGGGACGCTGTGCAGACTACGGTGGCCAACGGCGTTTATACCGACCTGAGCGCGTATCAGGCCGCCATCGACGGCTACGACTGCATCGGGGTCAGCGCCAACCAGCTGACCGTGGAAAACGGCGCGGCCAACCCTGCCGAGGTGATTTTCACCTACCAGCGCAAGCCGGTAAACGGCAAGGTGCGGGTGGTCTATCTGGCCGACGGCGTGGAGTTCAGCAACGAGGAGCGTCAGCTGACCGTGCTGGGCGAAAATACCGTCAGCCCGGATGCCAGTCTGGTGCCCTCTGATTATACGGCGGTGGATGTGGCTCCTGTGACCGTCACCCTGTACGAGGACGGCTCCGTGGAACCCCAGACCGTGACCTTTACCTATCAGAAACCCCAGACGCCCACGGCGGCCAACGTGACCTTCCGCTTTGTGGACGAAAAGGGCAACGAGATCCAGCAGAGTCTGGTGGTCTCGCTGGAAAACGGAACCTACGGCGAAGCCGATCTGGCCGAATACCGGGCCGAGATCAAGGGCTATACCTATCAGGGCGTGAGCGCCGGGCAGGTGACCAGTCAGGACGGCAAGGCCAACCCCGACACCGTCACCTTCAGCTACAAGCAAAAGACCACTGCCACGCTGGAAGTGCGCTATGTGGATGCCATTGGCGAGCAGGTGATGGGCTCTCCCGAATATATCGAGCTGCCCAAGGGAACCACCACTGTGGCCCTGAACACCCGCTATGTGCCCTCCGGCTACCAGCCCTCCAGCAACTATCCTACGTCCTACACCGTGACCGTGGGGGACGATCTGGTGGCGGAGCCCATCACCTTCCATCTGGTCAGCACCAGCGTGAAGGCTACGGTAGAAATTCACTATCTGGTGACCGGCTCCTCCGACGCGACCATGATCGCCAGCGTGAAGAAGGAACTGACCCCCGGCAAGACCGTGCTGGAGCCAGATCCCTCCGTGGTGCCCAGCGGCTATGAGATCGTGACCGATGTGCCTCAGTCTGCGGAGATCACCGTGGACGATCTGGGCATTGCTACCCCCAATCTGGTGAACTTCTACTGCAAGAAGACCCAGAGTGAAATTTACACCGGCTATGCCGTCACCACCGTGCAGACCGGCCTGCGGGGCGCTTACAACCTCAAGGACAGCTCCGTGAAGAAGCTGCTGGCCCCCAATACGCTGATCTACATCAACGGTCAGGCTACAGTGGAAAACACTCTGTTCGACAGCTGCCGCGTGATGCTGGGCTCCGACGACGTGGGCATCGTGAAGGACTCCGACGTGCGGCACATCACTGCCGCCGAGGCCCAAGCCCTGATCGACCAGTGGAACCGGGAACATCCCGCCACGCCGGATCAGCCCACCACCTCCGTAGCGGGCTATTACATCACCACGGCGGACGGCGTGCCGCTGCGCTACGGCCCCAACGCCTATACGGCCACCATCGCCCAGCTGCCGCTGGACAGCGTGGTCTACGTCACCCAGCAGCAGACGGTGAACGGCGTGGACTGGTATGTGGCTTACTACAACGGCAACGCGGGCTACATCCGCGCCGACCAGATGCTCCGCAAGATGACTGAAGCGGAAATCAACAAGTATATGGCCGGTCAGAAAACGACTGCGCCTACCTCGCCCAGCAAGACGGCCGCGCCCTACGATCCTTACGGAAAGTCCAGCTACGGCTACGTGACCAGCAATTCCGTCAACTTCCGCGAGACCCCCAACGGCAAAAAGATGAAGACGCTGAGCAAGTATGCCTTCGCCTATATCATCGGCTCCAAGGAGGTCAACGGCGTTACCTGGTACTACGTTAACCAGAACGGCACGATGGGCTGGGTTCACGGGGATTACTTCCATCAGCTGAATCTGACGGAGTTGACCAGCTTCCTGAACAGCGCCGAATACCGGCAGGGTCTGGCCAACAATTCCAGCAGTACGAGCAGCAGCACCAACAAGGACAATACGTCCGGCAACACCTCGGTGAAGCCCAGCGGCGGCAATTCCGGCTCCGCCACGGCGGGGAATATCTCCTCTGTGGAGGACTGGAACGTAGGCACGTGGAAGAACACCGGCGTGACCACGACCACCAGCTATGCGCCCTTCAATCCCTACGCCACCGCCACCCCCGCGCCCTCGGCCAGCGTATCGCCGTCCGCCAGCGCGGAGCCGACGGAGACCTTCGTCATCGGCACCATGATCCCCATCACCTATGACGACGAAAGCAAGGAGACGCAGACCGGCTCGGTGCCGTGGGGCCTGATCGGCGTGGGCGTGGTACTGATCGGCGGCGCGGGCGGTGCCTATGCCTACGCGGTCAATCAGAACAAGAAGCGCCGTGCGGCTGCGGCCCGTGCAGCGGCCAGCCGTCGTGCAGCCGGAACCGGCACGCAGACGGGCGCAGCCCAGAACGGCAGCAGTCAGCAGGCGCAGAATCCCTACGCACGTCGGGCTGTGGCAGCTCCGCCGGTAACAGGCGCGGGCACCCAGCAGCGGCAGCAGTCCCAGAATCCGACGGGAACGACGAATCCCTACGCCCGTCCCAGCACGTCCTACGGAACCCAGAATAATGGGTCTTCCTATGGAACGAACGGATCGAATCCGAGCGCAGTAAACGGAACGGGCAGCGCGGCGAATCCTTACGGCGGCACTTCCGCCTATGGCAGCACCAATCCGTACAGCCCGTCCAACAATCCCTACAGCAACGGCAGCATTGTGGGCAGCGAGACAAAGTCCTCCTACGGAACGGAGACCCAGCGCTCGTCCTTTGCCCCGGCTTCTCAGCAGCCCGAGGAACGTCCGGCCGCCACGGCCGGAACGCCCGCGCAGCGGACGAACCCCTACGCCCGGCCCATTGAAACCGTCTCCGGCGAGACGGCGCAGTCCGGCCAGCCGCAGGCTTCCTCCGCAGGCAGCGAGGAACCCCGCCGCCGGTCTACCCGGATGCAGCGCTACCACGCCGCGGAAGAGGAAGACCAGAACAAGTAAAGGATCCTAATCTCAAAGGGACGCCGTGAAAACGGCGTCCTTTTGGATTAGAGAATAGGGGAAAAGCGTCAAAGTCTTATTTTAAGGGGAGCTCGTGTTGATTTCGGCAGCGATGGACTTTTGGATGATTACGTTTAGAAATTTTGAAGGCCCCTCTGCAAGCTGCGGGGCAAGCCAACTTTGCTGTAAAAAACTACCCCGGTGGGGCTTGACGCTCCGACTACGGCGTGGGGGTGGGACTTGGCGTATGGTTTCTTTTCGGTAGGCGAAACCGAAGGGGTGAAGGGGGGAACGGAGGAAAATATCAGCCCAGTGGGCTGTCCGCCGAAGGCGGAAATGACCCGGAGTTCAGGCAAACAACAAGCGGAGCGCACGGCAGTGCGGGCCGCGCCGATTGTTTGCCCCGAGGAAAGCCCCCTGCTTGTAGCAGCACACGGCAACTTTGCTGTAAGAAAAGCCCTCGCCGGGGCTTGACGCGACGACGACGGCGCGGATGGTGGGGCTTCCGCCCCGAAGGGGGAAGTACTTTCTTTCGGCGCGAAAGAAAGTACCAAAGAAAGCCAGCGGCACGGCGACTCCGGGAAAAAGCCCTTTACTGCCCATTTTGCCGGCGGGGCTCGTTATGTCGCGCGCAGCATGATTGGCCAGATTTCACCTGCGATCCGGCGCGCTCCGAACTCGCCTTTTTCTGCCGTCAAAATGGGCGGGCCTTTTTCCCTCCACTGCCTATCGCCGCCCTCGCCCCCCGTGGTCGGCGTAGGGCATACTTAACCCTTGCTGGTTGAGATGTTTCAGTGTGGCTTGGATATTTTTGCAGCCCTGATGAACAATCAGTTGACAAGAGGTCTGGCCATACCTTGTAGCTTGGGATGCTTTGACGTAACTTGTTTTTTTATAATGAAAAAGGCTGACATGGAAGAAAAAATGTCGGCCTTTTTGTATGAAAAAGCCCAGTGTGGGGTTGAATCCACACTGAGCTTGGTTGCTAGCCATGAGGCCCGTCGCCGAATGGCGGTAACTTTACGGTTAAGTCGCTTTCCCTCCAGCAGCCCTGCGCGCCAAAGGCGCGCAGTCCGGGGTCAAGGGGTACTACCCCTTGCGCGAGGCCTGTCGCCGAGCGGCGGTAACTTCGCAGCCAACTTGCAGTCACGCTAGCGCCCTGCGCGCATAGCGCGCAGTCCGAAAGAGGCTCAGACTCCGAGCGGCGGTAACTCCGCGGCCAAGCGGAAGAATAAAAAGGCCCCGCGCCCAAAGGGCGCGGAGCTGGGGTGCAGGGGCACTGCCCCTGCCTTATTCGGCAAGGCTCTTGTACTTGGCGTACTTGGCCAGAGCGTCGGCTTCGTTCTTCTCGAACAGACCTTCCGCCACATCGGGGAACATCTTGGCCAGAGAAGCATAACGCACTTCGCCCTTCAGGAAGTCCTGATAGCCCTCGATCTTGGGCTCCTTGGAGTCCAGAGTGAGCGGGTTCTTGCCCTGCTCAGCCAGATCGGGATTGAAGCGGTACAGCGTCCAGTAGCCGCAATCCACAGCCTTCTTGATCTCGGCCTGAGCCAGACCCATGTTGATGCCGTGGTTGATGCAGGGCGCGTAAGCGATGATCAGAGACGGGCCGTGATAGGCTTCGGCTTCGGTCATGGCCTTCAGCAGCTGAGCGGGGTTGGCGCTCATGGCCACGCAAGCCACGTACACATAGCCATAGCTCATGGCCATCATGCCCAGATCCTTCTTCTTGGTCCGCTTGCCGGCAGCGGCGAACTTCGCGATGGAGCCGGTAGGAGTGGACTTGGAGGACTGTCCGCCGGTGTTGGAGTACACTTCGGTGTCGAGCACCAGAATGTTGACGTCCTGATTCTGCGCCAGCACGTGATCCACGCCGCCGTAACCGATATCGTAAGCCCAGCCGTCGCCGCCGAAGATCCAGAAGGACTTCTTGGTCAGCAGATCGGCGTCCTCAATGACCTTGCGGGCCAGGGTGCAGGCTTCGCAGTCGCAGACCTTGCCGTTCTCGATCCACTTGGCTTCGTATTCGGTGCCGGTGAGGTCGATGCCGTCCTTGCAGGCCGCCAGCAGCTTCTGGCCGGCTTCCTTGGACTTCTTGCCGTCTTCCATGTTGTCCAGCCATTCCTGACCGGCTTCCTTGATGGCGGGCTGGCACCAGTCGACGGCGATCAGCGCGCGGACGTTGTCGGCCAGCTTGGCGCGGCGCTGGGTGATGGCCAGCTGCATACCGAAGCCGAACTCGGCGTTGTCCTCGAACAGGCTGTTGGCCCAGGCGGGTCCGTGGCCGTCTTCGTTGGTGGTGTAGGGGCAGGTGGGGGCGGAACCGCCGTAGATGGAGGAGCAGCCCGTAGCGTTGGCGATCATCATGCGATCACCGAACAGCTGGGTCACCAGCTTGACATAGGGGGTCTCGCCGCAGCCCGCGCAAGCGCCGGAGAACTCGAAGAGGGGCTTCAGAGCCTGGCTGTTCTTGACGGTGGCCACATTCTCGATGCCCTTGACTTCGGGCACGGTCATGGCGAACTCCCAGTTCTTTTCTTCCTTGGCCTGAGTGTCCAGAGGCTTCATGACCAGGGCCTTTTCCTTGGCGGGGCAGACCTGCACGCAGTTGCCGCAGCCGGTGCAGTCCAGCGGGCTGACCTGCATACGGTACGCCATGCCGGTGAATTCCTTGCCGGTGGCGGGCTTGGTGTCGTAGCCTTCGGGAGCGTTCTTCATGACTTCCTCAGAGGCATAGATGGGACGGATGCAGGCGTGGGGGCAGACCAGAGAGCAGTTGCCGCACTGGATGCAGTTGTCCTTCAGCCATTCGGGAACCATGACCGCGATGCCGCGCTTCTCGTACTTGGTGGTGCCGGTGGGCACAGCGCCGGTAGGATCGAACGCGCTGACGGGCAGGGTGTCGCCTTCCTGAGCCAGGATGGGCTCCACGAAGGTCTGGAAGTATTCGGTGGACTTCACCTTCACAGGCTCAGCGCCGGTGGTGGCATTCGCCCAGCTCTCGGGCACGTCGATCTTCACCAGACCGGAGATGGCGATGTCGATGGCGTCCCAGTTCTTCTTGACGATGGCGTCGCCCTTCTTGCCATAGGTCTTCTTGGCATACGCCTTCATGTATTCATCGGCCTGATCGTAGGGGATCACCTCAGCCAGCTTGAAGAAAGCAGCCTGCATGATGGTGTTGATGCGGTTGCCCATGCCGACCTTCAGGGCCAGATCGATGGCGTCGATGTTGTAGAAACGGGCATGCTTCTTGGCCAGCAGCTGCTTCATCTTGGCGGGCAGCTTCTCATCCATTTCCTCAGCGGTCCAGGGGCTGTTCAGCAGGAACACGCCGCCGTCCTTCAGAGAGGAGACCATGTCGTACTTGGTGACGTAGCTGGGGTTGTGGCAGGCCACGAAGTCAGCGGCGTCGATCAGGTAGGTGGACTGGATGGGAGTCTTACCGAAGCGCAGGTGGCTCACGGTGATACCGCCGGACTTCTTGGAGTCATAGCTGAAGTAGCCCTGAGCGTACATATCGGTGTGGTCGCCGATGATCTTGATGGAGTTCTTGTTGGCGCCAACGGTACCGTCGGAGCCCAGACCGTAGAACTTGCAGCACACGGTGCCTTCGGGAGCCGCGATGATCTGCTCGCCCAGCTTCAGGCTGGTGCCGGTCACGTCATCGTTGATGCCCACGGTGAAGTGGTTCTTCATTTCGCCGGACAGGTTGTCATACACAGCCTTGACCATGGTGGGGTTGAACTCCTTGGAGCCCAGACCGTAACGGCCGCCCACGACCTTGATGTCCGTGCGGCCGGTCTCAACCAGCGCAGCGCACACATCGGCGTACAGAGGCTCGCCCAGAGAACCGGGCTCCTTGGTGCGGTCCAGAACGGCGATGGCCTTGCAGGAGGCGGGGATAGCGGCCATCAGGTGCTTCACGCTGAAGGGACGGTAGAGGTGAACCTTGATCAGGCCCAGCTTTTCGCCCTTCTTGTTGAGGTAGTTGATGGTCTCTTCGATGGTCTCGCAGCCGGAGCCCATGGCGATGATGACCCGCTCGGCATCGGGAGCGCCCACATACTGGAACAGCTTGTACTCACGGCCCACCAGCTTGGAGACCTTCTTCATGATCTCTTCCACGATTTCGGGCACGGCGTTGTAGTACTTGTTGGCGGCTTCCCGGTTCTGGAAGTAGATGTCGGGGTTCTGGGCGGTGCCCTTCTGATGCGGATGCTCAGGATTCAGGGCGCGCTCGCGGAAAGCCTTCACCTTGTCCCACGGAACCAGGGGCTCGATGTCCTTATAGTCGATAGCGTCGATCTTCTGCACTTCGTGGCTGGTACGGAAACCATCGAAGAAATGCAGGAAAGGCACGCTGCTCTCCAGCGTGGCCAGATGAGCGACCAGAGCCAGGTCCATGGCTTCCTGAACGCTGTTGGAGGCCAGCATGGCGAAACCGGTCTGACGGCAGGCCATCACGTCGCTGTGATCACCGAAAATGCTCAGGGCATGGGCGGCCAGAGCGCGGGCGCTGACGTGGAAAACGCAGGGCAGCAGCTCGCCGGAGATTTTGTACATGTTGGGGATCATCAAAAGCAGACCCTGGCTGGCGGTGAAGGTGGTGGTCAGCGCACCGGCAACAAGGCTGCCGTGCACGGCGCCCGCCGCGCCCGCTTCGGACTGCATTTCGCTTACATGGACGGTCTGGCCGAAAAGATTCTTCGTGCCCTTGGCCGACCACTCATCCACGACCTCCGCCATGGGAGAGGAAGGGGTGATGGGGTAAATGGCTGCCACGTCGCTGAACGCATACGCAACGTGGCCAACGGCGGTATTGCCGTCAACGGTCATTTTGGTTGCCATTAGTGTTCCCTCCTGTGTTGTGCTTGTGAATTTTGAAAGCCGTCTGTCCGGTTTGCTCATGAACAAACAGACGGGGGTTTCCAATCGTATCTATTATAGAGAGTTGACAAAAGGTTGTCAACCTTGGGGCGGTTTTTGGGAGACTGCTTTTTTCCGGGAAAACCGGCCCGATGAGGGGAAAATCACTCCTCCGGTTCCTGAATCGCCCGCTGTGCGGCGGCACGAGCTTCCTCGAAGCCGTAGCCCCGGCGTGCCATGGCCATCAGCAGCTTCTGCATGGCCTTGCGGGGATCGGATTCCCGCTCATAGCGACGCAGAAGCTTCCGGGCCAGCACCAGCGCCGCGTCGTCCGCTTCTTCTGCGTCCAGCGATTCCAGAGCCCGCTGGATCAGGGCGGGGTCAATCCCCTTGCGGCGCAGCTCCTGCGCGATGCGGGCCCGGCCCGTCTGGCGGCGGCTCAGGGCGGCGGCGTATTCCATGGCGAAGGCCTCGTCGTTGAGAAAATGCTCTTTTTCCAGCTTGTACAGCACCATTTCGACGGTTTCGGGCAGATAGAACCTGTCCCGCAGCTTCTGTTCGATTTCCCCGGAGCTGCGGGCCCGCTGGGCCAGCAGGCTCACCGCCAGATTCAGCGCTTCGGGGTACTGCCGTGGCAGAAGCCACTGGGCCAATTCGTCCCGCTGAAGGGACAGACCCTCCGTGAACTCCCGTTCGATCAGCAAAGCACGGCTGACGAAGATTTTTTCTTCCCCGTTCAGGGTAACGACTGCCCCTTTTTTGGAGCGCTCCACGGCGGTGATCAGATCATCGGTCATGGGCGGAAGCCTCCCCGAAAAAGAAGCGGATCAAGTCGCGGTTGATAACGGCCAGGTGCCCTTGCCGCTGCTCGCTGACGCCGCTGTTCAGACAGGCGAACCCGCTGCCCTCCTCGTCGAAAAACACGCCGTTCACCGCGCCGTAGGCAAAGCCCTGATGGCCCCAGAGCGGCCTTTTCACCACGGCGGGATCGTCCAGCTGGAGCAGCCCCATGCCGTGGCGGAGACAGACCTCCTGCCGGGGCCAGGGCACGGTGGGATGCTGCATCAGGGACAGACATTCCGGGGAAAGAAAGCCGTCATGGCCGTTCCACGCGACCAACGCTAGCTTAGCCAGCGCTTCCGCCGTCAGAAAGAGACTACCGGAAGCCAGCAGATAATGACGCTCCGGGTCGGCTTCGGTCAGGGGAGCGGCGGCGGAGATACGTTTTTCCGCGTCGAAGCAGCGCTCCCGGGGCAGGACGCGCCAGCTGTCCGCCACGGGCTTTCCTTTCAGTGTGCTCAGGTCGAAAGTGGCCTGTACGCCCAGCGGCTGGAACAGGTTTTCCTGCGCCAGCTGCTCGAAGCTCTGGTGAAAGCGCTTTTCCAGCAGGCAGCCGATCAGCCCGGCGGCAAAATTGCTGTATCGGAATTGAAGACCAGGCAGGGATGCTGAGTAAGAGGCAGGATTGCGAAGCAAATTCATCAGCGGGACGGGCTGTTGAAAGGACGCGAAATAGGCCGGGCTGTCCACGATGCTGGAGGTGTGGTTCAGCAGCATGCCCAGCGTAATGGGAGCCTGCGGATAATGGGGATTCTGGACGGGTACGCCCAGAAAGTCAGAAAGCTCTTCGCAGACGTTCAGTTTGCCCAGCGTTTGCAGCCGGAACACCAGCAGCGCCGTCACCATTTTGGCGATGGAGGCGGTGCGGAAGATGGTTTCAGCCGTAACGGGCCGGACGTCCGTCTCCATACGGGCGTTTCCGGCCGTAAAGCATTCCGTCAGCCGGCCTTTTTCAAAACGCTGGATACACGCCCCTACGGCATGGTGAGATCTCAGCAATCGGCAGAGCCGGGCGTTTTCCTCACTGCCGCCGCCCTGTACGGAGGCAATGGGGGAACGAAGCCCCAAAACGGGCAGAGCCAGCTGATAGAGCGTGTTTTTCAGGTTTCCGGCGGGCATGGTTCCGTCTCCTTTGCGTGGGTTGATGGGGAAGAGAAGGACGGGCCGGAAAGCCAGCCCACATACAGGGGGAGGGTCACGCTGCACAGCGCAGTGTGCAGGTGCAGGAAAAACGAAGCGGAAGAAAAGACGCACAGCGCCAGCCCTGCCAGATCAAGGAAAAAGGGCAGAAGCCAGAACAAACGGGCCTTCCCTTTCAGCGGGGCCAGAGCTGCGTGACCGGCAGCCAGACCCGCCAGCAGAACCAGTCCATACCAGAGAGGTTCGTTCAGCAGGAACCACCGGGAAAGCAGCAGAAGAGCCGAGAGCAGAGAAAGCCAAATTTTCCGGCGATTTTTGCCATAACAGCCCCACAGCAGCCAAAGGGCGGCGGCGATGCAGAAGATCAGGCTCAGCCATTGGGAGGCCCGCAGGGAGCCCACGTACAGGCTGTCCTGCCGCAGCTGCTCGATGATGAAACGGCCGCTGCCGTAGATCAGCAGATACCAGGCCAGCAGATTGCCCGGACGGTCCTGCCGTTTGCGCAGCCACCACAGGGCCAGGAACCCGCACAGATTCCAGAGGGATTCATAGAAAAACGTGGCCATGTGCCATGCATAGCCGCCGGTTCCGTCCGGGATCAGCACGCCCACAGGGAAAAACTGAAAAGCCGGGGACAGAATTTCCGGGCCGTAGCACTCCA
>ERZ773139.3546-NODE-3546-length-13831-cov-2.998258_pt1 | contig 13831 bp, 10 predicted proteins | sample MGYA00580854_ERZ773139 | MGnify/ENA primary metagenome ERZ773139 (study PRJEB29015, sample SAMEA2737809) | human gut metagenome | biome: human gut; feature: human-associated habitat; material: faeces | place: China | collected 2012 ...
GGTGTTCCACCACACGCAGGACTTGCTTACGGACTTGACAGATTAGTTATGCACATGGCAAAAGAAGATAACATTAGAGAAGTAATTGCTTTCCCTAAGGTAAAAGATGCTTCATGTTTAATGACTAATGCACCAAGCCCTGTTGATTCAAAACAGTTAGAAGAATTAGCAATTGACATTGTTAAGCCGGAAGAAGAATAATTGTGGTAGATTATTACAAAGAGCAGTAATGTATTAATAATCGAAGTCAATTCTAGATTTAGCAGATAGAAATTATATAGCTAAAATATATAGAATACCGATAGTTTTCCTAGGCGCATATTAGATATGTGCTAAAGAGAATTATCGGTATTTTTTGGAATAATAATTTAATTCGAAATTTCTTAGTATATGAATGAGGTCCCGCTATGTATGCACATTTTATTACATATAGCGAAATTTTCTAAGCTCATCCTGAAGCTTGCCGGCATATTCAGCAAGCTCATTATACTGTTTCACTATATTTTCCTGTGTTTCTTTCAAATTTTGAATTTCGTTTTCTTTTTCTGACAAAAGATTTTGCACATCGATTAAGCAGTTGCTTTTTTCTGATATAACTGATTTTAAATAATTAATGTTTTCAGTTAAAGTATTGATTTTTTCTTTGTCCTTATGAGAAGTGTCGGTACTTACTAATTTTTCCTCAGGACTTAAGTAGTAATAACTGTCATTTAGAACAATACCTATTTTTTTATTAGCCTTAAAAACATCGAAGCCCTTGTTGGTGGAAACATTACGTTTTATGAGACAACTTTTTTCAGGACAACTTGATAATATATAATAAATTTCATACTTATTATTACTTTTATTGTGATTACAGTAGAAAATATAAAGCTCGTTTTGGCACATTAAAGGTGAAATATTTACTATTTCCATTTGATGTGAAGAGTCCCCTAGGGGGATAGACAAAAATTCCGTAAATCTGTCCCTGTTTAAAACCGCAAGTTTCATTTTATTATCTGTAGAAATATAATACACATATTGCTTATTACAGGAAAAAACGTCAAAATCTCTTCCAACATCATTAAATAAAAGTCCTCTTGGAATAATTTTCCCTCTTGCCGCAGTATACATATAAACTTTTTCGTTTTCTATGTACAAAATAATTGGTTGTCCGTTTTCAAATGCTAAAATTTTATACAATGAATTACTCCTTTTTTGAAATATTAGTATGGTTAAAGGTTAGTACACAGATGTAATTAAAATACAGGTGAATCCCGTTATTGTATATATATTTATTAGCTTTGTTTTTTAGAACAATAAAAAATGAAACGCATATAATATATAGAGAAAGACTAAAAAAGGAGATAAACATGGAAAAAGAAAAATGTTGTTGTGAGCACAAATGTGGATGCCGCAGAGATGTTTGTAATGATGCTATTTGTGGAATGCCTGAATTTCTATCAATATACGCACCGGTTGTGTATGATGAAGTGGGAGTGAATGTTTGTAGGGAAGTAACTGTTCCGGCAGATGTATTAGCTAATTTCCCAACTACAGAATGTGTTTCCGTTGATGTAATAAATATTGACTTAGCAGACACAGATGATGCAGTATCTACAATAGATGACTCATTGAGACCAAATTGTTTCAAAATTACCTTAACTAATATTTCAGTTACTTTAAAAATCAAATTATACGACAAGTGCCATAAATATTTAGGTTCAACTACAATTACAGTAAATTATTTACCAGGTAGCACAACAAGTACGGATTACGATTATTATAGCGAAAAAACAAATCCTTCAAATGTAACCTTTGAGTTGTTTGCACCTTACGGTGTTGGCATAAACGAGGGTGGAGATTATTATTTCAACATTGTTGGTATGTATGAGGATAATAATACTGTAGTAAATGGAGTAAACTTAAGCGGAACAGCTAAAGCTATGAACTTTGATGAAGTGACAGGTGTATTTTCAGCAGGACTTTCTTTATTTGTCAGAACTCTATACTACGAAGTATATGAAATCCCCTATATTGGCAAGTCAAAACCTGTAAAGGTAAATTTAAGAGACAATTCAGAAAACGCATGCATTAAATTCGTTGAAAGTGGACTTTTGTCAAAAGAAATAAAACCATTAGAACTTGCACCACCAAAATGTGAGGGCAGACTAAAGAAAGAAAAAGAGAAATGCTGTTATAATGACTGTAAATTACAAATCAAGAATCCATGTGATGAAAAAAGACCAAAAAAAGATTTTGTAGATGAAGAAGACGAAAAAGATTAAGAAAATAGTTATTTTTTTAACAAATTACTACAAATTCCAAAAAAATAATTTAAAAATACACTGTATTATGGTAAAGTAATATAAGATTAAAGTTGCATCGGAAGATGCAGCCGGTCTTAAGGACATTAGGAGGTAGATATATGTTTTCATTTGATGAAGTAAAAAATGCAGATGCGGAAATTTATGCTGCAATGGCAGACGAAATGGGAAGACAGCGTTCTCATCTTGAACTTATTGCATCTGAGAATTTAGTAAGTAAAGGCGTTATGGCTGCTATGGGTAGTCATCTTACAAATAAGTATGCAGAAGGATATCCTGGAAAAAGATATTATGGTGGATGTGAATATGTAGACGTTGTAGAACAGTTAGCAATTGACAGAGCAAAGGAATTGTTTGGATGTACATACGCAAATGTTCAGCCACATTCAGGAGCACAGGCAAACTTAGCTGTATTTTTTGCTTTAGTTAAACCGGGAGATACAGTAATGGGAATGAGTCTTGATGCAGGTGGACATTTAACACATGGTTCAAAGGTTAATATTTCAGGAACATATTTTAACATTGTATCTTATGGTGTAAATGAAGACGGTTATATAGATTATGATCAGGTAAGAAAAATAGCTGTTGAAAACAAGCCAAAATTAATTGTAGCAGGTGCAAGTGCTTATGCAAGAAAGATTGACTTTAAGAAGTTTAGAGAAATTGCTGACGAAGTTGGTGCATATCTTATGGTAGATATGGCACATATCGCAGGTCTTGTAGCAGGTGGACAGCATATGAGTCCAATTCCATACGCACATGTTACAACAACTACAACACATAAAACATTAAGAGGACCTAGAGGTGGTCTTATTCTTTCAAGTGAAGAATTTGCCTTAGAACACAAATTAAACAAAGCAGTATTCCCTGGAATTCAGGGTGGTCCATTAATGCATGTTATAGCAGGAAAGGCTGTATGTTTTAAAGAAGCATTATCAGATGATTTTAAGGCATACGCAAAGAACATTGTGGATAACGCACAGGCTTTAGCAAAAGGACTTACAGACAGAGGATTTGATCTTGTATCAGGTGGTACAGATAATCATCTTATGTTAGTAGATTTAAGAAGCAAAAATATAACAGGTAAAGAATTTGAAATTGCACTTGATGCAGCAAATATTACATGTAACAAAAATGCAATTCCAAATGATCCACAGAAACCTGGTATTACAAGCGGTGTAAGAATTGGTACACCTGCCGTAACAACAAGAGGATTAAACACAGAAGACATGGATGTTATTGCTGAATGCATGGCAATGATAGCAGAAGATCCACAGGGTAATTGTGAAGCTGTAAAAGCAAAAGTAAAGGGATTAACAGACAAATATCCTTTATATGAATAAAAAGTCTGGTCAAAACCTAAGAAGGTAAAAATCAAATAAATTGTGAAAAGGAAACTGTGAAGAAATTCTTTGCAGTTTCTTTTGTGTATAGATATTAATTAGTTGGAAATAATTAACTATATGAAGAAAAATATATTTTATAATTTTTTAAAATGTGGAATTATTGGTTGGTGCATGGAAGTTGTTTTCACATCGATTCATAGCTTCAGAAAAAAAGATTACCGACTAATGGGGCATACATCTATATGGATGTTTCCAATTTATGGCATGGCATCAATAATTAAGCCCATCAGTTTTGAATTGAAAAAACATCATGTAAAAAGAACCCAGCGTGGGCTACTGTATACACTCGGGATATTTAGTGCAGAATTTATAAGTGGCTGTATGTTAAAAAAAGCGTTTAAGTGTCCTTGGGATTATAGCAAGTGTAAATATAATATTAAAGGAGTAATTAGACTTGATTATGCACCAATATGGTTTATAGTTGGTCTATTTTATGAAAATGTATTAAATAAAGAGTCAAAAAATAAGAGATAGTAAAACTAAGTTAACTATCTCTTAAATATTTTAAATTGAAGTATTTGTAAAATTTACTTATAAAAATCAACAATCTTGTCAATTCTAGCTGTCATATTAGTAAATAGCATATCCACTAAAGTAACAGCAACCATGGATTCTACAACGACTACAGCTCTAGGTACAATAATAGGATCATGACGACCTTTTATGTTGATGCTTATGTTTTCACCGGCTTTGTTAATTGTATCCTGACTTCTTGCAATAGAAGGGGTAGGTTTAACTGCTGCGCGTAAAACAATTTGTGAACCATCGCTCATACCACCAAGAATACCACCTGCATGGTTTGAAGTTTTTTCTATAGTGTCATTTTCAATTTTAAAACCATCATTATCTGTTGAACCTGTTAGTTCTGTAACTTTAAAACCGTCACCGAACTCAATACCTTTAATGGCACCAATTGACATAACAGCTTTTGCAAGATTTGCATCTAATTTGTCAAATACAGTTTCTCCAACACCTGCAGGCATGCCATCAACTAAACATTCAATTATGCCACCAACAGAATCCATTTCTTTCATTTTTTCTTTTAATAATTCGGCAGCTTTTGTTGCGGCATCATTATCAGGCATGTACATTGGATTATTTGGAATTTCATCTTTTTTGAATTTACTATAGTCAATTTCCACATTACCAATAGATTTTGAATATGTTGTAATTTCGATGCCAAGAGATTCAAGAATCTTTGATGCAATAGCTCCGGCAGCTACTCGACCGATAGTTTCTCTTCCTGAAGAACGGCCACCGCCTCTGTAATCTCTAAAACCATATTTTTCGTCAAAAGTAAAATCCGCATGCCCTGGTCTGTAGTATGAAGCAATGTCAGTATAGTCCGCTGAATGATGATCTTTGTTTTTTACAACCATGGAAACAGGGGTACCGGTAGTTTTTCCGTCAAATACTCCTGATAAAATTTCAACCTTGTCATCTTCATTACGCTGTGTAGTGAATTTTGACTGACCCGGTTTTCTTCTATTTAAAAACTTCTGAATATCCTCTTCACATAAATTAATACCTGCAGGGCATCCATCTACAACAACCCCCAAAGCTTTGCCATGAGATTCGCCCCAGGTACTGATTTTAAATATATTTCCATATGTTGAACCAGCCATAATAGCCTCCCTTTTGTTAAATTCTTGTCCAATTATAACAAGGAAATAAAATAATATCAAATTAATATAAGTAAAATAATAAAATATATTCTTGCTTTAAATTGTCATAAATAATATAATTAATAAAGTTTGTAAAAAAATGAGGTTAATTATGTTTAAAGTATTAGCAAAAGATGGCAATGCCAAAAGAGGAGAATTTACAACAGTTCATGGCACTATTCAGACACCGGTGTTTATGAATGTTGGAACAGCGGCAGCTATTAAAGGAGCGGTAGCCGCAGAAGATTTATATCAGATAAAAACACAGGTTGAATTATCAAACACATATCATTTACATGTAAGACCGGGAGATTTGGTTGTAAAGAAAATGGGTGGAATTCATAAATTTATGAATTGGAACAAACCTATTCTTACAGATTCAGGTGGATTTCAGGTATTTTCACTTGCAGGTCTTAGAAGTATTAAAGAAGAAGGCGTACATTTTAGATCTCATATAGATGGCCGTAAGATTTTTATGGGACCTGAAGAAAGTATGCAGATTCAGTCAAACTTAGCATCAACAATAGCAATGGCCTTTGATGAATGTCCATCAAGTGTGGCATCAAGAGAATATATGCAGAATTCTGTTGACAGAACAACAAGATGGCTTAAAAGATGTAAAGTAGAAATGGACAGACTTAACACTTTAGAAGATACAATTAACAAAAATCAAATGTTATTTGGTATTAATCAGGGTGGAATCTACGATGATATTCGTATTGAACATGCTAAACAGATTTCAGAATTAGACTTGGACGGTTATGCAATTGGTGGACTTGCAGTAGGTGAAACGCATGAAGAAATGTATAGAATTATCGAAAGTGTTGAACCACATCTTCCAAAGGACAAGCCAATTTATTTAATGGGTGTTGGTACACCTTCAAATATTTTGGAAGCAGTGGAAAGAGGTGTAGATTTCTTTGACTGTGTATATCCTGCAAGAAACGGTCGTCATGGTCATGTTTACACAAATAAGGGTAAGTTAAATTTATTTAATGCAAAATATGAAACAGATCCATCACCTATTGAAGAAGGCTGTCAGTGTCCTGCATGTAAATATCACAGCAGAGCGTACATAAGACATTTGTTAAAGGCAAAAGAAATGCTTGGTATGCGTTTATGTGTATTGCATAATTTGTATTTTTATAATACAATGATGGAGGAAATCAGATATGCCATAGAGGCAGGAAATTTTGCAGAATATAAAGCAAAAAAACTGGAAGGTTTCAAAGAAAATGACAAAAAATAGATACATCTTTGTATCAAAAACATATTATGAGGAGGATTTATAATGAATTTATTAGCAGCAGCTAGTGCAGGCGAAAGCTGGGTTATCATAGTAGTATATGTAGTAATCATTATTGGATTTATGTATTTCTTAGCTATTAAGCCACAGAAGAAGCAGGAAAAGAAACAGAAGGCATTAATGGAAAGCGTAGAAATTGGAGATAGTATTCTTACAACAAGTGGTTTCTATGGAATGGTTATTGATGTAACTGAAGATACTGTTATTGTAGAATTTGGTGGAAACAAGAACTGCCGTATTCCAATGCAGAAGACAGCAATTGTTGATATTGAAAAAGCAAACGCTTAATAAACATTTTGTATAGATGTTGAGTATTTTAAAGACCTTTGGTGGTAGTGATGCCACTGAAGGTCTTTTCTATTTAAGAAAATAAGCTAAATTAATATAAATAATTGGAATAAATTGTAAACCTTGTGTATATAATGGATAAGGTGAGGGCATTACGGGAGATGCTTTCGCAAAAAGTTGGAAACAGGGGGAAGTATGAAAAAGAAAACTATTTCATTAGGACTTGTTGTGGTTATGATTATAACTACAGTATTGTCAGGGGTTGTATCGAAAGATAAAAATGTTTCTGCTGCGCAGGCTCCAAAAACACTTAAGATGCCTATAATAATTTATGATCATTTGTCAGATAATCTGTTATTTGAATATGATTTAAACAATCAGTTTTCAAATAACTTGAGTTTGGAAAATATTACAGAATTGTTAGGACAAGATGCAGGCAAGGGGCTGGTGGAAGATACTCTGGGTGAAAACGGAAGACCGGTTTATAAACAAAAGGTAGTCGAAAAAGTTGCAAGTCTTGTAAAAAGTTATATGGAGAATACTTATTATTCAAACGGAACGGATTTATACAAAAAAATATATACTCAAATAACTAAGAAACAAAACAAGAAAACAGTGGCAACCTTAGGAGACTACAACAGCACAAAGGCAAAGTTTGACAAAGGTGCAGGAGTGGATGATATCAAATCATGTATGGATTATGCATACTACAGACTTAACAATTTCTGGTGCGAAACAAATAATCAGGTATCAAAGAAAACCAATGCATATTCAACATTACAGCTTGACCTGATTAATAATCTTTACAGATTTAGCAATGATTACGAAATAAACTATGATCCTGAAAACAAATTAATATCTCAAAATTCTAATAATCTTTTAAGTCAGGAAGTTGGATTTTATCCATTAGACAAAAATGTTCTCAAAAATCACAGTGATTTAACTGCTCCATTTGGAACAGAAATGTACAATAAGTATGATAAGAAAAATCACAATTATCATTTCTCAATGAAAGCAAAATGTCAGTTTTTATATAAAAAATCAGATAATCTTAAATTTAAATTTAGTGGAGATGATGATGTGTACTTATTTATTGACAATAAGTTAGCCTTAGACATTGGTGGTGCACATTTAAAAAGGTCAGAAGTTCTAAATGTAAACGAGGTTGCTAAAAAACTAGGTTTAATAGATGGAGAAGTTTATTCTTTTGATTTCTTTTATATGGAAAGACATACAACAGACAGCAACATAATGATTGAAACTAATATGATTTTAGAACAGGCAGATGCAAAAACTGAAGTTGTATACAAAAATAACGGAAAAACATTAACGCAGTATGATAGTCTTAATGTTGGAGAAAATATAGACGTTGAATATATTCTTACAGCAGGTAACGATAAAATGGGGAACATGAAGTTTGTTGATGATACATTGGGAGTGACAATCGGAAAAGATACATTATCTCTTAATGGAAAGGATTTAAATGTTTCTGATAAAATCAAGGTGGAAGTAAAAGACAAAAACGGAAATGTTAAGGACAGCTTTTTTATTGATAAACAGGATTTAACTGATAATAAAAAAGTAAAAGAATTTCTAGATAAATTTAACGGTGTAAAGTTAAATAAGGAGGATAAAATTACCGTTTCGGGTATTTCAAAAAAAATAAATTATGATTCAGTTGCTCAGTCTAATTTAAATGTTGAAATTACTGCTGATTTGAAAAAATACACAGATAATGGAACCATTGAAGAAACACCAACTGACATACCGGTTACACCTTCTACAAATATTGTGATTCCAAGAAATGAAATAGCTGCAGATTTTGATTTAAAATTTGTAGACAGTAATGGAAAAGCATTTGAAGGAAACTTAAAACGTGGCACAAAAGTTTTTGAAGAATATAATGTAACTGCAAAATCAGACAACATGAAAGACATGACTATTGTAGATAAAAACGGATTTAAAATCACAAAGGAAGGTTTAATTATACCTGAAGGATATTTTGTTGAGGACAGTTTAACATTTTCTTTGGTAGACAAAAACAATAAAGAAATAGATAAAGTTTCAATTTCAAAAGCTGATTTGAAAAATGGAAATGCATCAGCTGTTTTTGAAAAACTTTATGGAAATAATCAGTGGATTATGAATAATGGGGATTCAATTGTAATTTCAGGTATGTATAAGGAAATGGATAATAGTGGAGTTGAGGCAGATGCAACGGCAACTTTAAGTGGTCCGATTCCAAACTACGATAAAAACAATAACAAACTTAGTGTGGAATGGAAAAAGGTAACTTTAAAAGACAGAGACCAGCTCTCTCCGTTAAAATTGCTTAATGTTAAATTCATTGCTGACAAACATGGTATCGTTAGGGGAGATGTGAATCAGGAAGTTGAATATGAAAGTAGTGTATCATCAGTTCCTACGCCAATTTCTGATAAAGGCTATGAATTCTTAGGCTGGGAGAAAACAGTTTCACAAGGCGTGTCTATATCTGAAAATCCTTCCAGTGAAATTATTTTGGAGGATACACTTTTTACAGCAAAATTTGGTCCTTTATCATACAACTATATTGTAAAATATGTTGATGAAGAAGGAAATCCGTTGTTGCCTGAAAAGCATGCTGATAAAAAGAAATACGGTGAGCCTGTAGTAGAAATGGCAGAAGAAATAGAAGGTTATGCTGTAGACAGTAATAAGAAAGAAATTACTATTGATGTTGAAAACAATGAAATAGTATTTGTTTATAAGAAAAAAATCTATAATGTAAAATTTACAACAGATGGCAATGGAGTTATTGATGGCAAAAAAGACTATAAAGTTAAATACGATGAAACAGTAGAGAAAACTCCAAATGAAATCGCAAATGAAGGTTATACTTTTAACGGCTGGACTAAAAAAACAAAAAATGAAGAAATAGCAGTTGAGGATCCTTCAAAGGAACACATTAAGGAGGACACAGTTTTTATAGCACATTATGTAATTAATGAATATGACTATACAGTCAGATATGTAGATGAAAATGGAAACTCATTAATTAATGATGTTACAAAAAAGGCAAAATACAAAACAGATGTTACAGAAGAACCTGTAGAAATTGAAGGTTACGAAAAATCTGACAAAGCAAAAACAATTAAAATTAAGACTAAAGATAATTTGATTATATTTGTATACAAACAAAAAGAAATAGAAACACCACCTGAGACAACAACAGAGGAACCAACAACGGAACAGCCAACAACAGAAGAAACTATAACGGAAGAGGCTACAACAGAAGAGCCAACAACGGAAGAACAGACGACAGAAAATGCAGATGAAGAAACTACAAGTGAAAATAAGATTACTAAATATGTGGATTATCAGATAAAGAAAAATAATTACACTTCAGATGGAAATGGATATAAGGCACCTTCAAGTTATGTATCTACAAGTACAATATCTCCAAAGACAGGATATGAATCAACATGGAAAGGAATTGTTGCAGGAATAGCTATGTCTGCTGTTGCAGGGGCTGCAGGAGTATTTGGAGTGATTAAGAAAAAGAAATATAATTAAATATAATGTTTAAAATAACTGTCACAGTAATCGTAAAAATTATTGTGACAGTTTTCTTATGTTAAATATAATCAAGAAATACATTATATATGTATGGTTGAAATATGACGGATTTTAAGGTATAATTTTACGAGTTAATATGGCACGGTATATCTTTAATAGCATATTAATTTAAACTAGATAGAAAGAAGGAATTACAATGAATTTTAACGTTGCAGTTATTCCCGGTGACGGAATTGGCCCTGAAATCGTAGCAGAGGCAAGAAAAGTGCTTGACGTCGTCGGTAATAAATTTGGACACAGCTTTAACTACACAGAAGTGGACATGGGCGGTATTTCCATTGATAAACATGGCGTTCCACTTACTGATGAGGCACTTGAAACAGCAAAGTCAAATGATGCTGTGTTATTAGGAGCCGTAGGAGGTGTAGTTGGTAAAGACAGTTGGTATGAATTACCACCTAATCTTAGACCGGAAGCTGGACTTCTTGCAATTAGAAAAGGATTAAATCTTTTTGCAAATCTCAGACCTGCATATCTTTACAAGGAGTTAAAGGATGCATGTCCACTTAAAGAATCAGTGGCAGATGCTGGATTTGACATGATTATTGTAAGAGAGTTAACAGGTGGCCTTTACTTTGGAGAAAGAAAGACAGAGGAAGTTAACGGAGTCCTTACAGCAACAGATACATTAACATATAACGAAAATGAAATCAGAAGAATTGCAATTAAGGCATTTGAAATAGCAATGAAGAGACGTAAGAGCGTAATCAGCGTTGACAAGTCAAATGTTTTAGACAGTTCAAGATTATGGGACAAGGTTGTAAATGAAGTAGCAAAGGATTATCCTGAAGTTACTCTTACACATATGCTTGTTGATAATTGCGCAATGCAGCTTGTAAAAGATCCTGCACAGTTTGACGTTGTAGTAACTGAAAATATGTTTGGTGATATTTTATCAGATGAAGCAAGTATGGTAACAGGTTCAATTGGTATGCTTTCATCAGCATCTCTTAGAGAAGATAAGTTTGGTATGTATGAACCAAGTCATGGTGCAGCTCCTGATATTGCAGGACAGAATAAGGCAAATCCAATTGCTACAATTTTATCAGCAGCCATGATGCTTAGATATTCATTTGATTTAGATAAAGAAGCTGATGCTGTAGAAGCAGCAGTTCAGAAGGTTCTAGAGGATAACATTCGTACAATTGATATTATGTCAGAAGGAATGACATTAGTTGGTTGTAAGGAAATGGGTGATGAAATAGCAAAACGTATATAATACATATTTATATTGACGGAGGTTATTATTATGAAGAGTGATGCAGTAAAATCAGGTATACAGCAGGCACCTCACAGATCATTATTTAATGCTCTTGGGATGACTGAAGAAGAACTTGCAAAACCATTAGTTGGTATTGTTTGTTCATATAACGAAATTGTTCCGGGACACATGAACCTGGACAAGATTGCACAGGCAGTAAAAATGGGTGTAGCCATGGCAGGTGGTACACCAATTATGTTCCCTGCTATTGCAGTATGTGATGGTATCGCAATGGGACATGAAGGAATGAAATATTCATTAGTAACGAGAGATTTAATAGCAGATTCAACAGAATGTATGGCTTTGGCACATCAGTTTGATGCTTTAGTTATGATTCCAAACTGCGATAAGAATGTACCAGGACTTTTAATGGCAGCAGCAAGAGTTAATGTACCAACTGTTTTCGTATCAGGTGGTCCAATGCTTGCAGGTCATGTACATGGTAGAAAGAGAAGTTTATCATCAATGTTTGAAGCTGTTGGTGCAAATGCGGCAGGTAAGATGACATTAGATGATGTTAGAGAATTTGAAGAAAAGGTTTGTCCAACATGTGGTTCATGTTCAGGTATGTATACAGCTAACTCAATGAACTGTTTAACAGAAGCATTAGGTATGGGACTTAAAGGAAATGGTACAATCCCGGCTGTTTACTCTGAAAGAATTAAGCTTGCAAAACATGCAGGTATGGCTGTAATGGATTTATACAGAAAGAACATAAGACCAAGAGATATTATGACAAAAGATGCAATTCTCAATGCATTAACAGTTGATATGGCACTTGGCTGTTCAACAAACAGTATGCTTCATTTACCAGCTATTGCACATGAAGTTGGATTTGATTTTGATATTTCATTTGCAAATGAAATTAGTGAAAAGACACCTAACTTATGTCATTTAGCACCGGCAGGTCCTACATACATGGAAGATTTAAATGAAGCCGGCGGTGTATATGCAGTAATGAATGAGTTAAGTGAACTTGGATTATTAAATGAAGACTGTATAACAGTAACAGGAAAGACTATTGGTGAGAACATTAAGGGTTGTGTAAACAGAAATCCTGAAGTTATCAGACCAACATATAATCCATACAGTAAGACAGGTGGTCTTGCAGTATTAAAAGGAAATCTTGCACCTGATGGTAGCGTTGTAAAACGTTCAGCAGTTGTAGATGAAATGATGGTTCATAAAGGACCTGCAAGAGTATTTGAATGCGAAGAAGATGCTATTGTAGCAATAAAGGGAGGAAAGATTGTACCTGGTGATGTTGTAGTTATCAGATATGAAGGACCTAAGGGTGGCCCTGGAATGAGAGAAATGTTAAATCCTACATCAGCAATTGCAGGTATGGGACTTGGTTCATCAGTGGCTCTTATTACTGACGGACGTTTCTCTGGTGCTTCAAGAGGAGCTTCTATCGGACATGTATCTCCTGAAGCTGCTGTAGGTGGACCTATTGCTTTAGTAGAAGAAGGAGACATTATTAAAATTAATATTCCTGAAATGACTCTTGAACTTGATGTTTCTGATGAAGTTCTTGCAGAAAGAAGAAAGAACTGGACACCAAGAGAACCAAAGGTTACAACAGGTTATTTGGCAAGATATGCATCTATGGTTACATCAGGCAACAGAGGAGCAATTCTTGCAATCGATAAATAAGACAAGGGAGAGGACAAGATTATGGAATTAAACGGTTCACAAATAGTAATAGAATGTTTAAAAGAACAGGGTGTTGATACAGTATTTGGTTATCCGGGCGGAACAATCCTTAACATATATGATGAAATGTATAAGCACTCAGATGAAATTACACATATATTAGTATCCCATGAACAGGGGGCAGCTCATGCAGCTGACGGATATGCCCGTTCAACAGGGAAAGTTGGAGTTTGTATGGCAACATCAGGACCTGGTGCAACTAACTTGGTTACAGGTATTGCAACAGCATATATGGATTCAGTTCCATTGGTTGCTATTACAGCTAA
>ERZ773139.3551-NODE-3551-length-13817-cov-8.077096_pt1 | contig 13817 bp, 7 predicted proteins | sample MGYA00580854_ERZ773139 | MGnify/ENA primary metagenome ERZ773139 (study PRJEB29015, sample SAMEA2737809) | human gut metagenome | biome: human gut; feature: human-associated habitat; material: faeces | place: China | collected 2012 ...
ATGGCGTTTCACTTCCACAATCTTTCCGACGCGCATTTCCAGACGTGCAAAATCAGCGTAAGCCACGGTTTCCATTGCTTCCTCCCTTCGAGTAAAATTTTACTAAACTATAGCAAAAGTTTTTCTCAATCCTGTAGGCTAAAAATGGAGAATGCAGGCGTGATCACATTCGTGAGCCGCTGTGTTACCGTTACAGCGTCAAAGAAACGCGCTTTATTTACTGAAAACAGGTGACCCAATAAGCACTTCCTCTACAATGGAAGCGCACATCAGGGAAAGTAAAAAAGGTAAACATGGCAACACTAAAAGACATCGCAATCGAAGCTGGCGTATCCCTGGCGACAGTATCCAGGGTCTTAAATGACGATCCGACATTGAATGTGAAAGAAGAGACGAAACATCGCATTCTCGAGATCGCCGAAAAGCTGGAGTACAAGACCAGTAGCGCCCGTAAACTACAGACAGGCGCAGTCAACCAACACCATATTCTGGCTATCTACAGCTACCAGCAGGAGCTGGAGATCAACGATCCTTACTATCTGGCGATCCGCCACGGCATTGAAACCCAGTGCGAAAAGCTGGGCATCGAGCTCACCAACTGTTATGAACACAGCGGCTTACCAGACATTAAAAACGTCACCGGTATTTTAATTGTCGGCAAACCCACGCCCGCCCTGCGCGCCGCTGCCAGCGCGTTGACCGACAATATCTGTTTTATCGACTTTCACGAACCCGGCAGCGGTTACGATGCGGTGGATATCGATCTGGCACGCATCAGTAAAGAAATCATCGACTTCTATATCAACCAGGGCGTTAATCGTATTGGTTTTATTGGCGGTGAAGATGAGCCTGGCAAGGCGGATATTCGTGAGGTCGCCTTTGCGGAATATGGCCGACTGAAACAAGTGGTACGCGAAGAGGATATCTGGCGCGGCGGTTTTTCCAGTTCGTCGGGCTATGAACTGGCAAAACAGATGCTGTCGCGGGAAGACTATCCGAAGGCACTGTTTGTTGCTTCCGATTCCATTGCTATCGGCGTACTGCGGGCAATTCATGAACGTGGCCTGAACATCCCACAGGATATTTCGCTTATCAGCGTTAACGATATCCCCACCGCGCGATTTACCTTTCCGCCGCTCTCCACCGTGCGCATCCATTCCGAGATGATGGGAAGTCAGGGCGTTAACCTGGTGTATGAAAAAGCCCGCGATGGTCGCGCGCTGCCGCTGTTAGTCTTCGTTCCCAGCAAATTAAAACTGCGCGGCACGACCCGTTAAATCCCCTTACACACTGTCCGGCAATCGTTTTTGCCGGACAGTGCTGCCGTTTATTTTCGTGATCCAGTTAAAGTAAATGCATTTACCTGCTACTTTTTAGTAAAAATTTTACTAAACTCCCCAGCAATTACACAAACTACCATCACCATGAATGGTTCCGATTTCTCTCTACCGGGAGGCCCTATGAATCGCTGGGAAAACATTCAGCTCACCCACGAAAACCGACTTGCGCCGCGTGCGTACTTTTTTTCATATGATTCTGTTGCGCAAGCGCGTACCTTTGCCCGCGAAACCAGCAGCCTGTTTCTGCCCTTAAGCGGTCAGTGGAATTTCCATTTTTTTGACCACCCGCTGCAAGTGCCTGAAGCCTTCACCTCTGAGTTAATGGCTGACTGGGGGCATATTACCGTCCCCGCCATGTGGCAAATGGAAGGTCACGGCAAACTGCAATATACCGACGAAGGTTTTCCGTTCCCCATCGATGTGCCGTTTGTCCCCAGCGATAACCCAACCGGTGCCTATCAACGTATTTTCACCCTCAGCGACGGCTGGCAGGGTAAACAGACGCTGATTAAATTTGACGGCGTCGAAACCTATTTTGAAGTCTATGTTAACGGTCAGTATGTGGGTTTCAGCAAGGGCAGTCGCCTGACCGCAGAGTTTGACATCAGCGCGATGGTTAAAACCGGCGACAACCTGTTGTGTGTGCGCGTGATGCAGTGGGCGGACTCTACCTACGTGGAAGACCAGGATATGTGGTGGTCGGCGGGGATCTTCCGCGATGTTTATCTGGTCGGAAAACACCTAACGCATATTAACGATTTCACTGTGCGTACCGACTTTGACGAAGCCTATTGCGATGCCACGCTTTCCTGCGAAGTGGTGCTGGAAAATCTCGCCGCCTCCCCTGTCGTAACGACGCTGGAATATACCCTGTTTGATGGCGAACGCGTGGTGCACAGCAGCACCATTGATCATTTGGCAATTGAAAAACTGACCAGCGCCAGCTTTGCTTTTACTGTCGAACAGCCCCAGCAATGGTCAGCAGAATCCCCTTATCTTTACCATCTGGTCATGACGCTGAAAGACGCCGACGGCAACGTTCTGGAAGTGGTACCACAACGCGTTGGCTTCCGTGATATCAAAGTGCGCGACGGTCTGTTCTGGATCAATAACCGTTATGTGATGCTGCACGGCGTCAACCGTCACGACAACGATCATCGCAAAGGCCGCGCCGTTGGAATGGATCGCGTCGAGAAAGATCTCCAGTTGATGAAGCAGCACAATATCAACTCCGTGCGTACCGCTCACTACCCGAACGATCCGCGTTTTTACGAACTGTGTGATATCTACGGCCTGTTTGTGATGGCGGAAACCGACGTCGAATCGCACGGCTTTGCTAATGTCGGCGATATCAGCCGTATTACCGACGATCCGCAGTGGGAAAAAGTCTACGTCGAGCGCATTGTTCGCCATATTCACGCGCAGAAAAACCATCCGTCGATCATCATCTGGTCGCTGGGCAATGAATCCGGCTATGGCTGTAACATCCGCGCGATGTACCATGCGGCGAAAGCGCTGGATGACACGCGACTGGTGCATTACGAAGAAGATCGCGATGCTGAAGTGGTCGATATTATTTCCACCATGTACACCCGCGTGCCGCTGATGAATGAGTTTGGTGAATACCCGCATCCGAAGCCGCGCATCATCTGTGAATATGCTCATGCGATGGGGAACGGACCGGGCGGGCTGACGGAGTACCAGAACGTCTTCTATAAGCACGATTGTATTCAGGGACATTATGTTTGGGAATGGTGCGACCACGGGATCCAGGCGCAGGATGACAACGGCAATGTCTGGTATAAATTCGGCGGCGACTACGGCGACTATCCCAACAACTATAACTTCTGTCTTGATGGTTTGATCTATTCCGATCAGACGCCGGGACCAGGCCTGAAAGAGTACAAACAGGTTATCGCGCCGGTAAAAATCCACGCGCTGGATCTGACTCGCGGCGAGCTGAAAGTCGAAAATAAACTGTGGTTTACCACGCTTGATGACTACACCCTGCACGCAGAGGTGCGCGCCGAAGGTGAAACGCTCGCAACGCAGCAGATTAAACTGCGCGACGTTGCGCCGAACAGCGAAGCCCCCTTGCAGATCACGCTGCCGCAGCTGGACGCCCGCGAAGCGTTCCTCAACATTACGGTGACCAAAGATTCCCGCACCCGCTACAGCGAAGCCGGGCATTCTATCGCCACTTATCAGTTCCCGCTGAAGGAAAACACCGCGCAGCCAGTGCCTTTCGCACCAAATAATGCGCGTCCGCTGACGCTGGAAGACGATCGTTTGAGCTGCACCGTTCGCGGCTACAACTTCGCGATCACCTTCTCAAAAATGAGTGGCAAACCGACATCCTGGCAGGTAAATGGCGAGTCGCTGCTGACTCGCGAGCCAAAGATCAACTTCTTCAAGCCGATGATCGACAACCACAAGCAGGAGTACGAAGGGCTGTGGCAACCGAATCATTTGCAGATCATGCAGGAACATCTGCGCGACTTTGCCGTAGAACAGAGCGATGGTGAAGTGTTGATCATCAGCCGCACGGTTATAGCACCGCCGGTGTTTGACTTCGGGATGCGCTGCACCTACATCTGGCGCATCGCTGCCGATGGCCAGGTTAACGTGGCGCTTTCCGGCGAGCGTTACGGCGACTATCCGCACATCATTCCGTGCATCGGTTTCACCATGGGGATTAACGGCGAATACGATCAGGTGGCGTATTACGGTCGTGGACCGGGCGAAAACTACGCCGACAGCCAGCAGGCTAACATCATCGATATCTGGCGCAGCACCGTCGATGCCATGTTCGAGAACTATCCCTTCCCGCAGAACAACGGCAACCGTCAGCATGTCCGCTGGACGGCACTGACTAACCGCCACGGCAACGGTCTGCTGGTGGTTCCGCAGCGCCCAATTAACTTCAGCGCCTGGCACTATACCCAGGAAAACATCCACGCTGCCCAGCACTGTAACGAGCTGCAGCGCAGTGATGACATCACCCTGAATCTCGACCACCAGCTGCTTGGCCTCGGCTCCAACTCCTGGGGCAGCGAGGTGCTGGACTCCTGGCGCGTCTGGTTCCGTGACTTCAGCTACGGCTTTACGTTGCTGCCGGTTTCTGGCGGAGAAGCTACCGCGCAAAGCCTGGCGTCGTATGAGTTCGGCGCAGGGTTCTTTTCCACGAATTTGCACAGCGAGAATAAGCAATGAGGATCATCGATAACTTAGAACAGTTCCGCCAGATTTACGCCTCTGGCAAGAAGTGGCAACGCTGCGTTGAAGCGATTGAAAATATCGACAACATTCAGCCTGGCGTCGCCCACTCCATCGGTGACTCATTGACTTACCGCGTGGAGACAGACTCCGCGACCGATGCGCTATTTACCGGGCATCGACGCTATTTTGAAGTGCATTACTACCTGCAAGGGCAGCAAAAAATTGAATATGCGCCGAAAGAGACATTACAGGTAGTGGAATATTATCGTGATGAAACTGACCGTGAATATTTAAAAGGCTGCGGAGAAACCGTTGAGGTCCACGAAGGGCAAATCGTTATTTGCGATATCCATGAAGCATATCGGTTTATCTGCAATAACGCGGTCAAAAAAGTGGTTCTCAAAGTCACCATCGAAGATGGTTATTTCCATAACAAATAACAACTACGGCGGCAAAAGGAGTTTGCCGCCACCGCTACCCTACTCATTTTCGGAGATGTGTTATGTCTGATACCAAACGTAATACAATCGGCAAATTCGGCTTGCTCTCGCTGACTTTTGCCGCCGTTTACAGCTTTAACAACGTTATCAATAATAATATTGAGCTTGGACTGGCCTCGGCACCGATGTTTTTCCTCGCGACGATTTTTTATTTTATTCCCTTCTGTCTGATCATCGCAGAATTTGTTTCGTTAAATAAAAACTCAGAAGCCGGTGTCTACGCGTGGGTAAAAAGTTCGCTGGGCGGACGTTGGGCATTTATTACTGCCTATACCTACTGGTTCGTAAACCTGTTCTTTTTCACCTCACTGTTGCCGCGCGTTATTGCTTATGCTTCGTATGCCTTCCTCGGCTACGAATATATTATGACGCCGGTTGCCACCACCATTATCAGTATGGTGCTGTTCGCCTTCTCCACCTGGGTTTCCACCAACGGGGCGAAAATGTTGGGGCCAATTACCTCCGTCACTTCAACGCTGATGCTGCTGTTAACGCTCTCCTACATTTTACTGGCAGGTACGGCGCTGGTTGGCGGCGTACAGCCTGCTGACGCCATCACCGTTGACGCGATGATCCCGAACTTCAACTGGGCGTTCCTCGGCGTTACCACCTGGATCTTTATGGCCGCAGGTGGCGCGGAGTCCGTCGCGGTGTACGTTAACGACGTCAAAGGCGGTTCGAAATCGTTCGTTAAAGTGATCATCCTCGCCGGGATTTTTATCGGCGTACTGTATTCCGTCTCCTCGGTGCTGATTAACGTCTTCGTCAGCAGCAAAGAGTTGAAATTTACCGGCGGATCGGTGCAGGTATTCCACGGCATGGCGGCGTATTTTGGTCTACCGGAAGCGTTGATGAATCGCTTTGTCGGTCTGGTGTCCTTTACCGCGATGTTCGGTTCCCTGCTGATGTGGACCGCAACGCCGGTGAAAATTTTCTTCTCCGAAATCCCGGAAGGCATCTTTGGTAAGAAAACCGTCGAACTGAACGAAAACGGCGTTCCGGCGCGCGCAGCGTGGATCCAGTTCCTGATCGTCATCCCGCTGATGATTATCCCGATGCTCGGTTCCAATACCGTGCAGGATCTGATGAATACTATTATTAATATGACCGCCGCAGCGTCCATGCTTCCGCCGTTATTCATCATGCTGGCTTACCTGAATTTACGCGCCAAATTAGATCACCTGCCACGCGATTTCCGTATGGGCTCCCGCCGCACCGGTATTATCGTTGTTTCAATGCTGATTGCGATATTTGCCGTAGGGTTTGTCGCTTCGACATTCCCGACTGGCGCGAATATTCTGACCATCATTTTTTATAACGTCGGCGGTATTGTTATCTTCCTTGGCTTTGCGTGGTGGAAATACAGTAAATATATAAAGGGATTAACGGCTGAAGAGCGCCATATTGAAGCGACGCCAGCCAGCAATGTTGATTAAGCAGAATAATAAAAAATGAGCAGGCATTTTCCCTCTTCCTGGATGAGGAGAGGGAAAATAGTTTCTGCCTTTATATTTTTATAATTACAACGATAAAAGGCTGTACTTTTTCTTTAGCTCATGGATTAACACAATGAAATTAATCACTGCACCATGCAGAGCATTACTTGCTCTGCCGTTTTGCTACGCCTTTTCTGCGGCAGGAGAAGAAGCACGTCCGGCAGAACATGACGACACAAAAACACCTGCAATTACCTCGACATCTTCTCCTTCATTTCGTTTTTACGGCGAATTAGGGGTTGGTGGATATATGGATTTAGAGGGTGAGAATAAACATAAATACAGCGACGGTACCTATATTGAAGGTGGCCTGGAGATGAAGTACGGCTCCTGGTTCGGCCTGATTTACGGCGAAGGCTGGACCGTGCAGGCCGACCACGACGGCAATGCCTGGGTGCCAGACCATAGCTGGGGTGGTTTCGAGGGCGGAATTAACCGTTTCTATGGCGGTTATCGTACCAATGATGGCACCGAAATCATGCTCAGTCTGCGTCAGGATTCCTCGCTGGATGACCTGCAATGGTGGGGCGATTTCACGCCCGATCTGGGCTACGTCATTCCCAATACCCGCGACATTATGACTGCGCTGAAGGTACAGAACTTAAGCGGCAACTTTCGTTATAGCGTCACCGCCACACCTGCCGGACATCATGACGAAAGCAAAGCCTGGCTACATTTTGGCAAATACGATCGCTATGACGACAAATACACCTATCCGGCAATGATGAACGGTTACATCCAGTATGACCTTGCCGAAGGCATCACCTGGATGAACGGTCTGGAAATCACCGACGGCACAGGACAGCTCTATCTCACGGGCCTGCTAACTCCTAACTTTGCCGCTCGCGCCTGGCACCATACCGGACGCGCCGACGGGCTGGACGTACCGGGAAGTGAAAGTGGGATGATGGTGAGCGCCATGTATGAAGCGTTAAAGGGCGTTTATCTCTCCACCGCTTACACCTACGCCAAACATCGCCCTGACCACGCTGACGATGAAACCACCTCTTTCATGCAGTTTGGTATCTGGTACGAATACGGCGGCGGACGTTTCGCCACGGCTTTTGATAGCCGCTTCTACATGAAAAATGCCTCTCACGATCCCAGCGACCAAATCTTCCTGATGCAATATTTCTACTGGTAATAAGGACTGTAATTTCATGAAAATCAAAACTATTTTAACGCCAGTAACCTGCGCTCTGCTGATAAGTTTTTCCGCCCATGCCGCTAACGCCGACAATTATAAAAACGTGATTAACCGTACTGGCGCGCCGCAGTACATGAAGGATTACGATTACGACGATCACCAGCGTTTTAATCCGTTTTTCGATCTCGGAGCCTGGCATGGTCATCTGTTGCCAGACGGCCCTAACACCATGGGCGGCTTTCCGGGCGTTGCGCTGCTGACGGAAGAGTACATCAACTTTATGGCCAGCAATTTCGACCGCCTGACCGTCTGGCAGGACGGCAAGAAAGTCGACTTCACGCTGGAGGCATACAGTATTCCCGGCGCGCTGGTGCAAAAACTGACAGCAAAAGATGTGCAAGTCGAAATGACTCTGCGCTTCGCCACGCCGCGCACGTCACTACTGGAAACCAAAATCACCAGCAATAAACCGCTGGATCTGGTGTGGGACGGCGAACTGCTGGAAAAACTGGAAGCGAAAGAAGGGAAACCGCTTTCCGATAAAACCATTGCTGGCGAATACCCTGACTATCAGCGCAAAATCAGCGCCACCCGTGATGGCCTGAAAGTCACCTTTGGCAAAGTGCGCGCCACCTGGGATCTGCTGACCTCCGGCGAATCGGAATATCAGGTGCATAAATCCCTGCCGGTGCAGACTGAAATCAACGGTAATCGCTTTACCAGTAAGGCGCATATCAACGGTTCGACGACGCTCTATACCACCTATTCCCATCTGCTGACCGCTCAGGAAGTTAGCAAAGAGCAAATGCAGATCCGCGATATTCTGGCGCGTCCGGCGTTTTATCTCACCGCCTCGCAGCAACGCTGGGAAGAGTATCTGAAGAAAGGGTTAACCAATCCGGATGCGACGCCGGAACAGACGCGCGTCGCGGTGAAAGCGATCGAAACGCTCAACGGTAACTGGCGCTCGCCTGGCGGCGCGGTGAAATACAACACCGTCACGCCGTCGGTGACCGGGCGCTGGTTCTCCGGCAATCAGACCTGGCCGTGGGATACCTGGAAGCAGGCGTTTGCGATGGCGCATTTCAATCCGGACATCGCCAAAGAGAATATCCGCGCGGTCTTCTCCTGGCAGATCCAGCCCGGCGACAGCGTGCGTCCGCAGGATGTGGGCTTTGTCCCCGACCTGATAGCGTGGAACCTTAGCCCCGAGCGTGGTGGCGATGGCGGCAACTGGAACGAACGTAATACCAAACCCAGCCTTGCCGCCTGGTCGGTGATGGAAGTGTATAACGTCACCCAGGATAAAACCTGGCTGGCAGAGATGTACCCGAAACTGGTGGCCTATCACGACTGGTGGTTACGTAACCGCGATCACAACGGCAACGGCGTGCCGGAATATGGCGCGACCCGCGACAAAGCCCACAACACTGAGAGCGGCGAGATGCTGTTTACGGTGAAAAAAGGCGATAAAGAAGAGACGCAGTCTGGGCTGAACAACTACGCCCGCGTGGTGGAGAAAGGCCAGTACGACAGTCTGGAAATTCCGGCACAGGTTGCTGCATCGTGGGAATCGGGGCGTGATGATGCCGCCGTCTTTGGGTTTATCGACAAAGAACAGTTGGATAAATATGTCGCTAATGGCGGCAAACGTAGCGACTGGACGGTGAAATTCGCCGAAAACCGCAGTCAGGACGGAACGTTGCTGGGCTACTCGCTATTGCAGGAGTCGGTGGATCAGGCCAGCTATATGTACAGCGATAACCATTATCTGGCGGAGATGGCGACCATCCTCGGTAAGCCAGAAGAGGCCAAACGCTATCGCCAGTTGGCACAGCAGCTCGCGGACTACATCAACACCTGTATGTTCGACCCGACTACCCAGTTCTACTATGACGTACGTATTGAAGATAAACCACTGGCGAACGGCTGCGCGGGCAAACCGATTGTTGAGCGCGGTAAAGGGCCGGAAGGCTGGTCGCCGCTGTTTAACGGTGCGGCAACGCAGGCCAATGCCGACGCGGTGGTGAAGGTGATGCTCGATCCTAAAGAGTTCAACACCTTTGTCCCGCTGGGAACGGCGGCGTTAACCAACCCGGCTTTTGGCGCGGATATCTACTGGCGCGGGCGCGTATGGGTGGATCAGTTCTGGTTTGGTCTGAAAGGGATGGAGCGTTACGGTTATCGCGATGATGCCCTGAAGCTGGCGGATACGTTCTTCCGGCACGCCAAAGGGTTAACCGCCGATGGACCAATTCAGGAGAATTACAACCCGCTCACTGGCGCGCAGCAAGGGGCACCGAATTTCTCCTGGAGTGCCGCGCATTTGTTTATGTTGTATAACGATTTTTTCCGTAAGCAATAATTTGCAACTGCTGGCGGATGCGGCGTAAACGCCTTATCCGCCCTACATGTGCAATCCTCCTGGCCGGATAAAACGCGGCAAGCGTTGCATCCGGCAACTGCACCGCGCCACTGGCGGATGCGGCGTGAACGCCTTATCCGCCCTACATGTGCAATCCCCCAGGCCGGATAAAACACGGCAAGCGTCGCATCCGGCGTTACCACCGGGCGTATTCTTTTTGAATCCCATCACAAACCCCGCACTCCCCTTTTCCCTTTTCTCCGGCGACGGCTAAATTAGAACTCATCCGACCACATAACAATTATTTTACATACTGGACAATTTTATGAGCTACCCGTCGCTGTTCGCCCCGCTGGATTTAGGTTTTACCACGTTAAAAAACCGCGTGTTGATGGGCTCAATGCACACCGGGCTGGAGGAATACCCGGACGGTGCCGAGCGGCTGGCAGCGTTTTATGCCGAACGCGCCCGTCACGGCGTGGCGCTGATTGTCAGCGGCGGCATTGCACCAGATTTAACAGGCGTTGGCATGGAAGGTGGCGCAATGCTCAACGACGCCAGCCAGATCCCACACCATCGCACCATTACCGAAGCGGTACATCAGGAAGGCGGCAAAATAGCCCTGCAAATTTTGCATACCGGGCGCTACAGCTACCAACCGCATCTGGTCGCCCCGTCCGCATTGCAGGCCCCCATCAACCGTTTCGTGCCCCATGAGTTAAGCCATGAAGAGATCCTGCAACTGATCGACAATTTCGCCCGCTGCGCGCAACTGGCGCGGGAGGCAGGATACGACGGTGTAGAGGTGATGGGTTCCGAAGGGTATTTGATCAACGAATTTCTGACGCTGCGCACCAATCAGCGTAGTGACCAGTGGGGCGGCGATTACCGCAACCGGATGCGATTTGCCGTAGAAGTAGTGCGTGCGGTGCGCGAACGCGTCGGCAACGACTTCATTATTATCTACCGACTGTCGATGCTCGACCTGGTCGAAGACGGCGGGACTTTTGCCGAAACGGTAGAGCTGGCGCAGGCCATTGAAGCGGCGGGCGCGACCATTATCAACACCGGCATTGGCTGGCATGAAGCACGTATTCCGACCATTGCCACGCCCGTGCCGCGCGGCGCATTTAGCTGGGTCACGCGCAAACTGAAAGGCCACGTCTCGCTGCCGCTGGTAACCACCAACCGGATTAACGATCCGCAGGTTGCCGACGATATTCTCTCGCGCGGCGATGCCGATATGGTATCGATGGCGCGACCGTTTCTTGCTGATGCGGAGCTGCTGTCAAAAGCGCAATCGGGACGAGCCGATGAGATCAACACTTGTATTGGCTGCAATCAGGCCTGTCTCGATCAAATCTTCGTTGGCAAAGTCACCTCGTGCCTGGTGAATCCTCGCGCCTGCCACGAAACCAAAATGCCAATCCTTCCCGCCGTGCAGAAAAAAAATCTGGCGGTGGTCGGTGCGGGACCTGCTGGGCTGGCGTTTGCCATTAACGCGGCGGCGCGTGGGCATCAGGTAACATTGTTTGACGCTCATAGCGAGATTGGCGGGCAGTTTAATATCGCCAAACAGATCCCCGGCAAAGAGGAGTTTTACGAAACGCTGCGCTATTACCGCCGGATGATCGAAGTGACGGGCGTGACGCTAAAACTCAATCACACCGTGACGGCGGATCAGTTACAGGCTTTCGATGAAACGATCCTCGCCAGTGGGATCGTGCCGCGCACTCCGCCCATCGACGGGATCGATCATCCGAAGGTATTGAGTTATCTCGATGTACTGCGCGACAAAGCGCCGGTTGGCAACAAAGTTGCCATCATCGGTTGTGGCGGGATTGGTTTTGATACGGCGATGTATTTAAGTCAGCCGGGCGAATCCACCAGCCAGAATATCGCCGGGTTCTGTAATGAATGGGGGATCGACAGTAGCCTACAACAGGCTGGTGGCTTAAGCCCGCAGGGAATGCAGATCCCCCGTAGCCCACGGCAGATTGTGATGCTCCAGCGCAAAGCCAGCAAACCAGGACAGGGGTTAGGCAAAACCACCGGCTGGATCCATCGCACCACCCTGCTCTCGCGGGGTGTGAAAATGATCCCAGGCGTAAGTTATCAGAAGATTGACGATGACGGGCTGCATGTGGTGATCAACGGCGAAACGCAGGTATTAGCAGTGGACAATGTGGTGATCTGCGCAGGGCAAGAGCCAAACCGCGCGCTGGCGCAACCGCTGATTGATAGCGGGAAAACGGTGCATTTAATTGGCGGCTGCGATGTGGCTATGGAGCTGGACGCACGACGGGCAATTGCCCAGGGAACACGGCTGGCGCTGGAGATTTAAATCGTTATTTGAAGCGCCGGATGCAACGCATCCGGCACGTCGCGTTAATCAATAAACAAGGCGGGAGAAATGCCGAATCGCGTTGCCAATTTTTTAGCGTGTTCCAGCGTTAATTTCCTCTTCCCGCTCAAAACGCGTGACACCATCGATTTACTGCCAATTTCCGGCAGATCGGAAAGGGTTAAACCATATTGATCCATAAGGGTACGAATCACGGCTATACCGCCAGGCATGGCTTGAGCCATGGCATTAAATTCCGCAAATTCGGGCGCTGATTCTTCCCACGCGGTTATTTTGGCACACACCAGATCCAGCAAGGGGTTTTCAGGATCGTTGAGCAGCAGATGATCTACCAGTTCCAGCGCCTGGGTGTATTGTTCCTCGTTCTGAATACCCGCCAAAAAAGGTGCCACCACGGTTATTTTTTCTCCTTCTTGCAAAATGTTGGAAATCACAATCATTTTCGCCCTTATGTAATTGGCTCAAGCGTAGGGTGACGTTTCTATTTTTAATGGTGTATCCCAGTCTAATTTAAAGGGACTATTAGCCACATCCTTCTGTTTATTTATAATCATTACCCTATTATGATAGCAGCCTAATTTTTTAAGATCATGTTGTTGATCTTCCCCACTCCACCAAAGATAACCATATAAATAGCTTTTATTAAACTCGTCCCATGAAGAAAAATTTTTCTGAATTTTCGATGTTACATCAAAGACTTCTTTTATATAACGTTGTTCATCTATCCACCCAGCCAAATAATAATCTGCTAATAAATGATTTGCCCGACTTAAATCCCATGCAAGAATCGCATTATTGCCAAAATCAAGATGCGCATCATGCATTACTCTCATTTTAGTAAGCATTTTTTTATCAGTGATATTTGTGAATAATGTTTGCCAGTTTTGCTCTGTCTCTAAATTTATGACATTTTCAGTTATGTGTTTAAGCTCTTGAAGAAATTGTTCGTTATGTCGACCATCAACAAGCGACTGGAGCATCTCCATACCCGCTGATATGTCTTCTACTCCCCAGAAGCGTTTACAACGACCTTTTGCAGTAAGGCGGTTATCTTTATTATACTCATGGCCCGCTAATAACCGATAATCACCGCCGTTTAATACAGTGATTACAAGGTGCGTTCCATTAACAAATCGCATCGTATCATTTAACAACGGAGCATTATCTCTTTTTTTACGTTTTCTTTTTACATCTAACCAAGCCCATGTAAGAGCAACAGGAACAGTAACAGCAAGTCCTAGCAAAGTATATTTATCCATAATTATTCCGTTCGATGTAATGCTGAAAAAGATTGTTAATAATATAGAGTAGCAAATTGACAAAAAAGTCCGGTGATGCTGCCAACTTACTGATTTAGTGTATGATGGTGTTTTTGAGGTGCTCCA
>ERZ773139.3560-NODE-3560-length-13779-cov-3.859516_pt1 | contig 13779 bp, 10 predicted proteins | sample MGYA00580854_ERZ773139 | MGnify/ENA primary metagenome ERZ773139 (study PRJEB29015, sample SAMEA2737809) | human gut metagenome | biome: human gut; feature: human-associated habitat; material: faeces | place: China | collected 2012 ...
CGGTCGCCGCGCGGATGGAGAGCGCCGCGCCGCCGCGGGCGTCGCCGTCGAGCTTGGTGAGCACGACGCCGTCGATGCCGAGAGCCTCGTCGAACGCGGTGGCGGCGTTCACGGCGTCCTGTCCGGTCATGGCGTCCACGACCAGCAAGATCTCGTTCGGCTTCACCGCCGCCTTGACGCGCTTGAGCTCGTCCATGAGCTGCTCGTCGATGTGCAGGCGGCCGGCGGTATCGAGAAAGACGATGTCGTTGCCGTGGTCCTTGGCGTATTTGACGGCCTCGACCGCGATGGTGACGGGGTCGATCTGCCCCATCTCGAACACGGGCAGGCCGAGCTGGGCGCCGACGACCTGCAGCTGCGTGATGGCCGCGGGACGGTACACGTCGCAGGCGGCGAGCAGCGGGCGCTTGCCCTGCCGGCGCAGAAGGCCGGCGAGCTTGGCGACGTTCGTCGTTTTGCCCGCGCCCTGAAGGCCGACCATCATCACGACCGTCGGCGGGTTGTTGGCAAAGGTCAAGCGCGCGTTCGCGCCGCCCATCAGAGCCGTCAGCTCCTCGTTGACGATCTTGATGACCTGCTGGGCGGGGGTGAGGCTGTCGAGCACCTCGGCGCCGACGGCGCGCTCAGATACTCTGGCGACAAAGTCCTTGACGACCTTGTAGCTCACATCCGCCTCGAGCAGCGCCATGCGCACCTCGCGCATCGCGAGCTTGATGTCCTCCTCGGTCAGGCGGCCCTTGCCGCGCAGGCCCTTGAATACGCTGTTGAGCTTTTCGCTCAGGCCCTCAAATGCCATGAAATGCTCCTTCTTACTCCTTGAGTGCCGCGGTCTCCTGTTCGATCACGGTCACGAGCTCTGCGATGCGGGAATCCTCATACCGGCGGTCATTGAGCCTGCGCAGCTCGTCCGCCGCCGCCTCGATGCGCTCGAGGTGGGGGGTGCGCTGCATAAAGCGCTTGACAAGGCCGGTCTTATCCTCGATCTCGGTCATGTACGCCTCGGCGCGGACGATGACGTCGCGCACGCCCTGGCGGGAGATGCCGTAGTTCTCGGCGATCTCGGAGAGGGACAGGTCCTCGTCGTAGTAAAGCTCGTAAAATTCCTTCTGCCGCTCGGTGAGGAGTTCGCCGTAGAAGTCAAAGAGCATCGTCATGCGAAAGGTCTGATTTTTCACGGGGAATCCTCCTTTGAGTATTCCGTGTAAAGTCATAACACTTTACAACAGGAATCAGTTTACACGAGTTTAGCAGAAAAGTCAAGGCTTATTCGCGGGAAAAACGGCGAATGGGAAAGATTTTATGAAAAGATGTGGTAATGTTCACATTTTCGTGCTATGCTACCATCAATATAGAATGGAAAAGGAGCCGCTTTTATGGAGCCCTTGCGAAAGGAACTGGCGGAGGGCGTTTTTCTGACCTACGTCCCCGCCGCAAAATTCAAGACCGGCGTGCTGGGCGCGCAGCTCATCACGCCGCTGGAAGAGAGCACCGTCGCCGCCGGCGCGCTGCTGCCCGCCGTGCTGCGCCGCGGCACGACCGCGCACCGCGATATGCGCTCGATCGCCGCGGAGCTGGACCGCCTTTACGGGGCGTCCATCGCCTACACCGTGCGCAAGAAGGGCGAGAATCAATGCCTCGGCTTTGTCGGCAGCTTTCTTGACGAGCGTTATGTCCCCGGCGGAGAGCGGCTGCTCGAACCGATGGCCGACCTGCTCGGCGAGCTGCTGCTCGATCCGCTCACGCGGAACGGGCGCTTCCTGAGCGACTATGTGGAGAGTGAGAAGGAAAATCTGATCGACGCCATCGAGAGCATCCTCAACGACAAGCGCGACTACGCCGACGCGCGGCTTTTGCAGGAGATGTGCCGCGGTGAGCGCTACGGCATCGACCGGCTCGGCACTGTGACGGGCGTGGAAAGGCTGACGAACCAGACGCTCTACCGCTATTATAACGAGCTTCTTGCCACGGCGCGCATCGAGCTGTTCTACTGCGGCAGCGCGGACTGCGCGCGCGTGGAGGGGGCGCTGGACCGTGCGCTGGCAGCGCTCCCGCGCGAGCGGGTCGCCGAGCCTGCGGTCGCCGAGCGTGTGGGCGCACCCGAAACGGTGCGCGAGATCACGGAGACGATGGACGTGACGCAGGCGAAGCTCGCCATGGGCTACCGCGCCGCGAGCGAGGACACGCCCGCGCTGCTGCTGGCGAACCTCATCTTCGGCGGCTACTCCAACTCCAAGCTGTTTCTGAATGTGCGCGAGAAGCTCTCGCTGTGCTACTATGCCTCGTCCGGCTACCACCGGTCCAAGGGCATCATCACGGTGTCGAGCGGCATTGAGGCGCAAAATTACGAGGTCGCGCGGCGCGAGATCGCCGCGCAGCTCGAGGCCGTGCAGAACGGCGACTTCGAACCGTGGGAGCTGGAGGGCGCGCGGAGCTGTATGCTCTCCTCGCTCCGCTCGCGCGAGGACAGCGCGGGCCGGCTGGAGGAATACTATCTCGGACAGGCTGCGACGGGGCTGTGGGAGGATACCGACGCGCTGATCGCGCAGCTCGAGGCCGTCACGCCCGAGCGCGTCGCCGAGGCGGCGCGGAGCATCCGGCTCGACACGGTCTATTTCCTCACCGGAAAGGAGGGCGCGGCGCAATGAAGTGGAACGAAATGAATTATCCCCGCATCGGCGAAACGGTGCTGCGGACCACGCTGCCGAACGGCCTGACCGTCGCCGTTGTGCCCAAACCCCTCTACCGCAAGCGCTACGCCTTTTTCACCACGCGCTACGGCGGCATGGATATGCGCTTCCGGCTCGACGGCGTGTGGCACGATACACCCGCTGGCATCGCGCACTATCTGGAGCACAAGATGTTCGACACCGAGGACGGCAACGCCCTGCAGGAGCTGAGTCAGAACGGCGCGGATCCGAACGCCTTCACCTCCAATGCGACGACTGCCTATTACTTCGACTGCACGGAGCATTTTGAGGAGAATCTGAAGATCCTGCTCTCGTTCGTCTCCGTCCCCTACTTCACGCAGGAGAGCGTGGACAAGGAGCGCGGCATCATCGGTCAGGAGATCCGCATGGTGGAGGATACGCCCGACTGGAGGGTCTACACCAACCTGCTCGAGTGCCTGTACCACTCCTCCCCCGCCCGCGTCGCCATCGCCGGTACGGTGGAGAGCATCGCGGAGATCACGCCCGAAACGCTCTATGCCTGCCACAAGGCGTTCTACGACCCGGCGAACATGATGCTGTGCGTCGTCGGCGACGTGAAGCCCGACGAGATCGCCGCCATCGCGGAGGAGATCCTGCCGGAAAGCCGCGGCGAGGTCATCGAGCGCGACTACGGGCAGGAGGATATGCGCGTCGTCGAGAAGTGCCGCCGCGAGGCGATGGAGGTCTCGATGCCGCAGTTCCTCGTCGGCTTCAAGTGCCCTCCCGCAGCGGACGGCGCGGCGCTGATGCGGCAGGATATCATCGCGGACATCGCCTGCGACATCCTGCTCGGCGATTCCTCGCCGCTCTACCAGCGGCTCTACGACAAGGGGCTCATCAACGGCAGCTTCGGCGGCGGCTTCGACCAGCTGCCCGGCATCGCCTACCTCTACGCGGGCGGCGACAGTGATGCGCCCGAGACGGTCGTGCGCGCCATTCTGGACGAGGCGCAGCGCCTCGCGCGCGAGGGCGTGGACGAGGCGTTCTATCAGCAGCTCCGCCGCGCGAGCTTCGGCTCGACGCTGCGCGCGCTCAACAGCTTCGAGAACATTGCCGTATCCGTTGCGGACGGCGCGTTCCGCGGCTTTGATCCCTTCCGCTTCCCAGAGGTGTACGATTCCGTCACCCGCGCGGATGTGGAGGCGTTTCTGCGCGAGAGCATCGTCGAGGAGCGCAGCGCGCTGTCCATTCTTATCCCCAAGAAGGAGGGAGCTTCCCAATGAGTTATCCCAACGCAGACATCAGCTTTCCCGGGCTGTTCGGCGACTGGCGCTTTACCCTCTCGCCCAAGCTGCTCGACATCGGCAACGGCATCTACTGGTACGGCGTGCTCATCGCCGCGGGGCTGCTCATCGCCCTGTGGTTCTGCATGAAGCGCGCGCCGCGCTACGGTCTGACCGAGGACGACGTGATCGACACCGTGCTTTGGGCCATTCCCTTTGCCATCGTCGGCGCGCGGGTCTACTATGTGCTCTTTTACCTTGACCAGTTCCGCCTTGCGGACGGCAGCATCGACTGGGCGGAAACCTACCGCATCTGGGACGGCGGGCTTGCCATCTACGGGGCAGTCATCGCGGCATTTTTGACCGCGTGGCTCGTTTGCCGAAAAAAGCAGCTCAGCCTTTGGGCGCTTGCCGACTGCTGCGTGGCGGGCTTTTTCATCGGACAGGCCATCGGGCGCTGGGGCAACTTCTTCAACCGCGAGGCCTTCGGCGGCATGACCGAGCTGCCGTGGCGGATGCGGCTGTGGATCAGCGGCACCTACTATATCGACGTGCATCCGACGTTCCTGTATGAGAGCCTTTGGAATGTCGCGGGGCTGCTGCTCCTCTGCCTTGTGGTGGACAAGGCGCGGCGCTTCGACGGTGAGAACACCTGCTTCTATTTTCTCTGGTACGGCATCGGCCGCTTCTGGATCGAGGGGCTGCGGACCGACAGCCTGTATCTTTTCCACGTCACGCTCTTCGGCGAGCGCGTGCGCGTGTCGCAGGCGCTGAGCCTTGTGATGATCGTTCTCACGGCGGTCATCCTGCTGAAGAACCGCAGCGCCGATCCCGCGCGGATGTTCGTCAACCGCCGGCTTGACGGGCAGGCGACCGTCCTGCCCGATCGGAGCGAGGAGCGTCCCATCGAGGACGGTCCCGCGGAGGACGCCGCCGGCGGGGAAGCGCCCGCGGAGGGCGCCGCAGAGCCGGTGGACGGCGGAGACAACGGCTGAGAGCCTATTGAATAAACGGAAGGACAGCGAGTGCGGTCCTTCCGTTTTGCTTTGCTGTTTTATGGTTCGCTCTGCGCGGCGGCGAGCTTTTTGGCCTTCCTCCGCTCCCGGCGGTGCGTCAGGTCGTCGATGACGCAGTAGTACACGGGAGTGAAGAGCAGCGTGATGACGGTCGAGACGAGCATACCGGCGATCATGGTGGTGCCCATGTCGCTCATCATCTCGTTCATCTTGCCGGTCATGCCGAGCGCCGTCGGCACGAGGGCAAGGATGGTGGTGAGCGTGGTCATCAGCACGGGGCGGATACGCAGCGGGCAGGCGTGGAGAATGGCCTCCTCGCGCGTCTCGCCGCGGTCACGGCGCTGCTTGATGTAGTCCACGAGGACGATGGAGGCGTTGACCACCGTACCGGCAAGCATGATGAGGGAGACGAGCGAGATCATCGAAAGGTCCTTGCCTGTGAGCGGCAGCGCGAAGAGCGCGCCAGCAAAGGCGATGGGCAGGATCATCATGATGATGACCGGCATGACGAAGGACTCGAACTGCGAGGCCAGCACGAAGTACACAAGGCCGACGGAGACGATGAGCGCAAGGCCGAGGTCGGAGAAGTTCTCCATCATCTCCGTGTAGCCGCCGGCAAGCTCGGCGGTGTAGCCGCCGGGGAGGGTGTAGCCCGCGAGGATGGCGCGGATGCTCTTGGCCATGGCGCTCGTGTCGCCGTCCGCAGCGTCACCGGAGATGGTCACCTGACGGGACTGGTTGTAGCGCGTGATGGTCTGCGGGGACATGACGACGCTGACGTCGGCGATGCTGCCGAGCGGCACGCTGCCGCCGGTCGGTGTGGAGATCGCCATGGAGCGCAGGGCGTCCAGACTCTCCTCCGCGCGGCCGTCGCCGCGCACGACCACGTCGACCTCCTTATTGTCGATGGTGACGGTGGTGGCGGTGGTTCCGGTCAGGCCGGAGCGCACCGCTGCGGCGACGCTGTAGGCGGTCAGGCCGTACTGCGAGCACGCCTGACGGTCCGCGGTCACCTTGACCTGCGGCACCTGCTCGGCGACCGTGGAGGAAACGTCCACCGCGCCGGGGATCGCCGCGATCTGCGCGGTGAGATCATCCGCGATCATCTTGAGCGTGGTGTAGTCCTCGCCCGTGATGTTGACGCTCACGCCGCTGCCGCCCATCATCGCGCCCATGTCGTAGGCCGAGCAGGTGATCTCGCAGCCGGCAACGTCATAGGTCGCGTCGCGCAGGGCGTTGGCAATGTCGGTCGCGCTGCGGTCGCGCTCGCCCTTGTCGGTGAGGTTGAGCACCAGACTGGCGCTCTGACCGCTATCGGCGGTGTAGTAGTAGCCGGCAAGCTCGGGGATGGTCTCCTCGGCAATGGCGGCGACACGCTCCGCCATCGCCGCCGCCTGCTCGACCTTTGAGCCGATGGGCATGGAGACGGTCACGGTGACCATGCCCTCATCCATCTCGGGCAGGAGCACCATTTTGGTGTTCAGGCAGGCGGCGAGGAACACCGCGACGAGGGCGACGGACACCAGCACGCCGCGCTTGAGGTGATGCACATAGTAGTCGAGCTTTTTCACATACCAGTCCATGAGCTTCTGCGCGCGGCGTCCGCCCTTCTGCGCCCTTTGCAGGGCGTCAAGATGCACCTTGCTCTCGTCGAGCAGGAAGTAGCACAGCAGCGGCACGAGCGTCACGGCGACGGCGAGCGAGCCAAGAATGAGGAAGGCGATGGTCAGGCAGAAGTCCTTGAAGATCTGACCCGCGATGCCGCCGGTGAGGCCGAGCGGCAGGAACACCGCAACGGTGGTGAGGGTCGAGGCGGTCAGCGAGAGCGTGACCTCCTTTGTGCCCTCGACACAGCTGGTCATGCGGTCGTGTCCCTCGGACGCCCAGCGGTAGATGTTTTCGAGCACGATGATGGAGTTATCCACGATCATGCCGACGCCCATGGCGATGCCGCCGAGGCTCATCATGTTGAGCGTCAGGTCGCAGACGTACATCAGCACGAACACCGCGAGGATGCACACGGGCATGGAGACCGCGATGGTCATGGTCGCGCCGCCGCGGCGCAGGAACAGCCACACCACGAACGCCGCAAGCACGACGCCGAGGATGATGCCCTCGAGCGCGGCGTCGACGGCGACGTTGATGTACTCGCTCGCGACGTAGGGGATGGCGTAGTGGATGGAGCCGTCCTTCGCCGCCAGCTCCTCCATCGCCGCGACCACCGCCTCGGCGGTCTTGACCTCGTTCGCGCCGGAGCGCTTGCTGACCTGTAGGATGATGCCGGGCGTACCGTCCATCGCGGCGATGGCGTCGCGGTCGGAGGTCTCGAAGGCGACGTCGGCGACCTCGCCGAGGCGCACCGTGCCGCCGGTCTGGAGCGGGATGTTGATGTTGGCGACCTCATCGACCGTGGAGAGCTGCGCGTCGGTGGTGACGGAGAGCTTCTGACTGCCGTTGTAGACCTCGCCGGCGGGATAGAGCAGATTCTCCGCCTGCAGGATCTGCGTGATGTAGCTCGTGGAGAGGCCGTAGCCCGCGGCGCGCTGCGCGTCGAGCGTCACGGTGATCTGACGCTCCACGCCGCCGGAGACGGAGACGGACGCCACGCCGTCGATGCGCTCGAGCGCGGGGGCGACCACGTTCTCCGCCTGCTGCTGGAGGGCGGCGAGGTCGTCGCCGAGGAGGCCGACGATGGCGCTCGGCATCATCTCGGACACGTTGATGTTCAGAATGACGGGAGAGCCGCAGCCGTCGGGCAGGCTGAGCGCGTCGAACTTCTCGCGCAGCTTGGTCGCCGCGATGTCCACGTCGGTGTTCTCAACGTACATGATCTGGATGGTCGAGATGCTGTCGGCGCTCGAGGAGGTGACGGAGTCGACGCCGGGCACCGACATGATGGCGGACTCGAGCGGGCGCGTGACGAGCTGCTCGATGTCCTCGGGGCCCGCGCCGTTGTAGTAGCAGTACACATAGGCCGCGGGGTACTCGATGTTCGGCAGCAGCGCCATCTGGAGCTGGGTGGTGTAGACCACGCCGAACACGGCGATCATAATGACCGCGAGCAGCGTTGTGACCTTGTGCCTGATGCAGAATTTTGCAATGTTCATGGAGCTTATCCCTCCACGACGCGCACGGCGTCGCCGTCGGAGAGGTACTGCTGACCCACGGTGACGAGCTGCTCGCCCGCGTCAAGACCGCTCGTGACCTCGGTCATGCCGCTGCCGGTGAGGCCCGTGGTGATGTCGACGCGCTTTGCCGCACCGTTCTCGACGATAAAGACATACTGCCTGTCGCTGCTCGTGAGGATGGCCTCGCTCGGCACGACGACCGCGCTCTCGCTCACGGCGGTGTGGAAGGTGACGTCGGCAAACATACCGGAGAGCAGGCCCTCGACCTCCGCGGGCACCGTGACGGTGACGGTGTAGAGCTTTGTCACCTGATTGGCGGTCTTTTCGACGGAGCGGATCACGCCGTCAAATTCGGCGTCCGCCGCGCTGACGCGGACCGTGACCGTGTCGCCGATGGCGAGCTTGGGCACCAGCGCCTCGGAGACCATGACGGTGACCTTCATCTGCTCCGCGCCGTCGATGACGGCGACGGCGTAGCTGGGCGAGACCATGCCGCCCTCGCTCGCGGTGAGCGAGGCGAGCACGCCGTCCACCGGCGCGATGACGTTGCCATGGCTGTCGATGTTCTCCATCGCGAGGGCAAGCTGCTCGTAGCTCGACTTCGCGCTCTGCATACTTGCTTCAAGCTGGGCGAGCGTGGAATCACGCTGCGCCTTGGTGGAGAGATATTGCAGCTCCATCTGGTCGACCTCCGACCGGGAGGCCGCGCCGATCTCGAAGAGCGCCTTGGTGTCGTTCCAGTTCTTTTCGTACAGAGCGACCTGTCGGTCCAGAATGTTCTTCTGGTCGCTGTAGCTCGACGCGGCGCTCGTGTAGCCGATCTCCGCCGCGCGGTACTGCGCGAGCGAGCTTTCCATGTCGAGCGAGCAGATCACGTCGCCCGCCTTGACCGCGTCGCCCGCCTCGACATAAACGGCGGTGCATTTGGCCGTGGCCGTGACGTAGACGCTCGTTTCGCTGCCGGCGGTCACCTGACCGGAGACCGTGTTCTCCGAGGCGATGTCCTGCGCCTCGACCGTCTGCACCTGCACGGCGACGCCGGCGGGCGCGGTGACGGTCTCTTCCTTTTGGCAGCCCGCAAGGCTCAGCGCCAGCGCGAGCGCCAGCAGCAGGGAAATCGTTTTCTGTTTCATCGTTTCAGCCCTCCTCAGCCGGCCAGCAGGCCGTAGTCCACGGCCCAGCGATAGTTGTTGTATGCGGTGAACAGGTCGCGCTCCGCGCCGGAGACGGTGTCCTGCGCGGTGTAAAGCTCGTCCTCCGCCGTATGCAGGGCGTTCTCGGAGATCGTGCCCTGCTCGTACCTGAGCTGTGCGGCCGCGAGGTCGCTGCGCTCGCACTCGAGCGAGACCTTCGCCGCATTCAGCGCGCTCGCGTAGCTCTGCACGCTGTCATAGAGCGAGCGGAAGCTCAGCTCGAAGTTCTGCACGGCGGCGTTGTAGGTGTACTGCGCCGCCTGCCACCGGTGCTTGACGGCAATATACTCATAATTGTCCTCGTTGTAGCCGAGGTCTCTCGCCTTGTCCTTGTATTCCTCGTCGGCATCGTCGAGCGTGAGCTTGGCGGCGTAGAGATCATAGCTCGCTGCCTTCGCTTTTTCCAGGTCCTTCTCCACATCCATGGCGGCAAGCTGCTCCGCGGTCACCTCGGGAAGCGCATTGAGCGTGAGCGGCGCGGTCAGCTCCTCCCCGATCATGGCGTTGAGCTGACGGCGCAACTGTGCGACAGCGGCATCGATCGCCGCTTTTCCGCTCTCCACCTGCGCCTTGCCCGCTTCCGTCTGCTGAAGCGTCATAGCGCTGACCTGACCAAGCTCATAGCGCAGCTTCACTTCCTCGATCGTGCGGTCAAGCGCCGCGGTCTGACGGGTCAGGGCCGCGGACTGGTCCTCCAGTGACAGAAGATTCACATAAAGGGATTCCCCCATCGCCGTAAGAGAATCCTGCATATTTCGCAGCTGGCGGACGAGATCGGCGTTGTCCTGCTGGAGCTTGCCCTCCTTGATGTCGTCGAAGGTCTTGCGCAGGGCGTCGTAGCGCTGTGTAAGGGTCTCATAGGTGTAGCTCTCGCCCTGTCCCATCTGGATCAGACCCCACTGGGCGGAGGCGATACTGTTGAGGCCGTTGCGCAGGTCCTCGTACATTTTGTCGTAGTCTATGCACTCGATTGCGGCGATGTTCTCCTCGAGCGAGAGAAGGGTGTAGTTTCCTGTGCGCATACGCGCGCCGAGGTTTTCAAAGCGCAGCGTGCCTGCCGCGTCCGGCGTGGTCTGCGCGGTCTCCGCGGCGGTCTCATCCTTTTTCTGTTCGTCTGCCAGCGCGCCGACCGCCAGCGCCGAGAGCATGGCGAGTGCAAGCAGCAGAGCCATCCATCTTTTCTTCATTTGCGGTGTCCTCCTTCGGGTACGGCAGCGCTGCCGTTTTTGATGATCTCAATGCGCCCGCGCATCCGCTCGCGCTCGAGCGCGAAGCTCTCCGGCTTTTTCAGCGTGCGGGCGATGGCGCAGGCAAGCGCTCCCACGAGCAGGGTGAATACGTCGTCCACAAAGCCGTTCTCCCGCGAGCGCAGGAGCGCGGGGTCGATGTGCTCGAGGAGCTTCTGCGGACACAGCTCCCCCGCCGCGCGCTCAAAAAAGAGCTGCTGCACGTCCATATTGACGTTCAGGCTCAGCAGGGCAAAGGCGCGGGAAAACGCCGGCGTGATGCAGCCGCTCGGGGCGACCATGGCGTCGAGCAGCACAAGGGGCATGGAGAACAGGTCTCCGCCCGAGCGTTCGAGCGTATCGTGGAACAGATCGAGAAACCGGTCGCGGATCTCGTCGATGAGGGTGAGGAACAGGTCGTTCTTATCCTCGAAATACTGGTAAAAGCTGCCGCGCGGGATGCGCGAGGTCTGCACGATGCGGTTGATGGACGCCTCGGCATAGGGCACGGCGGTAAATTCGCTCCACGCGCCCTCCAAAATGCGTGCTCGCTTCTCCTCCGGCAATCGGAAAAAGGTATCGGTCGGCATAGGCCCCTCCTGTATGACAAGCTGTCGTAAAATGACAATCTGTCATATATTATACGAGCACTTCCCTACTCTGTCAATAAGTCAAATCGTTAAGAAATCATGGACGGTTAAGTATATCTAACCGCATTTCGTCGAAAAGCGCCGTCCGTGGGACGGCGCTTTCGTCTCAGCCGATGCCGCCGAGGAGCGCGCCCGCGATGAGCGCGAGCAGCGCGCAGGCGCAGTAGACGTATTTGCTCAGAGGATAGAACCACGCGCCGATGGGCTTGCCCGCGCCCTTGTTGACCGCGGCAAGGACGAAGTCCTTCCCCGCCACCCAGAAGAACAGGATGCCGGCCAGCAGCGCGCCGAGCGGGCAGATGTAGATGGACACCACGTCCATCCAGTCGGAGACGATGGCCTGAATGCACAGCGACACCGCTGTGCCGATCGCGGCAATGACCGCGACCGCAGCCACGCGCTTGAGGTGCAGCTTATCCTGCAGCGCCTCGACCGAGACCTCGTAGAGGTTCACAAGCGAAGTGAGGCCCGCGAAGAGCACGCAGAGGAAGAACACCAGTCCGATCACGCGCCCGCCGGGCATCCCGTTGAACACGTTCACAAGGAAAATGAACATCAGTCCCGGGCCGCCGTCGGAAAGGTCCGCGCCGCCCGCCGCCATCGCGGGAATGATGACGAGCGCCGCCAGCAGCGCCGCCAGCGTATCGAACAGCGCCACATTGCGCGCGGCGGAGGGGATCGACTCGTCGTCCGAGAAGTAGGAGCCGTAGATCACCGTGCCGTTTCCCGCCACGGAGAGCGAGAAGAACGCCTGCCCGAAGGCGTAGATCCACAGCTTCGGGTCGGCAAGGCCCGCGGGGTCGAGGGTAAAGATGTAGCGGTAGCCGTCGCCCGCGCCGGGCAGCGTTGCAATGTAGACGCCCAGTCCCGCAAAGAGAAAGAACAGCACGGGCATCATGACCTTGTTCGCCCGCTCGATGCCGCCGCCCACGCCGAAGGCCATGATGGCGAAGTTGACCGCCAGCGCGATCACCAGCCAGAAATTATTGCCCCAGCCGCAGGCCGTGCCGTTGAAGCGGTCGACGATGACGTTCATATCCTGTCCCATGGCAAAGAGTCCGCCGTCGAGCGCCAGCGCAAAATACTTGAAGATCCAGCCCACCACGCAGCTGTAGCCGATGGCAAGCGCCAGCGAGCCGAGCACCGGGATATAGCCGACCGCCTCGCCCGTGCTGCGTCTGCCGCGCAGGGCAGCCGCCTGCCCGAACGCGCCGATGGGGCCGGAGCGGGTGGAGCGGCCAAGCGCCATCTCGCCGATGATGCCGGTCGAGCCGATCAGAAGGACAAAGAGGAAATACGGCAGCAGGAAGGTCATGCCGCCCCACGCGGACACGAGATAGGGAAAGCGCCAGATGTTGCCCATGCCCACCGCGCTGCCGATGCAGGCGAGGATAAAGCCCCAGCGGCTGCGGAATGCGTCGCGCTCCGTCTGCTTGCTCATGGTGTCGTCCTCCAAATTACACATCTGTCTCTCCGTCGATGCACACAAAGAGATAGTTTAGTCTATCCCTCAAGGGCTGTGTTTGTCAAGGCTTTTCCCCTCCATCCGGATGGAAATGTCGGTTTGGACCGGAACCCAAAAAGAAAAGCACCGCAAAGCGGTGCTTTTCTTTTTGGCGCAGTGGGAGGGATTCGAACCCTCGGACGGCTTTTGGCCGTCACACGATTTCCAGATATAGCAAATCACGAAAGATGCTATAATAGCATATAACATGTTATTTTAGCATCTTTTGCCGCATTTAATACTCTGCGTTCCTATCTATATTAGAATGTATGTTAGAACCCCGAACGCTCACGCTTGAGCGTCGGGGTTCTAACATCATCTAATCAGAGAGGACACATATTCAATGTGCGCTAAAAGTTTTTTTCTGTCCTTGGATGGCATTTTGTCTATCAATTTGCTTACTTTATAACCCTCTAAAGTGCCTGGCTTTGTCGCTTTATCCCATTCTTCTAATAAGTCGCGTCTTTCTATTTCATCTATTAGTTCATCTTCTTTATTTGTATTTGTTTCCCTTTTTTCGAGTTCTCTTTCTAAGCGAAGATTTTCAAATTCTTCATTTGATAGTCCTCGCTTGTAGCTTTCCGCTTCATACCCCATGATATAGCCGATTGAAGCACTAAAAATTTTTGACATTTTATGGAGAGATTTGCTGTCTGGTTCGTTTTGACCTCTTTCCCATGCGCTTATTGTTGTCTGTCCTACTCCTAATTTCTCCCCTAATTCTTTTTGGTTCAGTCCGTCAATGTGTCGTAGTTCTGCAATTCGGTTTTGCTGCATGGTTACACCGCCTTTCTTGCTAAAGAATATCAGTAAAATTGCTAAATTTCAATAGAGGAATCATAAAAAATGCTTGACAGCATAAAATATGCTATGCTATTATGCATTTAGCAAGTTTTATGCTATTTGTGGCGTATACATTGCTTGCTTTATTTTTTATTGCAGGAGGTTTTTTTATGATGCAAACAGTTAATGGAAAGAAGGTAGTCGGGGTCATTGATTATGATTTGGCCTATTGCGAGGATTTATTTACTACCTTGTATTATCAATGCTTCGGCGAAAATCATATTATGCGGTCTGATTCTCTACTTTCGTTTTATTTTACCCAGCTTGTACGACGGCTTGAAGAGCTCG
>ERZ773139.3563-NODE-3563-length-13722-cov-4.815541_pt1 | contig 13722 bp, 14 predicted proteins | sample MGYA00580854_ERZ773139 | MGnify/ENA primary metagenome ERZ773139 (study PRJEB29015, sample SAMEA2737809) | human gut metagenome | biome: human gut; feature: human-associated habitat; material: faeces | place: China | collected 2012 ...
CCTGCTTTCCGCGTCCGCTCTGCCACATAGAAGTTTTCTGCTTTCCAAGCGTATCCCCCCAACAAATACAAATTTATAATCTCTTCGCAATCGCCTTAATAAATCCTTCACTGTTCAGTACGGTTGGATTTTCAAGTGTTGTGATCAGTGCGAGATCTTTCGTCATTTCTCCTGCCTCGATTGTATCAATCGTTGCCTTTTCAAGCTTATCAGCGAACTCCATCAGTTCTTTATTGCCATCAAGCTCTCCTCTTTTTCTGAGAGCACCTGTCCATGCAAAGATCGTTGCAACAGAGTTTGTAGATGTTTCCTCACCTTTCAGATGCTTATAATAGTGACGCTGTACTGTTCCATGGGCAGCCTCGTATTCATAATATCCATCCGGAGATACAAGTACAGAAGTCATCATGGCAAGAGATCCAAAAGCGGAGGATACCATATCACTCATTACATCTCCATCATAGTTCTTACATGCCCAGATATATCCACCTTCTGATTTCATGACACGGGCAACTGCATCATCAATCAATGTATAGAAATAGGTGATTCCTGCTTCTTTGAACTTCTCATCATATTCTGCATCATAAATTTCCTGGAAGATATCCTTAAATGTATGATCGTACTTTTTAGAGATCGTATCTTTTGTTGCAAACCACAGATCCTGCTTTGTATCCAGTGCATAGGAAAAGCAGCTTCTTGCAAAACTTTCAATAGACTTATTGATATTATGCATTCCCTGTACGATTCCCGGTCCGTCAAATTCATGTACCAGTTCTTTTGTCTGACTTCCATCTTCTGCTGTATAAACCAGCTCTACTTTCCCTGCTCCAGGAATTTTCATTTCAGATCCTTTATATACATCACCATACGCATGTCTTGCGATCGTGATCGGCTTTTTCCAGTTCTTAACACACGGCTCAATTCCCTTTACAACAATCGGTGCACGGAACACTGTTCCATCAAGAATTGCACGAATTGTTCCATTCGGACTTTTCCACATTTCTTTCAGGTCATATTCATCCATACGTGCTGCATTCGGAGTGATCGTTGCACATTTTACGGCTACTTTGTATTTCTTAGTCGCAAGTGCTGAGTCAATCGTTACCTGATCATCCGTCTCATTTCTATGCTCAAGACCGAGATCATAATATTCCGTCTTAAGATCAATGTATGGCTCTAAAAGATTTTCTTTGATCATCTTCCAGAGAATCCTTGTCATCTCATCTCCATCCATCTCGACCAGTGGGGTTGTCATTTTAATTTTTTCCATTGTCTGTTTCCTCCTGCTTATCATTTATATTGACTATTCATTCGTAGTTCTGAATGAGTAATTCACGGATCCGATTTTCTGCCAGGCTATAACTCAGTTTTCTAATAGCCCTGCCTTTTCAAATTTTGTATTACATGTAAAATATGTTCATCAGCTAATTGTTCTGCCTGATCGGCATCTCTTTCTTTAATTGCCTGAAGGATCTGCTTATGCTCCCGAATTGATTTTCTCGCCCGTTCTTCCGACACGATTGAATCTTTTCTTGCCGACTGGACATATTCATGGAAATCTGATAAAACTCTCGCAAGCATACGACTGCCTGATGCCTCATACAAAATTGTGTGAAACCGTCCGTCCAGCCCTGTCACCTGCTCTGTATTAAAAGCATTTCCTTTCTTCATTTGAAATTCTGATAACAGAATCGTCTCTTCCAGTCTGTCAATCTGTTCCTCTGTGATATTCTCCACAGCCCATCTTGCACAAAGCCCCTCTAATGTAGACCTCATATAATAAATATCCCAGATATCTTTTTTCGAGATGCCATTAACATAAGCTCCTCTGTTCGGCACGATTGAAACCAGTCCCTCCAGTTCCAACTGACGAAGTGCTTCTCTGACCGGAGTTCTGCTGACTCCAAGCTCTTTCCCCAGCGTTGCTTCTTTCAATTCATCATTCTGCTTATATTTCCCTTTCAGAATATCTTCACGGATTCTCTGGAAAACTCTTCCTCCGAGCGAATGTTCCTGATGCTCTTCCATTTTGTCTCCTCTCATCCTTTTTCCCACAGCGGGCAATGCACTGACCAACGATACATTCCAGTATCTCTTTTTTGCATTCTTGTATAATTGTATACAATTATACATCTTTTGTCAAGTTTCGATTCGAGAAATTCATTTATCCAGATTTTTCAAAAACATTCATTGTCTTAAGAAACCCCAAGTGAACTGCTTCCCGTCAAGTAGACAATCAAAAAAACAAAAACTATTTCTGCCACCAGATGCGAAAAACTGGTGGCAGTTTTATGCCGCCAACATATACTGTTCGTGTTTTTCAAACGGAGTTAATACTCCAAGATTTCTTTGTAACCGTTTCGTGTTGTAATACTCAATGTAATCTTCGATCATAGTAATAAGAGATTCTCGATCAGTAAATTTTTTGCCGTAATAGCGTTCTCTCTTTAGGATTCCCCAAAACCCTTCCATTGGACCATTGTCAATACATTTTGCAACTCTGGACATACTTTGAGTTATTCCTGCAGCTTCTAATTTTGCGTGAAAAGTACGACTTGTGTATTGGTAACCTCTATCAGAATGACACAATGGATGAGCATTCGGATTACTTTCAATAGCTTTGTCAAAAGTATCAAATACTAACGCATTATTATTGCTGTCTCTAATTACGTAGGATACAATCCGTCTATCATAAAGATCCAGAATGGCACTTAGATATACTTTGTGTTTTTCTTGTCCGGTATAATATTTAAACTCTGTAACATCAGTAAGCCATTTTTCGTTTGGAGCATCAGCATAAAATTCTCGATTCAATACATTTTCAGCTATAAATTGTGGATTTGCAGCCTGACGCGTGCATCCATTGTTTGAGTACTTAATTGTTGATTTGATATTCTTTTTTCTGCAAATGCGAAGTACTCGTTTATCATTCACTTTTATATCATGATAGCGTTCTAGGTCGTCTCGTATTCTTCGGTAACCTTTGTCTGGAGAGTCTGTATGTATTTGTTCAATCGTTTCTGCAATACGCTCATTTTCTATCTCATTAGTCGGAATTTCCCTATTTAACCACTTGTAATAGGCTGCTCTACTTACATTTCCCAATTTACAAAGAGCACTAATTGGATGAACCGCTCCCCGTCAAGTAGACAATTGAAAAAATATAAATTTTTCCTGCCAGCAGATAAATTTCTACTGGCAGTTTTTATGCAGCTTGCAAGTAAATTTCGTATTTTTCCATTGGCGTTAAAATTCCGAGATTCCTTTGCAAGCGTTTATTGTTGTAGTAATCTATATAATCTTCGATCATTTTTTCGAGAGTATCTCTATCGGTGAATCGTTTTCCATAGTATCGCTCTCTCTTCAGAATTCCCCAAAAGCCTTCCATTGGTCCATTGTCGATACATTTAGCAACTCGCGACATGCTTTGCGTTATTCCAGCATTTACAAGTTTTGTATGAAATGTCCTGTTCGTATATTGGAATCCCCTGTCACTGTGAAACAGCGGCTGCGCACCAGGGCTTCCTTTGGGCAGGATACGACGTATCAATTCATGGTTGACTTCACAGGCTCCTTTTTGATAAGGAGCACTTGGATCGCAATAAAATATCTTTGTTCTATTGCATGGAATGGTGCTACGTTTTTCTATTTCCTTTGGATTTGAAAACTCACTTCCGTTATCTGTCAGAATAACCGGAAACAAGCTGTTAAATGTTTTTGCCCCAAGAACTTCATCCAATAAGTTTATGATCTCTATTACAGAAGCTGATGTATTTGCATCCCGCAAAAAAGCCAGCATGAGACTGCTTTCTACAAAGTGTATGGTAAGAAGACATTTTCCTCCCACACGACCAATAACGCTATCCATTTGTACAATGGTCGTTTCTGGATGTGCTCCCAGATATTTTTGAAAGTCAGCGTAACTTCGGTCAATACGGCAGCCTCGGTCAACTTTAAATTCAGGCTTCTTATAACGAGGACGGTATTTCACTTTACGGGGCAGATCAATGTTCCTGATATCAAAGAGCTGGGCATCCACATAGTTATACAATGTCTTCTCACTGCACATCAGTTCATCTACATGATCAAGATAGATCTGATGAAGCGACTGCCCGTTTTTAACCAAAGGACTGATGATCCCGTTAATTCTTGCAATATCATCTTCGTTGGACATGATACCGGTTCTGGCTTCCGAAACAGCATGATGTGCTCTCTCATGTGCATCTGCTGGATCATAAATACGCTTTAGTAACGTACATTTCGGCAGCTGACTGCAGCCATTACAAACATAAGGTGGCTTACTTTTAACAGAACAGACATCTTCTACAAAATCAGAACAATGTAAGGTGCATTCAGAACATAGGCTACATTTGTAAGCAGATTGGTGTGTACAGCTTGTTCCGCAAATCCTTTTTGCTTTGCATGTAGCACGGAATTTACAAGGATTATACGGATATCCGGGACGACCGCTTTTCTTGTCATAGGAATACTTTTTAATCTCCTTGGCAATGGTTGTACGGTCCTTTCCTAACTCTGTGCCAATTGCCCCAAAAGAGGCATTCTCCTGAAGGCGTTGAGCAATAATCATTCGATCTTCATAAGATAAAAGCTTTGACATGGTGACTCCTTTCCAGCCGCCAGAAATCAAAGCATAACAGAAAAGAGACCAACTATCCAGTCAGTCTCAATTCATTTGTAAAAGAAAATCCATACCTTTCTTTTACACTGATAACTATTAACTTTTACACTTATCCAAGATAGCGGGGATGGAATCTTGGATTACAATTGAGGAACTTTATGCTTTTCCATCCCAATATAATAATGGAATTCTGTCACATCAGTGAGCCATTTTTCATTTGGTGCTTTGGCAGTGAACTCCCGATTAAGTATGTTTTCAGCTATATACTGAGGGTTTGCAGCCTGTCTTGTGCATCCGTTGTTAGAATACTTGATAGTTGATTTTATATTAAGTTTACGGCAAATGCGTAGCACACGTTTATCGTTTACATCAATACCATGATATCGTTCCAGATCATCTCTGATCCTTCGATAGCCTTTATCCGGTGAGTCTGTATGAATCTTTTCTATCTCGTCGGCAATAAACTTATTCTTTTGTTCACTTTTAGGAATTTCTCTGTGTAGCCATTTATAATAAGCTGCTCTAGAAACATTACCAAGTTTACAAAGTGCAGCGATTGGATAATTATGTTCTTTGTGTTCTTCTTTGATTGCCTGATATATATGTTCATGACGAATCAGGCTTAGCCCCGCCTCCTCTCTATTTCTTCGAGTTTTTTTAAAAAAGATGCCTCCATTTCAGCACGTTCTTTCTCTGCTTTTAAAATTTTAACTTCAGCACGCAGCTTTTCTAATTCACTCATCTCATCGGGACATTTTCGTTTGCCACGGTTATCTCTTAAAGCTTCCACTCCACCAGCTTCATATTTGACTATATAATTGCGAGCCTGTTGATAGGATACCTGATATTGTTCTGCTGTTTGGGCATAATTACGATCATGTGCGATACAATACTGTACTATTTCAACCCGTTCTTCAAAAGTGGTTTTTCTTCCTTTGGTCATGATAATGCTTCCTCCTGTTCCAGAAGATTTTAATTCTTCATGACCATTATACTTCTTTATCCAAGTTTGTAACTTACCTTTTGAATGGATTCCATATTTTTTGCAGATATCATCTTGAGAACCATAGCCTGCTAAATAATCTAAGACTGCTTGTTGTTTCAATTCTTTGGAATATTTTTTATTCCCTTTCAATGTAAATGCATTTGCTCCCATAGATTCATAGTTTCGAATCCATTGTTGGACAGATGCGAGACTTACATCAAACATATGGGCAATTCGTTGTTGGCTTTCTTTTCCATCCAGATATAGATTTACAGCATATATCTTATTCTCAACAGATACTTTTCTTTTAGACATAAAATATGCTCCCTCCTAAGTGACAAGTTTTTATTATTTCACTTGTCTACCTGGAAGGGAGCATATCAATCATTATGTGACAGCCTTGCTAAATTTTCGATTTAAACAAACAATTTCACGATTCGTGTCTTATTCAGCACAAAAATAGAAGCATCCATAAACAGATGAGCCAGCAAAGTACTGATGATTACGCCATTTGAAGTTAATAAGAAATCCGTATAGAATCCATACCAGCAGATAAATCCTGAATAAATTCCCATTAAAACTAATAAAGGGAAATTCTGCATGACACCAGATAAAGAATCCTTAATATCCTCAATGGTGGAATCAAAATAAACAAAACGTCCGATCGCAAGCATAACAAAATAAAAAATTAAAGAGTCATAATTTGAATCATTATAAATAAACTTAATATATAGCAGGATCAGAATGATATAAAATGCAGAGATTAATCTTACAGATGCTTTCTGCTTGGATGATATAACTTTCAGGTGGACAAAGATACGGTCAAACCAGAAAGTCAGGAATACAGAGCATACTAAAAATGCAAGCAGTAAAATGTCCTGATATTTATGCCAGTATAAGGCTGCCTGTGGAATCCTTTCATCAAGTACATAATATAGAGAAAGGAAGATAAGCACCGAAGTACTGGAAAATACCATCTCATAAAAACTTTCAATCCGGCTTAGAACTTTAGTTTTGTGGGTTTCATTAATTTGTGCCAGTTCTTGGGGCGTTGGATTTTTTGCATTGATCTTATAATGTTTTTGTAATTTGGCGGCAATTAAAACGATCGCAAGGACAATGATCAGTCCGATCAGTGATACGATCAGAAATCCGCCGGCATTTTGTGCGTTAAAATAGTGAGTAACGTAATATTTTGATTGTTCCATGTTATATACCTTCTTTTGATAAATCATTCATATTAAATCTAAGGATTTATTTTAGCACGATATTTTGATTTTTCAACTGATAAATGGTCTTAATCATAAAGAATTCACAAAATCATAAGAAAGACAAAAGAATTTTACTGATATACTTGTGAGCATAGATACGCCGATGGTATAATATAAAGAGTACATTTTTGAAAGCAGTGAAGACTTTAGATGAAAAAGATATTAAAGATAACGGGTATACTATTAATGATTTTTATTTTATTTATAGTGATAGAAGTCGTTATTTCATACAAATGTTTAACAGTTAAGAATTACAATATAGAATCAGACAAGATCAAGGAGAACGTAAAGGTTGTTCTGGTATCAGATCTTCATTATGGTACATTTGGAGAGAATAATAAACGTCTGGTCAGCAAGATCAAAGAATGCAAGCCGGATCTTATTCTTTTTGATGGAGATATGATCAATGAAGAGAGTAAGAATCTTCAAACAGTAATCACTCTTGTGAAGAGACTAAAGGAGACTGCACCGGTTTACTATGCTTTGGGCAATCATGAGATGGGATATCTTGATCGTAAGACTTCAGATTTATATGGAGAATTAAAGAAAGCTGGAGCAGTAGTTTTGGAGAAAAACTATGAAGATATCAAAGTGAAGAATCATACGATCCGTATCGGAGGTTTGTATGAATATGCTTTCGCAGTCGATGGACAAGGAAAGATGTCTAAGAAAGATATGAATTCTGGATTAAGAGATTTTCTGATGGATTTTGAAGACACGAAGGCATTTAAGATCATGATGTCACACAGACCAGATAGTTTTATCTTTGGACAGGCAGCAGACACATGGAAGATTGATCTTGTGGTAAGTGGACATGCACATGGAGGGCAGGTGATCCTTCCTGGCATGGGAGGTTTGTATGGTGCAGATCAGGGATGGTTTCCAAAGTATGTTGATGGAATTCATCATTTTAGGACAGTTAAGAATATGATCGTTACAAGAGGATTAGGAAGTGACAAAGAGAAACTCCCGAGATTCAATAATATACCAGAGATCGTAGTGATCGATCTTAAGAAATAACATATCAAAGGAAAGTGTGGCAGATTATGAATGCGACAAATGTATTTTTAGACATATTAAAAAGTGCAATAACACAGACAGAATGTGATAACCTCGACGGGCTTGATACGGATGTATGGATCCGGGTTTATGATATCAGTCAGAAACAGCAGCTTTCACCATTGATCTATCAGCAGATTTTTTCTAATCCGTCTTTTTTGGAAAGTGATCCGGAATTTCAGAATTTCTGGAAGATGGATACGATCGATCAGGCAGGTAATCAGGTTCGAAAGAGTATTTTATTTTTGATGTTATCTGATAAGATGCGTCAGAATGGTCTGACACCATTGGTAGTGAAAGGAATTGTCTGCAGGAATCTATATCCAAATCCTGACTTAAGAACGTCGAATGATGAAGATCTGTTTATACCGAGAGAACAGTTTCAGAAGATGGACGAGTTCTTGAGAAATGAAGGATTTATGAGAGATGAATTGATTGAAGGCAAAGACTATCAGGAAGTTCCATATAAGAATCTGTCCAATGGGTTATATCTGGAGCTGCATATGAATCTGTTTGCACAGGAGTCTGGTGCGTATGGACATTTTAATGAGTTGTTTGCAGATGCTTTTGATACATGCATAGAGACAGAGATTCAGGGAAGCAAGGTACTTACGCTCAATGTCAGAGAACATTTCCTGTATCTGGTATGCCACAGCCTCAAACATTTTCTTCACAGTGGATTTGGAATCAGACAGGCGTGTGATATGATTTATTTTGCAAAGAATTATCATGATCAGTTTGACTGGGAAGAGATAAGAAGTGTGATGCGGGAATATCATATGGAAGCATTTGCAATGAACGTGCTTGATATTGGTGTTTGTTATCTTGGAATCTCATGGGAAGAGATGGGACTTACGAAGCCGTCCGATATAGATATTGACTGTACAGCATTGCTTGATGATATGCTGGATGGTGGTATTTTTGGACAGAATGATATGAATCGCGTACATAGTGCGAATATTACACTGAATGCGGCAGAACATGAAAAGGCGAGTGCCGCTTCCGGTATTGCGGCATCCTTATTCCCTGATAAGGAATATATGAAGACAAACTATGATTATGCGAGAAAATATCCGTTTTTGTTACCAGTAGCATATATACAAAGAATTTTAAAATATCTGCTAAAACGTAAGAAATCAGGACAGAATACGGGAGAGAAAAGCAGTACACAGATTGGCATGGAGAGAGTGAAACTGCTTGAAAAATATAAGATTGTAGACAAATAAATATATATAATGAAAAGAGGTGATTCCTCATGCTGGATCAGGAGAAATTTTTTAACACATACAAAGTACAGGAAGCATTTGAGGATTCTGGACTTTCCTGGGATACGCTTGAGAAGATTTATGATGACTATAAGAGCCGCCTGCCAGAGATGAAAAAGATGGCAGATCATTTACAGGAAGAAATATCAAAAGAGATAGATTTTCATGTACATTCAATTCATAACAGATGTAAGAATCCTGAACATCTCATTGAGAAGATTATAAGGAAAGTTGGAGTTGAGAAACGTCAAAAATATAAAAGTATTAATGAAAAGAATTATTTAAGGATCGTACGTGATCTGATGGGAGTCAGGATTTTGATCTTATCCAAAGAAGAATGGCGTACAGTGCATGATTTTTTATTAAAGGTTGACGAAGATCCCCGATATGATATCTGTATGGCAGAGATGCCAAGAGCTTATATTCGTTATGGGGACCGTGATATTTTTAATTATACGATCCATAAAGAGTATACAGATAAGGGATACCGTTCCCAACATTATATTTTTAAGTATAAAGAATATTATTTTGAAGTACAGGTTCGTACGATCGCAGAAGAAGTTTATGCGGAGTTTGACCATTATGTAAAATACCCATATCGAGAGAATAATCATTTTCTTAAACGCTATACAAGCGTAGTGGCAGAATTGTTAAATTCTGTGGATGAGATTATTTCCACATGTTTTCAGTTTGGAGAAGAAGGCTGGTTCGATATGGAGAAATATTTTGCACAGGACAGTTACAATGATCTTGAGCGAATGTCAAAAGAACCACATAAGAGAGAACAAGAGCAGATTCCAAGAGCCAAAGATGGTGTAATTGATGCTGGGAGCTATATGAACCGGATGATCTTAAGAAAGGGATAAAACCAGATGGAGAGATATGATGACGGATTCGCAGAGGAAAGACAGCGGATCGAACGATTGGTGGAAGAAATCATTGCCGGAGAACACAAAATCGATAAACTGCCAAACTCATCAGCCGGATTTACCGGTGCGGCACAGGCAGAGTATTTTTCAAAGGCAAGATATCATTTAGAATCGGATGTAAATAATCTGATCGTAAATCATAAACAGCAACTGGATGAACTACAACTGTTAAAGATGATAAAGGAGCCCAAATGATAGAACATAATTTATTTGAGATGGAGAATTACAGAGAGCTGATTGATGAGGTTGGAGTGGACAAGTTCCGGGAACGATTTGAGGAATTACAGAAAACAGCAATGGAATTTATTGAGATTGCTGGATTTTCTGACGTAGCTTACTGTAATGAACGAATTTTAATGCAGGTGATCCTTGATTATTTTATGGATGTGATGCGTTTAAAAGAATTTCACAGTATTGAGCGTATCCGCACAGAGAAATTGTTTGCATATACAATCTCATGGATCGTTAAGAGAAAACCAATCCAGTTTCGGGAATACTCTGATCAGGAAAGGGATATTTTTGTAAATGAACGATTTGCAGCATATCTGTTGATCAATGAATGCCTGATGTGTGGCAGCAAGCATTTTGTGAAGGAAGCTTACGCGGAGAAGTTGGTGGAATATACAGAGATGCTGTTATATTATTTCAAATACCGACAGTGTGATCCAAAGACATTAGAACTTTTGATCGAGTCGTTTAAGATGGGCGGATTAGTACATTAAGAAGATTAACAGATAACAAAAGCAGTAAAATGAGGTCTTTGATGGGAATCCTTGTTTTTGATGTGGGAACTTCAAGCATGCGGGGTGTATTGATGAATGAGCAGGCAGATATTCTATGCCAGTTTCAGGAAAAATACCACCCTGATTTTCATTTATCGATTTATGTGACACAGAATCCTGAGATATGGAGAAGTGTATTATATGATATTGCGAAGAACATTCAGATATGGTGTGAGGAACATGGACACAAAGTTGAGATGATTTCATTGATGGCACAGAGAACATCAATGATACCAGTAGATCGGGATGGAAATGCATTATGTGATGCTGTGACGTGGCAGGATAAGAGGACATCTGTACCTATTCACTGGGATGTATGGACAAACTTCCAGGCTGACTGTGATGAGATCAAAGTATTATACGACTTCAAGAAAGATCGTAACGAATATAAATTCCATCCATTCTTCTGGCAGGTTGGAGGAAAATACACATATCCAGCAGACAAAGACAAAATTTACTATCATCACAGAAGAGGATTCGAAGATTGCTTTGAAGCACCACAGAATATCCCATTCTGTTCTTGCTTATAGGAAGAAGGTGGCATAATGAAAGTATTAAAGAATCATGGATACTGCAAAGCAGAAGTTGATGGTGTTTTAAGATCTTATGTTGCAGCAAATGAAGGTGTCTTTGAATGCACACCACCAGAATCTGCAGAAGGAACATGGGAGATTAAACAGGTCTTAGATGAAGCAAGCAGTGATATGGCATTTGCAGACTTCGACAACGATGGTGAGTTAGAAATGTTAACAATCTCACCATTCCACGGAGAAAAGATCAGCATTTTCAAGAAAACAGATGCTGAAAAATTAACATTTACAGCTGACCTTTTAGACAGTGATGTAGGACCAGCAAACGTACTTCATTACAAAAACAATGGAGAAGATTATATTTTGTCTGCAAACAGAGAAATTGATGAAATTGCATTGTATAAAGTAGAAAAATAGAGATATTGTATACTGGACGCAAATTAACTAATGCGGTATAATAAAAATGCTTTGGATAAAGAATGGGAGGTGGAAAACAATGAAGGAATATGATTCACTTAGTGATAACGAAAAGCGCAACATGCTTGCCAGTGTTGCAAACCTCTATTATAATGTGGAAATGACTCAGAATCAGATTGCGGAACGTTTTTTTACCTCACGTTCTAAGATTTCAAGAATGCTAAAAGAGGCAAGACAGCTTGGAATCGTAGAGATCAAGATTTTAGAGCCATGGGACCGCAATGTAGAGCTGGAACAGGAATTTATGAGAAGATTTGCGTTGAAAGATGTGAGAGTGATTTCTGTCAAAGAAGCAAATAATACGATGGTCCTTCAGAAATTGGGTGAAGTTGCAGCATACTATCTAGATAATCTGTTAAATGATAATATGATTCTTGGAATTTCATGGGGGAATACAATGTATCATACTGTCAAAGCGGTCAAGACAAGTAAGAATATCCCGATCACAGTCGTACCGATCATGGGAGCAGCCAATGTAAGGACTCCAGAGAGAGATTCCTTGGATCTTTCGAAAGAACTTGCCTATGCATATGGTGGAACGTATCACTACATTTATGCACCATTGTTTGTAAACTCGGAAGAAGTCAGGGACAGTCTTGAACAAGAGCCGAATATTAAAGGATGTTTAGAGCTTGCAAGGAATGCAGATATCATTCTAACCAGTGTTGGTTCTATCGTATATAAGAGTTGGAAATCTTATTTAAGTACCAGAGATTTATATAATCTTGAGAAGAAAGGTGCGATCGGACATATCGGAGGACATTTTTACGATATGGAAGGAAATGAAGTCATAACACCGTTTGTTAATAAGATGATCGGGCTTGGAATTGAAGATATCAAGAATACAGAGAATGTGATCTGTGTCGCAGGACTGGAGATGAAGGCAGAAGCGATTCTTGGAGCTGTGAGAGGCGGATATATTAATACACTGATCACAGATGAAGAGGCAGCGAAGGCAGTGCTTGCATTATGTAAATAATATTAATAAAAAAGCAACGATTAAGATCAAGTTAAAATAAGATCATAAAAAACAACGACGTAAGTATTATATTCAAAAGAATAAGATGCTTACGTCGTTTGCTTTAGGATTTTATCGGAATTTCCTATGCAATAAAATTTATTAATTTGAAATTTCCTGATAAGTATTCAGATCGTCAGGTAAGGTCACAGTCACAGATTTTCCAGGATCATGATAAGTCAGGTTCATTTTTAAAGTGATCGAACCTGTCTCATTGTCACCGCTTTCCATAACCATCTGGATGGATTCTTTCACAGGAAGATCTTTGTCATTCAATGTTTTTGTACCGGTCAAAGAAGAAATCTTAATGGAATTACTTCCACCAGTTACAGTTGTCATCTGGGAGGTAACATCTTTGACGTATTGATTCAATCCATCATTATTGATACTGTATTTAAGAACAGTATTTCCATCCTTTTCACTAAGTTTCAGATCTTTGTAATATTTTGCAGACAAAGAAGTCTGACCTGTGGTTGACTGAATCTGTTTTTGAAGACCTGCGATATCCATTTTTATTTTCTGCTTTGTTCCATTGGTGTTCATGTAATAATAACCATCAGAATAATACATATTCATATCCATAGTCTGCCCAAGCATGTTTAAGGTAGAAGTCATAGACATTTTTAACTGATCTTTATCAACAGTCTGTAGTTTTGTGTCAAAATTCATCTTGATCGTAACGTTTGAGGATGAAGAAGCCTCACTATTTGCGATCTTATAAGAAGCTTCTCCACTGAAATCAGCATCTTTTAATTTGGAACTTTGTT
>ERZ773139.3564-NODE-3564-length-13714-cov-50.736657_pt1 | contig 13714 bp, 8 predicted proteins | sample MGYA00580854_ERZ773139 | MGnify/ENA primary metagenome ERZ773139 (study PRJEB29015, sample SAMEA2737809) | human gut metagenome | biome: human gut; feature: human-associated habitat; material: faeces | place: China | collected 2012 ...
GTTAATTCTCTCGCCGTCAAGCGTAAAGTAATCGAGGGTATAGCCTTCCGCAGGGTTTGCGGTAAGTTTTACGGTCGTACCCGCAGTTGCGGAGGTTGCGGAAGCCGAAACACTGCCGTTTGCGGGCTGAACAACGTTAATGCTGTATTTTACCGCGCCGGGTTCTGCATCAAAGGCGGTGCTGAGCTTGATACTCTCTTCCTGCTTGCCTTCCTGAACCGTGTAGAACACGCGTCCTGCATCGCTGCCGTAATCAAGGCCGGTGAAGCTGACTGTGCTGCTCTGAGCTTCTTTGGAAGCAATCTGCGTGTAGTTCCCGTTTGCGTCACGCAGATAGAGACGAACCGTGCTGCCCGTCGGAGCATGGGTGAGACTGAACGTATCGCTTGCGCCCTTGTTGTTCTTTGCGGAAGCGAACTTCATGAGCACGATGTCCGTACGGTTGCGTTCGGTCGTTTCAAACATCTGCCATTCATAGATTCGGATAGCACCCCATGCGGAAGAGCCGCTGTTGGAGATATAGAGTCTCCATTCCTGTGCGGTGACGGGTGTGATCAGTTCATCGGTGACAGCCGAACTGTTGTTGTTTGTGCTGTATACCGTTACCCAATTGTTTCCGCTTTTGTACTGAACGGAAAAAGCAATTGTGTTCATGTTCTGAGCCTCGCCGCCATATTGGGCGTGTTCGATTCGAATTCGTTTGATGGTTCGCGGTTGGTCGAGTTTTATCGTCATCCAGCCGCTCTGCTTATTCGTGGCGCACCATTTGGAACCGTTTTCGCTCGTTCCGTCAATAGCCTTCCATGCGGGTTCGCCGTCATTCTGAGCGGAATAGCCGGTGACTTCGGCCAAGGGGCAGATGTTTACGGGAACGGTAACATCGCTCAGCTTTTCGGTATCGCCGTTTTCATAGGGCCAATCGATTGTGAAGCGGGAGCTTTCGCCGCGAACACCGTTTGCGTTTACGGGAACGACTTCGATGGTAACATCGGCCTGGTCATCGTTGCGGACAAGGTTCGGAATATAATACGCGGTGTTGGGCGTTTCCATTATAAGTGTTCTTGTGCCGTCCGCATTGAGCCTGTAAATCTCGTAGGAGGAGGCGTTATTGCCGTTCCACTTGATGCGCGCTTCGGCGGTGTATGCGTCGAGATAAATGATTTCTTCAAGCCTTGCATTGCTTGCGCTTGCAGCAGCCGCTTCGGAATCGGTGACGGCAAGCCTGCCGATGTTGACCTGATAGTCGGAAACATTGCTTGTGCCGCCGATTTCAAAGCCGATCGCATAGAGTTTTTTGCCGCTGAGGGAAGCGAGGGAAACATTGCTTGTTGTCCAGCCGCCGCTGCTTGCGTCAAGGGCAAAAGCTGCTTTTTGGCAATTTGCATAGCTTGAAGTGCTGCTGTCGCCGTAATAGGCAACAAGTTTCATCAGCCCCCTGTCGTTCTTGGCGGTCACGGCAATATTTGTGCTGCCGTTGATGTCAAGATTCGTGCTGTAAAGCATGATATTATTGGGCTTGTTTGCCGTCAGCGAACCGTAGAATTTGATTGAAGAACCGCCGTTGTATGCGTCTTCAAAGTCGTATGCGCCGCTGAGCTTTTGTCCGTTTGAATCGATGATCCATGTCCATGTGGGCATAACATCCTGAACGGACTGATAGCTCCATTCCGCATCGCGGGATTTGACGCCGTCAATATAGAAAGCCTTTCCGTGGCCGGAGTTGAAGTTGGTTACAAACGGCGCAGAAATGATCGTCGTGTGGTCGGCAAAGAACCTTGACATGCCCGCCCAGCCGCTTGAGGAAGTGCTTCTGGGGTCGCCGCCGTTGACATAGAATTGACGTTCAACCTCGTGGAAATCCGCACCGTCACCGGAAAGACCCATTGTGGAGTTCGGGCAGTAAAGCGCAAGAGAGAGCTTCAATTTGTTGTTGTTGAGCAGATAATTTGAGCTGAAATTTGTGTTCATGCAGTTCTGCTGAACATCAAGCCCCGCAAATGCCTCGTATTGGCTTTTGCCGAGGTTCTGCATGGTGGAAACGGTCGTGTTGACATCTTGAGTCGTCCAATTGTAGTTCATAAAGAACTCGTTAACGCCTGCGGAAACCCAGCCGCTGTTGTAGCCGTTAACGGCATCCTGATAGCTGAGATTGCCGCTGTCGGTGATTGAATCGTACCAGCCGATAAGCATGTTCGGCCTTTTCTGACGCATATATGCTATCATGCTTCTGAGATTACCGGCGGTTGTGTAGTCGACGGCGGTTTCTTCATTGAAGAAATAACCGTCGAAGCCGTAATATTCCATAACTTCAATCAGCTTGTCCGCAACGCTTCTGTAATTGCGAACAAAGTTCTCCACAACGGAGGAATTGCCGCCCCAGTCGAAGAAAATCGTGCCCATGACGGGAACGCCGTTTGTGTGCGCCGCATCGGTGAATTCACCTGTCGGCACAACGACTTGTCCCCGTTTTGAACCGGACCAGTACACAAAGGAGGTTGCGTACTGCCAGTAGTTAAAGGCATAGCTTGAAAAGCTTTCCTGTCCCTGTGCGTTTGTTGCATCGTGTTTGGAGTTTGCAAGGGAGCAAACCATGAGTTTAGCATCGGGGTTTGCACAGTCGTTGACCGTGAATCCCGTGTATCTGTCTGCAAGGGGAACAACGGATCTTGAGTAGTCGGAATCCGGATCGTTTGTCGGTTCCCAGCTGAGCAGCGTGTCAACTGTGAATGCCGGGCCGATAGGCATCAGCGAAGTGCCGTCCGCATATGCCTCGTTCAGCGAATCCGCGTTCGCAGCCTTAACAACGGCGGAAAGAGTGTTGAAAAAGCTCCGTGACGGCAGAACGCCGAAGCAGAACACTGCGGCGAGAATCGCAGCGATGATTTTTTTTATCGTATTTACCCTCATATTGTTTTCCTTTCAATAATAGACTGATGGATTGCTTAAACAAATTTAAACCGTAATGATGCGGTAAAGCCCGGTTTAAATCATTTAATTATGCCCAGTTTCATGAACTCGGAGATAATTTCGCCCAAATCAGCCGCTGCCTGAGGGATCTCAACATCATATTCATCAAGAATGCGCGAAAGGATTTCATCCTCCGTTTGTCCTTTTTGAATTGACTCATAAACAAACAACGACAGTTCATTAAGCAAAATCATTCCCTTTGTTTCCGTGCTGCTTCCCCCAAGCGGCACCAAAAGGTTGTCTCCGGCAATTGTTCTTAAAACGTAATTTTTGCTTATTTGCATAAGCTCCCTCCGTAATTATCTTCTTTTGTGATATTCTGCTGCAAGCCGTGTATATGCGTCCATTTTTTTGCACATAAAGGTCGGTTCTGCATCGAATCGCCCGTTTTCGGCAAAACAAACGGCGGGACAAGCTTCACAGATATTGCGAAAACGGCAAGCGGTGCATTTTGCCGGAACCATGATGTTTTCGCGCATTGCCCGAATGTCGTTCCATGCAGCGGAAAATCCGCGTTCGTTCAGCGAAGCGGACGGTTCGCGCATCATTCCGCAGGGGCGAAGCTGCCCGTTGTATGTGATCCAAAACGCCGCAGCTCCCGCACGGCAGCGTATACGCTCCGTCGGAATATCGCCGCACTCCGTTTCGGCAGGCGGAATATCCTTGTTGAGTGCAACAGCTTCCGCACGTTTTTCAATAATCGCCGGGTCAAACGTTCGCAGCTCGTGCGCCCACCTTGCGGCAGCGGATTCCTCCGGCGTGAACCTTTCGCAGGTTTCGCATTCGCCGATTTTACAGGGAAAAATTTCGGAGTTTTCATCCGCACGGACGGGCGGGAACATATACGTTGCCGCCTGCAGCGGCAGATTATGCTCATTTGCAAAGCGTTCAACAGCGTCAAGATCTCCAATATTGTACGGTGTTACAGAATAGTTTATCTTGACGGGAACACCCGCTTCCGTGAGCATTGCAACCGCACGGTAGGCTCTTTCAAAAGCACTGCCGCTGCGGCAAAGTTTTTCATAGGTTGCTTCGGATGCTCCGTAAAGCGTGATATTCACCCTCTGCGGCGGGAGCTTTCGGAGCAATTCGACCTGTTTTTCGCCGAGCATCGTTCCGTTTGTGTTTATCGAAACGATAATGCCGAGTTCACGGCATCGGCGATAGATTTCTTCAAAATCGGGCCGAATAAAAGGCTCGCCTCCGGTCAGCAGCAAAAACAACATGCCGCATTGCTGCGCTTCCTTTGCAATGTTCAGCCATTCCTCCGAGGAAAATTCGTCCGTTTTGATTTCGCCGTCATTTTCTTCGCGATGGATATAGCACATGCGGCAGCGGAGATTGCAGCGCGCCGTAAGCTCAAACGTTCCGGAAAGCGGAATGCCCCTTTTTGCGCTCTTTGCAAAAAGCCTGTTCACATACTCCGCATATTTCACTTCATTCACCTCCTTCCAGTGTTTCTTTCAGCAGCCGAACCGCGCGGGAGTCCGCCGTGCAGTGCAGCTCAAAAATGGGAATGCACTCTGCCGCGCGGAAAAAGAGTTCCGCATGGCTTTCGCGCATCGCTCCGCCGTAAAGCCCGACAATATTGCTCATCATTGCCCTCAAAGCACGAACACCCGAAAGGCGGGTGATTCTGTTTTTCGGAGCCTGTCCGAGCGAAATAATTGCGGCAATCGGCAGAGAAAAGTTTAAGCAAATGCCGCTTGTGCCGCAAAACGGCAGTCCGAAAGCATTTGCCGCGCCGTCAACAAAGCCGACAGCGCATCGATCCCCGTTGAGAATCAAAGCGTTTTCATACTCCTTCCAAAGATTCGCCTGCGTGGATTTTCCGATTCCGGAACGCCCGCAAAAAAGTATTGCTCCGAATCGGGTTTGAACCGCTGCGGAATGCAGGGTAAAAATGCCCCTTTGCAGCAGCTGGAAGGGCAGGTTGATGCTCTGCCAAATCTGCTGCATACACTCCTGCTCCGGCGGGAAATCCTGCGGAAGAAAAACTTCGATATTAAGCGCGTTATCAATGTTGAGCGCATTAACATCAAGTGCGCTTTCGCTCAACGCGCCGCCGAAGCGGGAAGCAAGCATTGAGCGCTTTTCCCCGCGCTCAAGCGCGGCTCTGTCAAGCGTTTGCTGCAAAAAGCCTTCGCCGCTTTCAAACAGCCTGAAGAAGGCGTTTTCATAAACGAGTTTTCCGCAGGCGGCAGGCGGTTCGGCCCGCCGAACCTGAATCGCGCAGTCAGCGGTTTCGAAGCTTTCAAAGTATTCAGTCTCCCAAAACAACGCACTTCGCGCATCAACATCAAGCTGCGCTTCCGAATGAATCTCGAAAACTTTGCCCGCAAAACGAAAACGATAGAAAAAATGCTTTTTCATCTCAAAAACTTCAAAACGCGTCTGCGCGCATTGCGCGCAGACGCGTCGGTGGGTGGTGTTAGGACGCAAATACCATTGTTTCGTTCGCTGTAAAGTAGCAGTAGCCTTCAAAGGTAACAACGCACTCATTATCTTTTGTGCCGAACAAGTTTGCACCCTGTCCCGGAAACAGCGTATCGAACGGCGGGAGCAGCTCACAACTCGTTCGGTCGTGATTGTACGCTTGTGCAACACATTGAGAGGCTGCAATCGCTTCGCCGAGGTCAAACTCGATAACATCAAGTTCGGGCTTTACATAAGTTTTTTTCACGGGTATTCTCCTTATCTGCCGGTGATGGAAGCAATTGCGGGCTCACTCGCAACGCCGTTTGCATCATAGGCAAAGATGTAATATGTATCCGTCATTCCGCGGCGCGGAGCGCGAACGGTGAGGCTGAAGGCGTAGTAATCCATCCAGCCGAAATAGGTGAACAGGCTGTTCATCGGGCGCATGTTCTCGCGTACGGGAACAAGTGAACCGTCGTCCGCAAGCCTGTAAACGCTGACATGGTCAACATCCGTGGATGTTTTAACGCTGATGCTTGTGAACCAACCGGCAAGTGCGCGGCCGCTGTAGCGGAGTTCGAACCTTTCGGGCGTGAACACGGGTTCTTCAACGGGCTGATATGCAAGGGTAACAAGGTTTGCAATGTCAGCCGCAATCTGAGTGCTTACGGCGGGGGTTACGCCGTTTGCAAGCTTAATGCCGCTGACGGACAGGATGGATCTTGTTCCCGTTCCCGTTCTCGTTCCCGCTTCGGCAATATTGCCGAGAACAAGCATATACTTCGTGCCGTACTGCTGTACGCAAGCCGTAACATCATAGTACATTTCGGTCATCTTCATGCCGGAGTAGATTTCTTGGCTTACCATACCAGTTGAATTGAGATAACCGAGAATCGGCTCACCCGCAACCGCTTTCGCGCTGATCATAACGGTGTCACCCTCAGTGTAGCCTTCGAGGGCAAATCCGATATAGTTGCCGTTGGTGAGATAGACCTCGTTCTGCGGGCCGCGCTTCTGATAGTTCGCGATGTTTGCAATGCCGGTGTCGCCGTCGTACTCAACGTAAACCATTGAGTTATCGGTAATTTCATCCGGAATCAGATCCGCGCTGTTTTTGACATAGTCGTAAACGGGAGCGTAGGCAAGACCCTGTTCGTTTTCGACGTACTTCGTTTCATCTGCAAGGGGCTTATAAACGCGGAATGCATCGAGATAAACGTTTGCTCTCTGCGCAGCTGCTGTATCGCGCTTGCCGAAAGTCCTGTTCCGACTGTTCTTTGCCGCAATGCCCATGCCGCCGTTAAGAACGCTGTTTTCGTCCATGAAGGAGGTTTCGACTTCGCAGCCGATGAATTCCTTCAGTCCCGCTTCGCGCAGGATTCGGTTCGTGTCAATGCCGTTCGCTCCGCGCGTACTGCCTTCCGCACCGGTTTCACCGCCGTCCCAAGGTGTCGGGCTTGCAGGGCCGACGATCGCACCGGAAGTATTGGTGAGGTAGCCGAGGATGCGAACGCTGTAATTTGCGTGGTCGAGACTCATTGCGCGAACAACGGGAACCTGATAATCAAGGATGCCGGGGCCCGTGATAATGGGATTGCCGCCAATACTGTTATCGCCGCAGAAATAGGTGTCAACGATATAAACCTTGAACGGATTGCCTCCCTTGGACAGTGCAACGAGAAGAAGTCCCGTATCGGTGCCGCATTCGGAAATAATGTCAAAACCCGTTCCGCTGAAACTGAATTCAACGGCATCGGTTGTGTAGGCGCGTTTGCCGCCTTCCAAATCGAGTGTTGCTTTCAGTGCGCCGCCGTTGCTGAAGGTGGCAAAGCCTTTGTATGCATCGGCATAGCCGTAAACGCTGTTTTCGTTGTCATTAACAACGGTCGCGGTGTTGTTTGTGCCTTCGGCTGTCCATTCGCCGTTCGTCCCGCGGATGGTCATAAAGTTCTCTTCGTAAAGAACATTTGTCGCGGGAAGGAAGGTGATGGATTTTTTGACCTGATAGCCGCCTGCGAAGACAAGCGCAAGGTCAATGGTTTCACCGCTGTTCACGCTCTGCGGAGTGTAAAGCAGGGCGTTTGTGGATTTATCATAGGAAACATAGGTCTTTGAAGAGTCAAGAACCTTAATTTCCGCTGCGCTCTTTTCAACATCGTTCAAAAGTTCGGAGTAGCTGTTTTGAACGCCAAAGTCATAGGTAAATACCTTTGCCGAGGGGGCATAGGTAATGGTCAGCGAACCGGGATGGGTGTAAACCGTGTAGTTGGTCAAATGCTGATCAGAATTCTGGTCATTAACAATTATCGGCGTTTGGCTGAAGGTCACGGGATAAATACCGGGGAGGATCCGGGTCTCCGTTGCTGTAAACCTTTTAGCATAGTTGGCTTGCTGCCACCAGTATTGAGTGGGTTCATTGAGCTGCTGCGTTGTTGTGTTGACAGAATCTTCAACAACAATGTCCGCATAGCTGCTCTGCTTGATTGTCACATCGGAAACCGTGAAGGGCTGTCCGGTATAGGCATAGGTTTTGTTACCCGCATAAAAATGCACGATCTGCGCACCGGCGGAGAGATAAACAACATCGATGATGTTTTCTTCGGAATTCTCCTTGACGGTAAACGGAACGGGTGCCTGCTGACTGCCGTCCGAAACATCGCCGCCGCCGTTCTCTTTGATTGCGGCTGCACGCTTATGGTTAAGCTGGTTAACATCCGTACCGTTAACAAGGGTAATTTGGGAGCCGATGGTCTGTCCGGTCATAGTGGTTTCGCCGAGGTAATTTTTGTTGCCGGTGATTTCTCCGACTTCATTCAGCCAATAGCGAACCTTAACGGTGGAGGTGGTGGGCTTCTGCCTTGTGAGCCTGATTTCAAGCTCGTCCATACCGCCGACCTTTTCCATATCGATGCAGTAAATGTCGATATGAACGGTGTCGCCCGCCTTGATGCCGGTTGTGCCGTATTTGTTGTTCAGAACGGTGGAAATTGCGTTGCCGTCCATGAAGGAATACCAGTAATCGGAAAGCGCCATCATACCGGCGGTTGCCGCCGTGGTGCTTGTAGCTTCTTTTCCGATAAGCTTTTCGGAGAGCATGGAGTTGCTTCTGTTCGCACCGGCGGTGTCAAGATTCGGAAGAACCTTGTAAAACGCCTTTGAAGCATATTTGTCGCCGTAGGTTGCAGGTTCGGTAACGTTCCATTCGCCGCCCCAACCGGAGCCGGAACCGCCGTGGTTGGTGTCCTGAGGGTCTGCATTCGGCCAGGACCAAACACCCTTGCCCGCCGTGCCTGCAAAGAATGCAAGATAATCGGAGTAATTGTTTTCAGTCAGTTGGTCGCCGTCCTTATAGACGAACACGAACATATCATCATTGATTGCAACAACTTTCTTGCCGCCGAAAGCTGCTTTAAGATTTTCGTCGTTGTTGATTGCGTCATAAATCTCCTGATAGTAGGAATCGTTTTTGGAAACGAGTTCGATGGAGTCGGAAAGCGTGTAACCTTCGGGCCACACGAACGAACCCGAGAACCTGCGTGCGGTGTAGGATTTGCGGTAGCCGATATCCATTTGTCCCTTCTTGACGGTAATAAGACTGGTGCCGTTAGTTCCGTCAACACTGGAAGTTTGAAATTCATCAGCGGCTCTGTTGTTCCATGTTGCCGCAAAAATCGCCTGATCGCCTGCGCTCGGGGCATAGGGAATGATGCCGACGCCGCCTATGGTATTTGTAGTGTAAATGGGGTTGGTGATCGAAGCCTTCACCGGGTCGGCGTATTGAACATCGGTGTGACCGTAGTCCCAAACTTTGTGTGCGGAATCGTCAACATCATCGGTTCTACCGTTAAAATGCTCGGAAAAGTCCGCCCAGTCCCAATGAACCTTATTTAAATAATCGGCAGTGTTATTGGGGTCGGCTGTTGTTGTGAGATAAGCTGTTTTATCGCCCGCATAAAGTCCGCCGAGATTTGTATGCTGATTTGCCGCAGTATCATGGCGATGTTCGTATTCGAACGTTCTCTTCCATGTGATTTCGGGAACGAACGTTTCGGATATGGTTCCGGAACCGTCGCCCGTGTCTCCGTCCGCTGCAAAGAGGGACGCGGGGAACATGCCGAAAAGCATGATTCCGCAAAGCAGCAGAGAGAGCAGCTTTTTGATGTTCTTCATTGAAAAACCTCCTGAATATTTTAAAAACAAAAAACAAACTTTATATGAACCGCAGCAGCCCGAAGGCATTGCCGCAGCACTGCGGAAAACGGCGGCGCCGGAAAGGGGCAAAACTAACACTGAATTGAGAGAATTTGGGGTGTGAATATAGTCCGTAGATTCAGGCTATTCAGCGCGCGTTGCTGACCGAGCCGAAACGCACAACCGAGTGAATGGGAGACGGGAAAACGCACAGAGCCAAGTATTATCCCGCTCGCTCGCATACATTATACCGCAAGACCATACGAATTTCAACATTTTTCTGAGTATAAAATGAATATATATAATCTGTTTGGAGAAAATACTTGCAACTGTGACAAAAGAATTTAAAATCACAAAAGCTCTTATATAATTGAAATGAAATATTAATAAATCAATACGTTCCGCATCTGACAGTTTCGGGTGATGCGGAACGCTGTTCGCTGCATTTATTCATTGCAAAAGAGTGCAAGCCTGTCGGCATGAGTTTTTTGCAGCTTTGAAATATATGTTTCAATATCCTTGGGGTTCGGGACGCGTTCGATTCTTCCGCCGCTCGGGAAAACGCGTTTGTTCATTGCGCCCGCACCGTGAGCAATGATACTCAGCGAATCCTCCATCATATCGATGTTGTAGATGCAGATGCTGCCGGGTTTTGCATAGCCGACGTTTTCCATGTTGCCCGCCATGTATTTTTGACGGTACATATAATAAGGAAGCATACCTGTTTCTTCAGCACCGAGCGCACCGATTTCGGTCATTTTTTCAACTTCCGAAACATCGGGAAGAGCGTATTCGGAAAGATTTTCACGCAGACGGGAAGAACGCTTTATTGCAAGCGTGTGAACTGTCAGACACTCCGGAGAAAGCTCAACGAGTGCATTTACGGAATGCTGCATGTCAGCTGCCGTTTCGCCCGGCAAACCGGCGATAAGATCCATGTTGATTGAATCAAAACCGATATCCCGCGCAAGGTTGAAACACGCCTTGATATCCTCTGATGTGTGATCGCGGCCGACAAGATGCAATGTTTTATCGCACATCGTTTGCGGATTTACGGATATGCGCGTTGCGCCGCGCTGCTTGATGATGCGAAGCTTTTCGGCTGTTATCGTATCCGGCCGTCCGGCTTCAACCGTGAACTCTGTGCCGGGTGCAATATTATAGGCCTCCTCTGCAAAATCCAAAAGATCGCGCAGCTCGTCCGCGGTCAGCACGGTGGGCGTTCCGCCGCCGAGATACATCGCACGAATATTCAGCCCGAGTTCGCGAACCATTTGCGCACCGTTTGCAATATCCGTCTTCAGTGCGGCAAGATAGGGCTGCATGTCCGTCTTTGCCGTGCGGAGCCGTGAAGCAAAAGAGCAATACAGGCAGCGTGTGCGGCAGAACGGAATGCCGATATAAACATCAACATCGTTTTTCCGCACGGAAGCAAAAATCGGTTCCTGAACGGAAACTATCCGCTCCGCAAGTGCAAATTTCTGCGGCGTGACGTCAAAATCGTTCAACATCATGCTTTTGGCTTCGGCAGGACCGCAGCTGTGCTGAAGCTCGCGCAGCAGGCGCGTCGGGCGTATACCTGTCAGAGATCCCCACGGGAGGTGCGCATCGGGATATGCCTTTCGCATTGCGCGGAAGACAGCGATTTTAATGCAGCGTTTTGCAAAACGCTTTTCAATAATTGAATCATCATTGCGAAAGGGCGTTCGGCATGAGTATGAATGCTCCCGACCGTTCGAAACAAGGGCGGCTTCGGCAAAAAAATCCGTTCCGTCGCTTGAAAGCACAACACTCAGCGTCTTTTCGCTCGCATCCGCTGCGTGAATTTCAGCGGGGGACAAAACGGGAGCTATCTCCTCACCGGGCAGAAAAAGCCGTATTTCTTCGCATATATCGTTAAAAAAATCCTGTCTGTTTGTGAATAAAAACATATCGTTTGCCTCTTTAATGCAGCTGCGGCATTTTCTGTATTTTCCGTCAATAGTCTTGGTTTCCGCCGCCGCGCAGATACGGATTGTGTTTCCGCTCGAAATCCAAAGTCGTTTCACCCATGTGGCCGGGGAATACGCGGTAATCGCCTTTCAGCCTGCCTGTCAGCAGGAGCAGGGAGTTGTAAAGTGCATCATTGTCACCGCCGTCAAGATCGGTTCTTCCCACGCTGAGACGGAAAAGCGTGTCGCCGGAAAAAATCACACGTTCTTTTTCGATAACATAGCATACGCCGCCCTTGGTATGCCCCGGGGTGTGCAGAACGCTGAATTCAATGCCGGCAGCGGTGAAGCATTCGCCGCCGTGGAGGATGATGTCCACTTTGCAGGGCTTCACAAGCGCACCGCCGAGGTAGGCAAGGCTTGCTTTTCCGCCTGCAAGTGCGCCCGCATCCGCTTCGTGAATTGCAACAAGTGCGTTTTCATGCGATTTCAATTCCGCAACGCCCATCGTGTGATCAAAATGACCGTGCGTCAGCAGAATATGGGTGCAGTGCAGGTTGTTTTGATTTAGAACTTCAACCACCTTGTGCGAATTCGCCGGATCGATAACAACACAGGGAATCCTTTCGGAATTTGACAATGTTTCGGCGGATTCGTTAAAAACGATATAGGTATTTACGGAAAGCGGACCGGTTGGGACACAAAGAATTTTCATGCGGCTTTTCTCCTTTTTAAACATAGACTGAATATAGCGAAATTAAAACATTTTTTTGCTGTCCAGCAGGATCGTGACCGGACCGTCGTTGACAAGCTCAACCTGCATATCTGCGCCAAAAATACCTGTTTCGGTGTGCAGCTGAGTGCGAAAAGCGTCGATGAGCTTTTCGTAGACGGGGATCGCCGTTTCGGGACGAGCGGCAGCAATAAAACTCGGGCGGTTGCCTTTACGGGCATCGCCGAAAAGCGTGAACTGTGAAATCAGCAGAATTTCATACCCGAGTTCACCGGCGGAAAGGTTCATCTTGCCGTCTGCATCTTCAAAAATGCGGAGTTGAGTACATTTTTTAACGATATAGTCAATGTCGCTCTGCGCATCGGAAGGTTCTATGCCGATAAGCAAAAGCAACCCTCTTTCGATTTTGCCGACACATTCGCCGGCGACAGATACGCTTGCGCGGCGGACTCTTTGAACAACAGCTCTCATACGGATCTCACCCTTGAAACGGATTTTACACCGTTAATTTTCATAAGATTTTTTATAATGCTGTCGAGATGCTCGGCATTTTGAACCTGAAAACCCATGGTTGCTTCAATCTTTGTGCCGTCCTCAACAGGCTTTGCGTTGACAAGATTGATGTTGATTTTCATGTTCATCAGCATCTGCGAAATATCCATCAGCAGCCCGACGCGTTCCAAAGCGGTGATATGAATTGTTACGGGGAATTTTGCACTTTCGCCGTCCGCCCATGAAACATCGATTATCCTGTCCGCATCGGCAAGCAGTGCTGCGGCATTCGGGCAGCTTCTGCTGTGAATCGAAACACCTCTGCCGCGCGTGATATATCCGAAAATTTCATCGCCGGGCAGGGGAGAACAGCATTGCGCAAAGCGAACAACCATGTTGGCCTCGCCTTTGACAATGACGGCTCTTCCGTTTGCGTCAAAACTTTTTGCGGGAGCGTGTTCCTGCTCTTCAAGTTTGCGCGCAAGCTCCTCTTCGCGCTGAACTTTTCGCCGGGCTTCCATCAGTTTATGCAATGCCTGCCCGGTTGTGATTCCGCCGTAGCCTATGGCCGCATAAATATCATCCATTTCGTTCATGGAGAAGCGTTTCAACAGAGGTTTGCACAATTCGGCCTTCGTAAGGTCGGCAAGCTTCTGCCCCTGTCGTCTTGCGGCATCGGCAAGCATTTCTTTGCCGCGGACAATATTTTCTTCACGATTCGCCTTTTTGAACCATTGTTTGATTTTTGCTTTGGCTTGGGATGTTTTTACAAAGTTAAGCCAGTCGCGGCTCGGCGTTGCCTGCGGGTTCGTAATGATTTCAACAACATCGTGGGTTTTAAGCTTGCAGTCAAGCTTCACAAGCGCACCGTTGACTTTTGCGTGCTGTGTGTGGTTGCCGACGTTCGAATGAATACGGTAAGCAAAATCAACGGGCGTTGAGCCCAGAGGCAGGTCGATAATCTCGCCGTTCGGAGTCAGAA
>ERZ773139.3567-NODE-3567-length-13705-cov-3.022271_pt1 | contig 13705 bp, 10 predicted proteins | sample MGYA00580854_ERZ773139 | MGnify/ENA primary metagenome ERZ773139 (study PRJEB29015, sample SAMEA2737809) | human gut metagenome | biome: human gut; feature: human-associated habitat; material: faeces | place: China | collected 2012 ...
AGACGCAGGCCGCTTGTGACAAAAGGAGAGAGCGGCTCGTCGGGAATCGTGTTCTTGTTGGCCGTGATATACACCTCGTCCAGCCGGTGCTCGAGTTCCTTGCCGGTGATGCCGGTCTCCCGCAGATCCATGAGCATTTTATGCTCCGGGGAGCCTGCCACCTGACTTGTCTTGAAGGTGATGTCAATGAGATTCTTGCCGATGGCGCCGGAAAGGGAGCGGCGCAGAAGGGCAAAATATTTGTCGGACTCATTCTCCGGCATGATGCCGGTACTCTGGCGAAACTCGGAGATGACCTCCTTATTGTCGTTCACATAGCAGCCGTAAATGGCCGTGATATTGCTGCGATCCCGCCGCAGATGCCGCCGGATCTCGCCGATTTCCTTATCATTCATGGTTTTCCCTCGCTTGTATATTGAAATGCGCGGACATTATATCACATCAAAACGGAAAAATCCAGTCAAAATCGAAGGCGGGCGCTTTCGCCCGCCTTCGTCATAGATTCTCACAGAGAAATCGTCTCCAAGAACTTCGGATTGCACATTCCCATGGTCATGCGGGGGTAGGTGTCTTTCATTTGAAGCCGTTCCTCCTCCGTAATGGGGGTCAGGACTTCCTCACCAAGACCCAGACTTCTATCCCGATAGCTTTGGAAGGTACTGATGCTGTAAACAATACGTTCTATCGGAACAGCCGTATTGTTTTCCACTTGATAATAAACTGTTGCGCCGCTGTCGTCACTATTTTCCAGGACATTCCCTTCACACAAGAACATCATGTCTCCAGTCAAAATCTCATGCACTGTTCCGTTTTGGATTCCGGCCACCTTACAAAGTACCCCGTCCATGCTAAACAGCAGCAATTCGTCCTGCCCGTCGCCGTCCAGATCCCGAACTGCACAGTATTTGACCACGTCTGTGTCAACTGTGGAAAGATACCCTTTGTAATTGGCCAGAGACGCAGCATCAGCTTCTTCACGAGCGTCCGTCGAAGATGTCTTTTCAAGGGGCTTCGGGTTAGCTGCCCACATGAGCATACGGAAGTAAGCGTTGGTCACACGATAAGCCTCATCCTCCGTGATGGGCGTCAAATCCTCTTCAAGGGGGTCATAATTGTTGTCCCGATACCACCGGCTTTCATTGCCATTGTAGGTAATGCAGTCGAACGGGACAGCGGCATGGTTTTCCACCCGATAGTAGGTCATTCTTTCCCCGCCGCCAGAGAACCCCTCCCATTCTTCCAGAACATTGCCCTCGCACAGCCAAAGAATATTGCCGTTCAAAATTTCCTGCGCAGTACCATTTTGAATTGAAGCCACCTTCGTCAGCGTTTCTCCCGAGTTATACAGCAGCAATTCGTCCTGTCCATCGCCATCCAGGTCACGAATCGCATAGTATTTTATGGAACTCGTGTCGATGGTGGAAAGATATCCTTCATAATCAGCCAGTGCCGGGGCGTAGCTCCCGGCATTGTTGTCTGCGAATGGTGTAATGGCAATGGGAAGGCTGGCGGCGGCACTGTAAATTTCGTCCTCCGACCAGTTTTCGTCGGTGATCGGCGCGAGGTCGTTTTCACTCGTTCCCCGGAACCAGGGGTGATCCGGGTCTGTCGCCGCGTCAAACCGGATAAGGCTGTCCGTGACCAGCTGCCCTTTGCTCAGGTGACAGTACACATAGTCTGTAAGCGCCGCGCCGCCCGACCCGACGTTCAGAATGCGGTAGCCTTCCCGCAGCTCATAGGAATTCCGATCCCAGCCGGTGAACACATGCACCAGCTTGCCGTCCACCAGAGAATACAGATCGTAAATGACCTGCCGTTCGGCGTCGTTGGCGATGATAAGCTCGTCCGTGCCGTCATTGTCCAGATCAAGGAGCGCATAGCCCAGCTCGCTGGGGGAGGTTGCGTAGCTCACCAGAATGCTGATGTCCGCGTTGCTGCACGCCTCCCCGCCCCAGTGTTCCGTAAGGGCGGTGGTATATTTGGCGATAACCGGCTGGTAGGCTTCCGGAATCGCGGTGCCGCTTTCGGTTGGCGCGGTGGTTTCAACGGGGGCGTTCTGGGTTCTCGGGGCGAGGGACAGGTCAAAGGTGTTGGCAAAGGCTTCCAGCGCCGCCTTTCCCGTCTGGATGTCCCCCGTCGTGGCGTTCATCACAACGATTACGACAACGGAGTCGCCGGTGTCCGTCAACACTAGGGAATTGTTCTGCCCCACGGCAATGAGGACATCCGTCCCGGCGGTGGTGACATAGTTCGACCACTGGTAGTCGCTCGTATTCTCGATTTCCCAATAGGCCGTGGAGAGGGTCTGCTTCATGGCGCGGTACACCCGGTATTCTATGGGGTAGTCCACGCCGCTGACCGTGGTTGCGCCCCAGAATTCAAAATTGCCGTCGGCGGAATAGCTGGGATTGCTGGTGGTCACGTCCCCGTTCCCGGAGTCCCTGACCATGCTTCTGACATTCAGCGCGGTGAACATTTCTTCGGTGGTATCCGGGGAAATTCCGTCTCCAACCTTGTTCAGGCCGTATTTCGTGCAGATTTCGTCCACCTTCTGCGCCATTTCCGTATTCCGGCAGCCATAGGCGCGGTACGCTTCGGAGAGGGTCTGATCGACGTCGCCTGTGGCGCTGTAGCTCTGGACGTAGTCCTTGATCTCCATGCTGGCCTTGTAATTCGCCGAGGATTGCAGGCTTTCCAGCGTCAGCGGCGCGGTAGGGACATTGGACATGGACGGCGGAGTCTTATCCGTCCGTCCGAGGACAAAAATACCCAGCAGCACCACCGCAAACAGCGCCGCGGCGGCGGGAATGATCGTCCACCAGCGCTGAGACGATGCCTTCTGTTGATGCGCGCCCCGGCGATGGGGCTTTTCGGCGGGAAGCTGGGCTTCCAGAGCCGCGCGCATTCTGGCTCTCTGGGCAGGCGTGGGGTTGACCGTGTTCAAAGCGTCACAAATCACTTGACTTTTCATCTGTCAGCACCTCCTAACATGGTCATAAGCTGCTTTCTTGCCCGGGACAGGCGGCTGCGGACGGTGCTTTCCGGACAGTTCTGATGGGCAGCAATTTCCGCGGTGGTGTATCCCTCGTAGTAGTACAGATAGACGACGTCCTTGTAGTCCTGGGGCAGCGCCAGAATGGCGTCCAGCACGTCGTTTCCCGTCTCCGTCCGCTCCTGGGGCAGGGACGTGTAATCGTCTATGTTCTCATTTTTACGCCACCACTTTTTCAGGGTGTCCTTGCAAAGGTTCGACGCCGTGATGATGAGCCACGCCTTTTCGTGGCGTTGGTCTGCAAAAGGCTTTCCGTTGGACATCAGCCGCAGGAAGGTCTCCTGGGTCATATCCTCTGCTTCCGGGGCGTTTTTCATGTATGCATAGCAGACACGGTAAACGGTGTCTACCTGGCGGTCATAGATTTCCATGATTTCTTTGTTGGTGCGCAGCAAAGTAGGCATTTGCCTTCCCCTCCTCTCAGATAGGAAACGATTGAGCCGGTCAAAACGTTGCATGGGTGAATATTTTTTCGCAAAAACGCTGTCATCCCGCCGCAGCGGGATGACAGCGCTTCCTTTTTCAGCTCCACAGGCATTTCCAGTTCTGGACAAAATATTCCACGCCGGAGTAAACGGTGGTGAGGACAATGATGCCGATAACGACCCAGTTGAGAACAGCCGCACCGGGCAGCGCCATCATGACGCAAAGCCCCACCATGGTGCTGGCGGTTTTCACCTTGCCGCTCCATCCGGCGGCGATCACGTGCCCCTTCTGGACGGCGATCAGCCGCAGTCCCGTTACGGCAAATTCCCGGGTCAGCACGATCATCAGCGCCCAGGCGGGAAACACGCCCCACTGGCAGAACATGCACATGGCGGCGATCACCAGCAGCTTGTCAGCCAAGGGGTCAAGGAATTTTCCAAAATCCGTGACCTGATTGTAGTGCCGGGCGATATAGCCGTCCAGGGAATCCGTCAGGCTGGCAATGATAAAAATGGCGAGAGAAATGTACATCCACAGCCCCGGCGCGCCGCCGGATAAGTACATGGTCACCATAAACGCCGGAATCATTGCCACCCTCACCAGCGTGATTTTACTTGCCAGCGTCATGCTTCTTCCTCCACCACATAGCCGCACAGATCGCCGTCGGTGCAGCCGTCAATTTTTACCATGACAAAATCGCCCTCGTGAACCGGCTCGTCGGACGCAATCCAGACCCGGCCGTCAATGTCCGGGGAGTCGGCGAAGGTGCGGCCGTAGAACTGCCCGCTTTCCTCGTCGTAGCCGTCCACCAGAACCTCCATGGTCTTGCCCAGCTTTTCGGCGTTGTAGGCGTCCATGATTTCCGATTGCAGCATTTCCACGATCTCCGCCCGCTTGACGGCGGTATCCGTGTCCACATGCTCCATTTGCGCGGCGGGGGTGCCTTCCTCCGGCGAGAACGCGAAAGCGCCGACCCGCTCCAAGCGCTCCTCCCGCAGGAAATCGCACAGCTCGGCGAATTCTTCCTCCCCCTCACCGGGCAGGCCGGTGATCAGGCTGGTGCGGATGACCAGTCCGGGAATCCCGGCTCTCAGCCTTGCGAACAGGGCTTTCAGGAACGCCCCGTCGCCCCGGCGGTTCATCAGCTTCAGGATTTTGCTGTTGCAGTGCTGGATGGGAATGTCCAGATATTTGACGATCTTCGGCTCGGAGGCCATGACCTGAATGAATTCGTCGTCGATTTCGTCGGGATAGACGTAGTGAACACGAATCCAGTGCAGCCCGTCGATCTCACAGAGCTTTCGCAGAAGCTCCGGCAAAAGCCGCTTGTGGCCGGGCAAGTCCGTGCCGTAGCGGCTGGTGTCCTGGGCAACCACGATCAGCTCCTTTACGCCGCTGTGTGCCAGCATCCGGGCTTCGTAAAGCACGTCGTCCATCTGGCGGCTGCGATATTTGCCCCGGAGAGAGGGAATGACGCAGTAGGCGCAGTGGTTGTCGCAGCCCTCGGCGATTTTGATGAAGGCGTAATGCCCTGCCGTGGTCATGATGCGCCCCGTTTCCACTTCCGGGGCGTCGATGGAGCCGAAGTCCACCACCTGCTCCCCGTTCAGGAGCTTTTCAATGGCGGGAACGATTTCCGTGTAGCTTCCGGTGCCAAGAATGCCGTCCACCTCGGGCATTTCCTTCAGAATGTCCTCCTGATACCGCTGGGACAGGCAGCCGGTGACCAGGATTTTGCCCACCAGACCCTCCGCCTTCAGGGCGGCGGTCTGCAAAATGTAGTCGATGGCTTCAGATTTCGCCGAATCGATAAAGCCGCAGGTGTTGATGACCACCACGTCGCTGCCGACCACATCCGACTTGACGGTATGTCCAGCCTCCTGCACCCGATACATCATCCGCTCGCAATCCACCTGATTCTTGGCGCAGCCCAGGGAGATAAAACCAATATTTGCCATAATTCAGAATTCCTCCTGAAAATCTTCTGTGTCAAAGGAAAGCGCATCCAGCGCACGCCGGATGGTCCCGTAACTGTGACCCCGGCGGATCAGGGCGTCCACGGCACGCCTGACCTGCTTTTCGTCGGAGTCCGCGTCCAGGCGGCTTTTCAGAAACGCCGTGATTTTTTCCGTCTGGTCGGGATAGTCCGCAAGCACCTCGTCCCAGTATTCCTTGGGGATGCGCTTTTCGTAAAGCGCCTGCTTGGCGCGGGCAAGGCCGTAGCCCTTGGAGATGCAGCTGCTCACCACCTGCTCCGCCGTCGCCCGGTCGTCTACAAGGTGCAGGTCTTCCATCCAGGCTACCGCTTCTTTGGCCTGCTGGGGGTCTTCCCCCTTGCGCACCAGTCGGGCTTCCAAGTCCCGGCGGGAAACGCTGGACGCGGAGACGATGCGAACCGCCCGCATTTTGGCGGACATCTGCCCGGCGGCGGTGCGGAGGGCTTCCGCCTCCTGCTCGTCCAGCTCTTTGCCGGAATAGAGTGCGAAATCCTCCACCGTCTGGCGATACAGTCCCATTTTGCTGCCGTCGTCAAAGGTCACCCAATAGCGCCCTGCCCGGTCCGGAGCCGTTTTCAGGGACTCAACCTTCATCGTCAAAATCGTCGGCGCTGACGGCTACCGCCTTATCGGCGGCCTTGGCGGGAGCCTTGGGGGCGCCGTTGTTCAGCTTCCACAGATTCTCCCGCACCTCGGCTTCCACCTTCTCGGCGATGTCGGGGTTGGCGATGAGGTAATCCTTTACGGAGTTCGCACCCTGACCGATGCGCTCGTCGCCCATGGAGAACCAGCTGCCGCTCTTCTGGATAATGTCCAGCTGAACCGCCAGATCCACCAGCTCGCCCCACTTGGAAATGCCCTTGCCGTAGAGAATTTCAAACACGGCTTCCCGGAAAGGCGGCGCGACCTTGTTCTTGACCACCTTGACCCGGGTCTTGTTGCCGATGACATTGCTTCCCTCTTTGATGGACTCAATACGGCGCACGTCCAGACGGACGGAAGAATAGAATTTCAGCGCGTTGCCGCCGGTGGTGGTTTCCGGGTTGCCGTACATCACGCCGATCTTCATACGCAGCTGGTTGATGAAGATGACCACACAGTTGGTCTTGGCGATGGTGCCTGCCAGCTTCCGCAGCGCCTGAGACATCAGACGCGCCTGAAGGCCGACGAAGGTGTCGCCCATTTCGCCCTCGATTTCCTGCTTGGGAACCAGCGCGGCCACGGAGTCCACGACCACCGCGTCCACCGCGCCGGAGCGAACCAGCGCGTCGGTGATTTCCAACGCCTGCTCACCGGTATCGGGCTGGGACACCAGCAGATTGTCCGTATCCACGCCCAGCGCAGCGGCATACACAGGGTCAAGGGCATGTTCCGCGTCCACGAAGGCCACCTCGCCGCCCCGCTTCTGGGCTTCCGCCAGAATGTGCAGCGCCAGAGTGGTCTTACCGGAGGATTCGGGGCCGTAAATCTCAATGATTCTGCCCTTGGGCACGCCGCCGATGCCCAGCGCCGCGTCCAGCGCCAGAGAGCCGGTGGGGATGGCCTCCACGTTCATCTCCGGGCGGTCGCCCAGACGCATGACCGTGCCCTTGCCGAAGTTCTTGTCGATCTGGGCAAGGGCCGTCTGCAATGCCTTCTTCTTGTCCGACGCGGGGGCGGGGGCTTCATAAACCGTTTTCTTTGTAGCCATAATCAATCTTCCTTCCTGCCGTACTGGGCAAGCACGGCACGTTCTCTGTCATTATAATCTCTGGTTCGTTCCAGAATGGCATACCCATTTTCTTCCAGAATCCGGCACACATCGTCTCCCTGTCCCATACCGAACTCGAAGCAGACAAATCCGCCCTTTTTCAGCGCGGGCGTGTAGTTCTCCACGATGGCGCGGTAGAAGTCCAGGCCGTCCTCCCCGCCGTAAAGCGCCATTTCCGGCTCAAAATCCTTGACGCTGTGGGGAAGCGCCTGCATTTCCGCCCCGGTAACGTAGGGCGGGTTGGAGACGATCATGTCGTATTTCCCGAGAAAGGCTGGGGCTTTCTGCATGGCATCCGCCTGAACGCACCGCACCCGTCCGCCAAGACGGTTCAGGCCGGTGTTTTCCTTGGCGACCGCCAGGGCTTCCATGCTCAAATCTGCCAGCGTCACCTTCGCGTCCTTGACCCGGCTGGCAATGGCAAGGCCGATGCAGCCGGAGCCGCAGCACAAATCCAGTATCCGGGGATCCTGCTCCAGAAACAGCGCCTTGCGGATGGCCAGCTCTGCCACGGCGCAGGTATCGTCCCGGGGAATCAGCACATCCGGCGTTACCCGAAGGGGCAGGCCGTAAAACTCCCACTCCCCCAGCACGTAGGCCAGCGGCTCCCCGTCCAGCAGCCGCCGGACGGCGCGGCTCATATCCAGGCAAACCTGCTCCGACGCATACAGGTCGCGGTCTGCCAGAATGGCCTCCTGGCTCTTCTCGGAAAAATGGCACAGCAGATGCCGCGCCATCATCCCCGCCGTCTGGGCATCCTCGGTTTCCAGCAGCGCATGGCGGGCGTCCAGATACAGCTGGCCGTATTGCTTCACCAACGATCAGAACCCTCCTTCTCCGGCAGCACGGCCTGTACCGCCGCGATACCCACCTCGATCATGGAGTCGTCCGGTTCGTTGGTGGTGAAACGCTGCATCCACATCCCCGGCGCGGAAAGCGCTCTCGTAAAAGCGTTGTCATTTCTTCCGCACCAGCGGTTGATCTCGTAGGTGATGCCCACCACCACCGGCAGAAGCAGCAGCTTAAACGCAATCATCAGCAGCCGGTAGCCGAAGGTGCCGCGAATGGCTTCCAGTCCGGGGAAGATTGCCAGCAGCGCCGACGACGCAATGGAAAATACCAGAATGGAGATCACCATGACCACCAGCAGGAAGCTGGTGCCGCACCGGGGGTGCAGCCGGGTCATTTTTCGCACGTTCTCCACCGTCAGGGGCAGTCTCGCCTCATAGCAGCGGATGGTCTTATGCTCCGCGCCGTGGTAGGAAAACACCCGCTTCATGTCGGGCATTTTGGACACCAGAATCATATACACCATGAAAATCACCATGCGGATGATGCCCTCCACCAGGTTCAGGAGCAGCGTGCCGGTAATGATCTTGTCAAAAAATCCGCTGATGACCATAGGCAGCAGGAAAAACAGGCCGATGGAGAGCAGCAGCCCCATGGCCACGGCAATGCCGACGATGGCCTTCTGGAAGGCTTCGCTTCCCAGCTTCTTTTCCAGCCACTTATCAAATTTGGACGGCTCCTCCTGCATTTCGTCGGGAGCCAGGTCGGCAGACCGCAGAAGTGCCTTCACGCCCACGATCTGCGCGTCAAAAAAGTTGAAAATGCCCCGGATAAAGGGCCAGGTTTTCCAGGAGCCGGGCGGGTTCAGCTTTCGGGGGGAAACCTCCACGGTCAGCCCGTCCTTGCCCCGGATGACGATGGCGTCCTTTTCAGGCCCCCGCATCATGATGCCCTCGATCAGCGCCTGACCGCCGATCATGGTCTTGAATTTTTCGGTGGATTCGACTTTTTTTGCCATAGCCGCCGGAAGACGGATGGTCACCAGCGTGCCGCCGCCCTCGGCGTTTTCCAGCGTCAGCGTGCCGCCGTGCATTTCCACGATCTCGTCGCACACCGCAAGGCCAATGCCCGTGCCCCGGACGCTGGAGCTGCCTTTGTAGAATTTTTTCTTCACCAGCGGCAGCTCGTCCTCCGGAATGCCGGGGCCAAAGTCCCGGATATAGACGATCACATCTTTGCCGTCATAGGACATGGAGGCCTCAATACGCTTGCCCGAGCCGCCATGCTTGGCGGCGTTGTCCAGAAGATTCAGGAACACCTGCCGCATCCGCTGGGGGTCGCAGGGAATTTCCGGGATGTCCTCGTCGTTGTCCAGGTATACCAGCTGAATGCCGTCCTGTGCAAGGCGGCTGCCGTACATATACACCGTGTCCTCGAATTCCCCCCGGATGTCCGTCATTTCCACGGCCAGGGTCATGCGTCCGTCCTGCATCCGGGTGAAGTCCAGCAGATCCATAACCATCTCCGTCAGGCGCTTGGCCTCGCTGGAAATGATCTTCATTCCCTGCCGGGTGTCGTCGTTCAGGTCGTCTCCGGCCAGCAGCGTCTCGCTCCATCCGTTGATAACGGTCAGCGGGGTGCGCAGCTCATGGGACAGCTGGGAGACGAACTCCGCCTGCATTTTTTCGTTCTGGGCGATTTTCGTGGACATTTCGTTGATGGTGTCCGCCAGATCGCCGATCTCGTCCTTGAAGGGCGTCTGAATCTGGACGCCGTAGCTGCCGGAGGCGATTCTCTGGGCTTTTTCCGTGATCTCCGCCACAGGATTTAAGATGGAGCGGATGCAGTAGCCGCTGCTGAGCAGCACCACCGCCAGCACCACCGTCAGCACAAAGCAGCAAACCAAGCACACCAGAACGATCTGCCTGTTCACCAGCCGGGTGGAGGTCACGTAGCGCAGCACACCGATGACCTCGCCGTTGGAATAGATCATGGGGCAGGAAACCGCCATGATGCGTTCCCCGGTGTTCGGGTCGCGGCCAATGTAGGAGCTTTTGTCCCGGATGCTGATGGCGTCCCAGATATCCGACGTACTGGGAGACGGCCCCGCCCAGGGGCCATAGGAGGACGCCACGAGACTGCCCTGATTGTTGATAAATTGCAGCTCAATCTTGCCCTTGTCCTCAAAGGTCTTGGCATAGGTGATACAGGACTGGTAGTAATCGCCGTAGTCCTGATTGATATAGTCGGCAAAAAAATCCGTAGTGGTTTTCGCCCGGTTTTCCATGTCAGACTGCATGTTGGAGTAGTAGTAGGTGGCGTAGGACGCCGTTACCGCCATCACGCACACCAGCCCCAGGGCGAAGACAACGCCGACGGTGTTCAGCAGCCAGCGTTTTCGCAGGCCGCCCGTCTTTTTCATGGATTTCATGTTCATTCCGGGTTAGGCGCCCCACTTGTAGCCCAGACCCCAGACCGTGGTGATATAGGTGGGATTGGAGGTATCGTCCTCGATTTTCAGGCGAAGGCGGCGGATGTTCACGTCCACGATTTTCAGCTCGCCCTCGTAATCCCGTCCCCAGACGGCGGAGAGAATATCCTCCCGGGAAAGCGCTCTGCCCGGATTCTGCATAAACAGCTTCAGGATCGCATACTCCACCTGGGTCAGGCGGATACGGTTCCCATTCTTTTCCAGGGTATGGTTGCGGGTGTTCATCACGAAGGGTCCCTGGGTCAGCAGCTCAGAGCTTGCTGAGCTGTCGCCGCCGATACGGCGGTACAGCGCGTCAATCCGGGCAGTCAGCTCCGCGGGAGAAAAGGGCTTGGTGACATAGTCGTCCGCACCGGTCATCAGGCCGCTAACCTTGTCCATCTCCTGGGTGCGGGCGGTGAGCATGATAATGCCCATCTGCTTGTTGCTGGCACGGATGCGGCGGCAAACCTCGAAGCCGTCCATATCCCCCGGCACCATAATATCCAGGATGGCAACGCCGATGTCCGGGGTCTGGGCAATGGCGTCCAGCGCCTCCTGGCCGTTCCCCGCCTCGATGGCGTCGTACCCTGCCCGCTTCAGGTTGATCACCACAAAGCTTCGGATATTCAGTTCATCTTCCATAATCAGTACTTTTTTCATATGACACCCCTCAAGTCTCTCCCGTTTTCCAATCCTGCTGAATCAGATGGAAGCTGTTGATAAGTTGATTCTCCGTAATGCCGAATTCGGCCGCATTGGCCTCCAGCTTTGCGGCGTAAACCACGCCTTCTGCCCGATAGAAGGCAAACCGGCCGTCCACCGTGGCGTCCTCCTCCCGGCTTCCGCCGGTCAGAACATAAATGGAAAACACATCCAACGCCTGCCGGTAGTCCTCGTCCCACACGTAGAACGTATACCGTCCGCCGTCCTGATCTACCGATACCCGCGCCGCCCAGCTGCTCGCCAGCTGCATGTACCAGCCGCCCAAATAATTGTGGAAGGTAAAGAGCTTGTCCATCTCCCTGCCCTCCAGGTCCATGGCGAACCAGCGGATGAGAAACTTCTGCTTCTCCTCATGTTCCGGAGAAATGCGCTTCATGGTAATCAGGCTGGGAAGCTCCATCACGCCGTCGCCGTCAATGTCTTCGGCGTACACATAGTAATTTCGCAGGGTCTGGACGCTGGTGTCCGAATCCCGGGAATAGGAAATATTGGAAAACCGATCGTTCCGCCAGGCAAAAACATCCGTCACAATGGCGCTTTCGTTTACCGCGCTGGCGACGAATACCGCAGGGGTTCCGCCCAGCAGCCGTCCCTCCGTGATCCGCCGGATGTGGGATGCATTCTCCGACACATTGACCTCCACCGAGCGCTCAATGCTGCCGTCCTGCACGCGGTACAGCACCGCGGAGCCTGTCCCGGTTTCCGATTCGCCAGGGAGAATGACCATCAGCTCACTGCACCCGTCGTCATCCAGGTCGCAGGTGATAAATTTGGAGTAGCCCACCATCATCAGCTGCTCAGCGCTGCCGCCGGAAAAGGAGTACACCGACACACTGCGCAGCACCTGGTCACTGAGCTGCCGCCCAACCACCAGCTCGTAGCCGGGGGCGTTGTCCATCTGCACGTATTCCACCTGCTCAAAGGCGGAGCCGTTGCTCTGAATGACCTCCATCAGGCGGCACGTGCCGTCCTCCTCCTGCCGGAAAATCAGCACCTGCAAAGGGTTGGCAGAGCTTCCCTGGGCAAATACGATATATTCCTCCACGCCGTCGCCGTCCAGATCGGCCATCTGCACCGTCTGCCGGTTTTCCCCGGAGACCGGCGCGGAATAGCTCAGGCCATACATGGCGGAATCGATGGCAGACTGCAAGCTGTCATACTCCTTCGACCGCTTTGGCAGCGCATACATTTCATTCACCGTCTGCAAGGCGCAGCCGGTCAGCAAAACCGACGTGAGGATGAGCAGCGGAAGCAGCCATATTCGCTTTTTCACGGCATCAACTCCTCTTGATTGATTATTATACCACAATATGTTCTAAAAGAAAAGCTATTTCAGCACAACATTCGCTTCTCCGAGCACATTTTTCAGCTCAGTAAGCATATTCTCCCGGATGCAGCACCGGGTACCCCGGCGTCGTCCCGTGTCCGCAAAGAAAAGCACCGCAGTGCTGTCCCCGGGGAACATGTTCAGGATGCACCGGATCTTGGGATACAGCATCCCTTCCTCCCCGGGAAGCCGGAGGTACAATGTGCCGCTCTTATTCACATTCTGCGGCCGCTCCGGCGGCGCGCTGCCGTCGGCATAGTCCGAGATGGGACGGGCGCGGTTAATGACGATCTGCGGCTCCTTGTCGTCCCGAAGGGACAGCCGCCCGGTGATGACCACGGCGCTGTTTTCCCGGAGGTAGCCCCCGTACTGATCCAGAACGTTGGAGAACGCCAGCATCTCGATGGACGCCGTATCGTCTTCTACCGTGACATACGCCATCATAGAATTATTCCGTGTAGTTTTCATTTTCACGGTCTGGACGATGCCCGCCACGCTGACAATCTGGTCGTCCTGGAAGCCGTTGTCCTCCTCCATGAGACTGCCGATGTGTACCACGTGGGTGTTGCGCAGATACGGCCGGTAATCGTCCATGGGATGACCGGAAATGTAGACGCCGGTGGTCTCCTTCTCCATGGAGAGAAGCTCTGCCTTACTCAGCTCCTTGAGCTTGGGAATCGGTACCTTGCCCGCTTCGTCGTCCTCGTCCAGCATGGCAAACAGCCCCATCTGCCCTTCCAGATTCTTCTTCCGGGAGGCGGACACGCTGTCCATCATCTGGTCGTACACCGCCAGAAGCTCACTGCGGTGATAGCCGAAGCAGTCCATCGCCCCGCATTTGATGAAGTTCTCCACGGCGCGCTTATTCAGCTCGCCCTCCCCCATCCGTTCCAGAAAATCTTCCAGAGAGCGGAAAGCGCCGCCCTCTGCCCGTTTGGCCGCCATGGAGCGGATGAGCCCCCGGCCTACGTTTTTCACCGCGCCGAGGCCGAAGCGGATGGCGTCGCCCTCAACAGTGAAGTAGTCCTCGGAATGGTTGATGTCCGGGGGCAGAACCGGTATCCCCAGCTCCCGGCATTCGGCGATGTAGCCGGAAATTTTGGTGGCGGAATCCAGAACGGAGGTCATCAGCGCCGCCATGTACTGCCTGGGATAATGGCACTTGAGG
>ERZ773139.3575-NODE-3575-length-13679-cov-11.388726_pt1 | contig 13679 bp, 11 predicted proteins | sample MGYA00580854_ERZ773139 | MGnify/ENA primary metagenome ERZ773139 (study PRJEB29015, sample SAMEA2737809) | human gut metagenome | biome: human gut; feature: human-associated habitat; material: faeces | place: China | collected 2012 ...
GCACAAGCCACAAAAATTTCAATTCACGCCCCTCCGCGAGGGGCGACCTGACAGCGCCGCTACTTTCCAGCGTGTCCACACATTTCAATTCACGCCCCTCCGCGAGGGGCGACCCCCGCCTGATGATGGCCGGATGGTACCCGGCCGAATTTCAATTCACGCCCCTCCGCGAGGGGCGACTTTTGTGGCTTTCCGACAACGTTTGCCCTGCAAATTTCAATTCACGCCCCTCCGCGAGGGGCGACATCGTCAGGCGGGTTATCCTACGGCCTGCCGCCGATTTCAATTCACGCCCCTCCGCGAGGGGCGACGCCGGTCGCGGGAAACCGCAGAGGATTCAAATCAAATTTCAATTCACGCCCCTCCGCGAGGGGCGACTGAACGCTCAAGCTGGGCAACCCGAAACCGCCCCCATTTCAATTCACGCCCCTCCGCGAGGGGCGACGGAGGGGGCGCGCTGGCGCTCAACTATGGCGGTGGTAAATTTCAATTCACGCCCCTCCGCGAGGGGCGACGACGCGGGAGCGGCTGAGCCCTGTTTCTTGGATATTTCAATTCACGCCCCTCCGCGAGGGGCGACGTTCTTTTCAGCCTCAACCATTCTTCCATTAAATTTCAATTCACGCCCCTCCGCGAGGGGCGACCATTAGCGCTTTGCCCGTTTGGGCGGCGTTCTTAATTTCAATTCACGCCCCTCCGCGAGGGGCGACGAGGAACACCCCATCTGTGGTATTCGTCTGGTAGATTTCAATTCACGCCCCTCCGCGAGGGGCGACCATTTGCTGTGGTGTATATTTGGTATTCGACCAAATAAATTTCAATTCACGCCCCTCCGCGAGGGGCGACCACGCTACACCCTCTCCACATAATTAGTCCATCAAAATATTTCAATTCACGCCCCTCCGCGAGGGGCGACAACAGGGTCAGCGCCGGTTTTGAGTGCCTTCTATTTCAATTCACGCCCCTCCGCGAGGGGCGACAAAAAGATTTTGTTGCAACCGTGGATGAAGATATTTCAATTCACGCCCCTCCGCGAGGGGCGACAGGAAAAAAAACCATGACAACGCAGGAAAAGATGATTTCAATTCACGCCCCTCCGCGAGGGGCGACGAATGCGCAGGAGCTTGCCTATTACATTGATTCTATTTCAATTCACGCCCCTCCGCGAGGGGCGACCTTGTTTACTTCCTTTCTTTTTTCAAAACAAGGCAATTTCAATTCACGCCCCTCCGCGAGGGGCGACTGATGCACAACGCCCAAGAGTACGCAGTACTCAATTTCAATTCACGCCCCTCCGCGAGGGGCGACGCGCTGTACTCGCTGGATAGCCTGCGGCGCGTCCATTTCAATTCACGCCCCTCCGCGAGGGGCGACCGGCTTCTTGAATGCGAAGAAGCAACCACTGCGTCAATTTCAATTCACGCCCCTCCGCGAGGGGCGACCATCGGCGACATTCCCCTCACGAAGCTGAAAAGTATTTCAATTCACGCCCCTCCGCGAGGGGCGACGTCTCCAACGCAGAGCAACGTATAGTGCGATTCAATTTCAATTCACGCCCCTCCGCGAGGGGCGACGAAGCCCGTTATGCGGGTCATAGTCAATACGGAAATTTCAATTCACGCCCCTCCGCGAGGGGCGACGGTTGCCGGTGGTCGCGCCGTCGGCGTGCTCAAAATTTCAATTCACGCCCCTCCGCGAGGGGCGACGGCGTAGGTAGTCGTCTGGCCGCTGCGAGTTTCGGAATTTCAATTCACGCCCCTCCGCGAGGGGCGACGCCTTTGGGCAAAGGCTTGAGTAAGGCTGTCTGAAATATTTCAATTCACGCCCCTCCGCGAGGGGCGACTCCAAGGGTCGAGCGACCGAACGACCAACACCATTTCAATTCACGCCCCTCCGCGAGGGGCGACGTTGGCCGCGCTCTTCAGGCTGATGCGCGTCATATTTCAATTCACGCCCCTCCGCGAGGGGCGACTCAGCGGGCCCGTCATGGTGTCTCCGGCCTTGTTATTTCAATTCACGCCCCTCCGCGAGGGGCGACGGGCGTAGGTTCAGGCGTGCTCGGCTCCGCGGGCGTATTTCAATTCACGCCCCTCCGCGAGGGGCGACCAAAGGGGTTCATCATGTTGTCACCTCACATTACAATTTCAATTCACGCCCCTCCGCGAGGGGCGACGAGCGCCGTGCCCGCGCCGTTAAAGAGCATCAGCCCATTTCAATTCACGCCCCTCCGCGAGGGGCGACCGGAGGTATCCACCTCGGTCAGCAAGCCCAGCGCATTTCAATTCACGCCCCTCCGCGAGGGGCGACCTGCGTTCTGCGTCGCCTTTCGCGTCGCTTCCACCTATTTCAATTCACGCCCCTCCGCGAGGGGCGACCCGCCATTCGTTTCATCCGTGGTCTGGTCGAAATTTCAATTCACGCCCCTCCGCGAGGGGCGACTCCGCCTGTCAACGACACAAACGTTTCTGTGCAATTTCAATTCACGCCCCTCCGCGAGGGGCGACGGAAATCCTTCGGCTTGTAGCGGACGACCTCAAAATTTCAATTCACGCCCCTCCGCGAGGGGCGACGGAAGGGATTACAGCCACGCCGCCACAAGCGGCAATTTCAATTCACGCCCCTCCGCGAGGGGCGACGTCAGCCATCAACCTCACCCCCAAACAGCTCTTCATTTCAATTCACGCCCCTCCGCGAGGGGCGACCGCGGCGGAGTGGCTGCCGACGTACAAGAGCGAGGTATTTCAATTCACGCCCCTCCGCGAGGGGCGACTTGACGCAAAGGAAGAAAATAGCGGGTTCTTCCTATTTCAATTCACGCCCCTCCGCGAGGGGCGACTCATCCTGCACAGGCAGGAAGCTGTCTGGAGCTTATTTCAATTCACGCCCCTCCGCGAGGGGCGACGACCGCCTTATTCTGCGCTCTGGATTTTCCGTTCTGCGTATTTCAATTCACGCCCCTCCGCGAGGGGCGACTCATTGCGTTTCTCCTTTCCTCACGCAACCCGCGTATTTCAATTCACGCCCCTCCGCGAGGGGCGACGCCCGTGGACGAGTTTATCTTCCAAATGGAGGTAATTTCAATTCACGCCCCTCCGCGAGGGGCGACCTTCTCAATCTGCCCATCAATCCACGTCAGCGTATTTCAATTCACGCCCCTCCGCGAGGGGCGACGAAACCGTTGTCGTACCCTTTTCCGCGTAAGCGAATTTCAATTCACGCCCCTCCGCGAGGGGCGACATAGCCGTCGTGTCCTCACCGACCGTCGCCGTATTTCAATTCACGCCCCTCCGCGAGGGGCGACCGGCTCATCCTGCACAGGCAGGAAGCTGTCTGGAGCTATTTCAATTCACGCCCCTCCGCGAGGGGCGACTGGCGTACCTCTGCAACGGCGCGCCCTGCGGCATATTTCAATTCACGCCCCTCCGCGAGGGGCGACCGCGCAGCCCGAAACGCCTGAACCCCTTGAAAATATTTCAATTCACGCCCCTCCGCGAGGGGCGACACGCTGGCCAACGGCTGGACGCACGCGGGCTACTTCAATTTCAATTCACGCCCCTCCGCGAGGGGCGACGGAAAAGCCCCGGCAATACGCTCACGCCGCGCTCATTTCAATTCACGCCCCTCCGCGAGGGGCGACCGCTTTGCTCGTGAACCGGTGGTATTTTGCAATATTTCAATTCACGCCCCTCCGCGAGGGGCGACACAAGGCGTTTGTTGATAAATTCAAGCCGAAACTATTTCAATTCACGCCCCTCCGCGAGGGGCGACACAAGGCGTTTGTTGATAAATTCAAGCCGAAACTATTTCAATTCACGCCCCTCCGCGAGGGGCGACGTTTTCTCTTTTCGATACTTTCTCGGCTTTTCAAGCATTTCAATTCACGCCCCTCCGCGAGGGGCGACAACACCATCTGACAATAACGCAAGCACCAGCACCATTTCAATTCACGCCCCTCCGCGAGGGGCGACGCGCGAAGCAAATTTTTCTCGCGAAAACATTGAAATTTCAATTCACGCCCCTCCGCGAGGGGCGACGCCGACGCCGGGTATATGCCTATTAAGATGCATATACATTTCAATTCACGCCCCTCCGCGAGGGGCGACAAGAAATCAGCGACAAGATGGGGGCGCTTTGGAATATTTCAATTCACGCCCCTCCGCGAGGGGCGACGCCTGGACGACGACGAAAAGAATACCGTCGTTTTATTTCAATTCACGCCCCTCCGCGAGGGGCGACCGCTTCGGAAATCGCAGTGCAAACGCTTTCAGCCAATTTCAATTCACGCCCCTCCGCGAGGGGCGACAGAAGAAAAATCAAATTTTTTTAGCGGAAAACTTATTTCAATTCACGCCCCTCCGCGAGGGGCGACTTGATTGTTTGCGACGACGTGGTAAACCTCAACATTTCAATTCACGCCCCTCCGCGAGGGGCGACGCTGCCGCAAAGCATCAGCGTCAAGCATCTTCATATTTCAATTCACGCCCCTCCGCGAGGGGCGACGGCGGTGCTGGGAGAAAGAGCCGACACGCGAAGAATTTCAATTCACGCCCCTCCGCGAGGGGCGACGATTGTGGCGGACTGTCTGCGCCGGCAGCCGCTATTTCAATTCACGCCCCTCCGCGAGGGGCGACAACCGAGCAGGAAGAAAGCGCGAGCTTCAACATCATTTCAATTCACGCCCCTCCGCGAGGGGCGACGCGGCGATGGCGGACATTTCCGCAATCGGCAAGATTTCAATTCACGCCCCTCCGCGAGGGGCGACCTTCCCAGTCTCAATCATGCACAGCATTGGCAATTTCAATTCACGCCCCTCCGCGAGGGGCGACCGCGGCGATGGCGGACATTTCCGCAATCGGCAAGATTTCAATTCACGCCCCTCCGCGAGGGGCGACCAATCAAGGCATTCAGCCTGTCCGACGTGGACATATTTCAATTCACGCCCCTCCGCGAGGGGCGACGTCCTGCGTGGAAAACGTGCCGAAGCTGAAATGATTTCAATTCACGCCCCTCCGCGAGGGGCGACGAGCTTCTTTGCAAGATGGCGGACTTGCTCGGCGTATTTCAATTCACGCCCCTCCGCGAGGGGCGACGGCAAAAGATATGCAATTTCTGCAAATCTTTTGTTCAACCCTTACAAATCAGCATGGCTTAACAATAGTGCCACGCAATTTGTCGAGATTATTTTGGTAATATTTCATAGAATCATCGCTTGAATTTTGACATCACGCCGCGCGAGACGGTCGGCCATTCATGTATGATTCACATGCGCTGAAAAGAGTGTTTTCAGCTTCCGCTATAACATCAGCAGTTCTCCAGCTTCAATGCGCGCAGTGCAACCAAGCACATCAATGCGCTCCTTGTAACTATTGCCAAGGCGATAGAAGCGAACGGAGTCATGTTCTGCATCAATTGTCGCTGCCAATTGTGCCTTGAGCGCCGTCAGCTGTGCTGCATCAAGCAGGACTTCAAATACAGAGTTCTGAACACGCCGTCCATAGCGTTCGCAGAGTTTCGCTACACGCCTAAGCCGCGCTGCTCCCGCTTCGGTTGCTGTATTGACATCATAAGTAACAACAACCAACATTTTTTCACCTCCAGACAAACGGCGGATAGCAATCAAGATCCCCGCGCAAGACACGCGCCAGCATCATGGCCTGTACATAAGCAATCAGCCCTACTTGGATTTTTTCTCCGAGATACGGATGCGTGATTTCTTCCTGCTTTCGGTCACGCCATGCGGTAAGCACCGTTTTGCGCCCGCGCTCGTTCAGCATAACAGCCAGCGAATCGTACTCAAAGTCCTTATCCGTCAGCTGACGTTTGTTGAACAGCGACAGCGCCAGCCGGTCGCACAGCGGCGCTCGGAACTCTTCCAGCAAGTCCAGCGCCAGCGACGGCCGTCCCGGTCGAAGCGTGTGCAGCCATCCAGCCGCTGGATCTAAGCCTACCGTTTCAAGTGCCGCTTGAATGTCCCGCGTTTGCAGCGTGTACATAAACGACAGGACTGCATTCACTTCATTGCGCGGCGGTCGTCTGCTGCGCTCCACAAACTGGAAGGGGCATTGTGGGGAAATCATGTCGTCAAAATGCGCAAAGTAGCATTTTGCGGCGGCTCCTTCGATGCCGCGCATTTGGTCAACACCTGCGCATGTCTCCAGCTGTGCTGCATACTGGCTAATAGACTGGCAGGCTGCTCGAAGGCTCTCTGCTGTTGCCGCATCCTGCGTCCGTGCCGCGCGCATCAATACATTTTTCTCGTTGAGCAGCTTGCCCACCAGGAGGTTCTGCACGAATTTCATGCGGAAGTCATCATCATCCAGCGCTTGATACTGCTTTTTTCTCAGCAGCACATTGCCGCTGACCGGCCCGCAAATACGGCTGTAAAAGCGTCCGTTCGACGATAGGAACGTCAGCGTAATCCCGTGCTCAGCGCAGAAACCAATCAGCGGTGTGGAGACTGTCATTTCCCCAAAGCACACGATTCCGTCCAGCATCACAGCCGGTACACTTGCTTTCTCTTCGCCGCCAATTTTCACGCAGATATTCTCGTTGCGGCAGAAAAGGTAGCTGTCTGGCGTTGTCACATAGAGGGTTTCCAGTAATTTTTTCATTCCGTCTCCACCCTCTCTGCTTCAAGAAGAAGCGCCTTGCAATATTCCTTCGCGGATGTTTTTACCTTCGGCATACAGTATTCCTGCATCGAGCAACGTTTGCATTTCGGGCCGTAAACTGCCGACGGAATCAGCATTTCGCGGCGGACTTTCCAGAGTTTCTGCACAGTCTGCCGTACCTGTTCACGCAGCGCTTCATCAAGTTCCACATCTACTCTGCGATGCGCGGTAATGTAGAACAGCGCGCCTGCCGGGATCGTCGTGTGATACATTTCCTCTAAGCACATCGCCTCCGCGCACAGCTGAATCTTGTATTCTGATTCATCGCGTATTTTTCCATGCTTGTACTCCACCGGCAGCAGCCGCACCGGGAAATCCACTGCGGGAATCGTGCAGCCGTTTTCATCCCGCACCGCTTCAATGCAGTCGCATTTTCCGCTGATTTGCATTTCGTCCGAAAAGACACTGTTCTCGTAGAGCTTCACGAAATCGCCGCGCCGCTCCACGCGCTGTGTATGAACCCGCTCATGCTCGGCGCGACCTTTCGCCGTCTCGACATTTTCTACCCATACACGTTCATTCAGCAGCAGCGCGGCGCGCCGCAGACAGTAATCTGCCTGCGACAGCCACGATAACGGAAGATACTCCTGCTCGTCATCCACGGGTAAACCAGCTTTCTCCCTGCGGCAGTTCATCCCAGACAATTTCCCCATAAGGATTGCTCAAGAAGCCCATCCGTACCCCCGCAGGCACCTTATCCAGCGCCACCTTTGCTTCATAGTCACGATAATTGCGGGGGAAATCCACCTTCTTCTGCACCGTCACCAGTTCAAAGAGTTTATGCGCCGGTGCACAGCCCAATTTGGCTTGACGTGCGCGCTGTTCAGGATTCGTATCCGTGCCTTCGTGCTTGAAGATGATGAGCGGAGAAACGACCTCCATTTCGCCCTTGCTCGCCGAACGGTCATGCTCATACATGTTGAGAATCGCCTCAAACAGCGCCTTCATATCAGCTTCATCGAATCCCGTTTCCGCTGCAAGATTCGCGCTGATGAAGCCACGCACCTCATACAGACCAAAGGGGATAATCTGCTTGCGTCCCATCGTGCGCAGCTTATCTTCAGACGCTTCCTGTTCCGCTTTCTCATATTCCTCGTAGGATTTGTCATTTCCGCCCAATGCCGCCGCCATGCGCGTAATGGATATGTCCAGCGGCAGTACCGAATCCAAACTCTTGCCGAAAGCAAGTTGAACAGGACCGCGGACTTGCCCCGCATTGGGGCCAGTAGACATCACAGCCCCAAAGGTGCGCACATCGTAGAAGAGTTCGCACGCCTTTCTGCGCGCCGCATAAACCGGGTTTTTTTCTTTCGCACCTTCAATCCCTGCTTCGCGCTTTGCCAGCGCAATCTGCTTGTTCAGATTCACCGCTTTCTGCACGAAAATCCCCATGCCCGGCACGCCCGGATAAGCAATCTCAATATAGTTGCGAATGCGGCGTTTCGTGGCCACGTCGGTGATAAATCCCTGCATGGTCTGCGGGTCAATCCGGGGCATGTTGCCCATATCCGGGTCGCCGTTCGGGTTGGCATTGGTGCAAGCAACATAGTACATAAATTCGTAACGGTTCTGCAGTGCCATTTTCTTATTCCTCCTCGTCCGTTTCTGCCGCAGCTTTCTGTTCTTTCTTCAATTTCCGCAGTTCATTGAGTCTCCGATTCAACTCCGCTGTCATTTGGCGATACCCCAGCGCAAAGTAAGCCTGCTGCTCCAAGTTCAGCATGGTGGGGATTTCCCCAATGTCACAAGTCACCTTATCCAGCATTTCCAGATACATCTTCAGATAGTCGCCCTTGATTTTGTCCTGGTGCGGTACGGAGAGAATTGACAGCTGCCCCAGCACCAGCGCTGGCATCTGACAAGCAGACGCATAATAGCGCTGTACAATACCTGCCTGAACATCTCTCATTGCAAACTGCTGCATACTCGCATACACGGCGACCCACGCGCCGCAGCGGTATGCAACATTCGTATTTTCCGCCTGATACATAGCTTCTATCACGCCTTCCTTTCGATTGTTTTTCCGAATCAGCCATACTTTCAGCCATTGGCAGCACATTGCATCGGGCACGGGCGCATGTTTATCTTCTTCGCTGGCACTGGCCATTTGATTGCGAATGTATCGCAGCGCACGAACCGCCACGGAATCCGGCAGCATACTGTCCGTCAAGATTGCGTGCAGCACCGCTGGCGTAATTCCTGAAAGTTCCTTGTCCATCCGCTTGAAAACGTTCTTTTCGCTCTTTTGCGGCGGCATCAGACGAATCATCATTGCTTTCAGCGAATTAATTTTTGTGAATCCCGTTCCACCGAGATCGACCATTTGCAAGTCATTGCGCCATTGCTGGATGCTCTCCTCCAGTTCGCCGTAATTCCCGTGGTCGTAGCTGCGAACCATGACACGCCCTGTAACGCCGGACAGCAGGAGGATGTAATACTGCGTGCTGGCTGGAATCGCGGTTGTCGCTGCTCCGCTTTCAATGCTCTCGATGCGTTTGGCTGCAATATCGCGTTTAGCATCAGGATTTGACGGTGCTTCTACCGTTTCATCAAATTCTTCATCGTCGTCGTATCCATCATCATCTTCCTTCTGCTGTTCTGTTCCCTGATTCTTAGGATCGCCATCCAGTGCTTGCTGCATCGGGTCGCATTCCGCAGGAACATAGCAGTCAAACCAATGGACAAAGCGCATTCCCGCCAACGTTGGCGAAAGCGTTTCGCTTGACATGAGATGGTCAAGCGCCGCTTTCACCGCGTCAATTGATTCCGCAGAAACAGGCGCATTCGCCGATTGCTTCAGCCCGTACGAGCAAAATGCTGGCTTGTCAAAGCAAAACAGCGCATCACCGCGTCCATGTCCGCCAACTTGCAAGAGTCCCTTAATTGGCGGCAGGGTAGCAACCGGCATCGTTTTTTCTCCAGTAATCAGGCACAAGCTTTCTGCCGCGCCATGCTGCGCGAACTGCTGACGAAACTCCCGCCACCATTCCTGCACCTCCGGAATTTCGACAATAGGCGTTCCTGCAATTTCAAATGAAACGCGGTCTGATGGCTTCAGCTTCAGCCGCATCAATTCCTGCCGGACCTGTTCGCAGGAGGTTTCGTCCTCCAGCAAATGCACGCAAACTGACAATTCCGGTACTTTCTGCGCTGCCTGCTGAAGAGAAGCAAGGAAATACCGATGCTTGAGCGTGTTGTCTTTCGGCTTTTTGCCTTCCTCTCTTTGCTCAACTTTGCTTTCCGGCGTATCTTTCCAGAAAACAACCTCGTATTTTTCCACCAGCACATTGCACTTGTCTTTGCCATTCGCCAAGCTGCCAATGTCAGGGCAAAAGTATTCATCCTCGCCGTCCTGCCTCACGCCAAGGAACGTGCCATTTGCGCCAAGGCAAGCCCATGCCTTTACCGTCTTTTTCACCATGCCCGGAGGCGGCAGCAGCTGGTAACGCATTGCATAATCGTACAGCGGTCTCAGCATATCGCATCCCCCTTCAAGACTTCCGGGCTATCATAGGGCGGCACTTCAATGACGCCCTGCTTCATCACCGCATGATACAGGGACAGCCTTGTCCGCGTTTTCTTGCGAACCTCCGCGTCATGCAGGTCAAAAATGTCGTACACCATCAAGCCCAAATCCATGTCTTGCTGAATCGGCTTTTCGTTCGGGTCACTTTCAGAAAAGTACGCAACGCATTCCCTTAAGCCGAGCGCAGGCTGGCAAAAGCACTTGCCACCTTTAATTCGCCGTTCAGCCTGTGCATACAGCTGCTCCACCGTACCATGATAATCCGGCCGCGGCACAATCTGCGCGGTAATGCGGTAGCGGACATCATACAGGAAAACCGTTTGCCGCTGTGTCCGCTCATCCTCTGCGCTGATTGGTTCCATATTATTGCCCAATATGGACTTCACTTCGTTGCGCCTGACGCTGATATAGCGAATCGGCTTCAGCACCTCAATTTTTGTCACCATCCAAAAAAATTCTTTAGGTTTCGCGTACACGCTTGACAGTATACCTCGTGCTGCTGATGGTGTTGGGACTGCCTGCGAAAGCCTTTCTACTTTCGTTGTCGGCGAAGTGAAGCACGCCAAGTCACCCCAAACGGTCACTGAAATCTCCATGATTTTTCATCACCTCCATGTTCTTCTCTCTGCCAAATCAGCAGAGAGGATAGCATTATCCTTACATTTTTTCAATTCTCAGCTTACCGCCCGTTCGCGTACTAAACAAAGCGTCAAGCAGTGCTGTCAATGTAAGTATAATACATTGCACCTGAATCGTCAATGGCAAATCTGGTATATAAGAATTTTTTCACCACATATAGTCATCATTTTTCAACTGCATCCCCGTATCCATATGATAATCATCCTTCCTGCGAAGCACCCAATAGCCGGATGGCTGCCTGCTCTCATTCCGCTTTCCCGCAAAATACAGCTGCTCCGCATAACAGTTGAAGTCATCATTCGCATATGCCGTCACGCACAGCTTTGCAGCTTCATGCATCCACTTCGCCGTCACGCCGTTTTCCAAGGCTTCTTCCTTCAGCTTCTCAAACAGCTTGTTTTCAGGTTCATATGGCACAAGCACCTGCACGCCGTCATTCTTGATAATGCGATAGTTTTTCTCGACCCCTGCATAATCCTGCATTTGGATGGCCTCGCTCAGCTTCTTCTCCCCTTTCAACTTCCAAAAGAGCTTCTGATAGTAGCGCTGAATGTCGCTCGGATTCATCAAGTCAATCGGTTTCTCAATATGCAATGCACTAACCAGCGTTGCCGCCTTGTTATACCAATTATCTGGATACAAATTGTCTTCATCCGGAAGGAACACAAGCACTTGCCCGCCTTCGGGATGGCGGCCGTTTCGATTGCATCTTCCCGCCGCCTGAATGATTGATTCCAGCGGGGCCAGCGCGCGGAAAACGCTGTCAAAGTCCAAATCCACCCCCGCTTCGATGCACTGCGTCGCAACCACACGGCAAGGCAAGCCGTCGCGCAGTCGCTTTTTGACTTGCTCTATCACGACGCGCCGATGTGCCGGACACAATTCCGTCGTGATGTAGAATACTGATTCCGTCTCACATACCAATTTCAGCGCATCAAACAGCTTCTTCGCGTGCTTTTTCATGTTCACAATGGTGCAGATGCTCCGCTGTGCCGCCATCTTCTGCGCAATTTCTTCCCACGAGATTCTCTCATTCGGCAAAACTCGCCATGTCACCTGAACGCGGCGAAGTTGCTGATACATATCGGCATGGTTCGGACAAATCTCCGTAGCATGCCAAGTAAGATTAGGGATTGATTGATAATCCGGCTGTGTCGCCGTAGAAAAGAGCATCGTCACATTTTTCTTCGGCAGATTGCAAAGCGCCTGAATGGTTTTGAGCGTCGCAGGAAACAATTCTGCAGACAAGCTCTGCGCTTCATCGAAAATGATTACAGAATTCGCCAACCGATGCAGTTTCCGAAGATTCGGGGCTTTTGCCGCAAACAGCCCCTCGAAAAATCGCACGGATGTGGTCACAATGACTGGCATATCCCAGCGCTGTGCAAACTTTCGCTGCTCTTCTGTCAGCTGCCGTTGGCTATGATCTTCCAGCAAAACGTCATCCCCAAGGATTTTCCGATATTCAATTGCATTCTGTTCCGTCAGCGTAATAAACGGCAGCACAATGATGATTCGCTGCTGACCGTTCTTGCGGCATTGGCGCAGCGCAAAATGCAGCAAGGCCAGCGTTTTTCCTGTGCCAGTAGGCGCTGTCAGGGTGTAAATCCCCGGCGCATAATCCCCCGCCCTGCCGCACGTTTCAAACAACTCATTCCGCAGTGCATTGAGTTTTTTATCAGCCGTTGAGTTCCTTGCCAGTTCCGCCCGATGCGCATTTAAGCGCTCCAGCCAGTTTTCCGCATCACATTTCGGCGGCTCCGGGATGATTTCTCCATCCTCTTCCGCTGATGCGGTGTAATCTGCATCCACCAAGCAAGAAAGCAGCATTCGCGACCAAAGCATCCGTTCTTCTTCCCCAAGCGTCATGATCTTAGGTTCAGGACATTCCCACTGCGGAAGTTCTTCATGAAATATCTCCGCAAGCACACGGTAATTTTCTTTTCCTGTTAATGCAACCTCCTTTCCATCATTGCCTTCCAACCACTTTTGCGCTGTCATGCATTCACGCAGCGAATACTTCAGCTGGTCGTAGCAGAGCAGCGTTCCATGATGTGCATTGATTGCCTCTAAAATGGGCGCGTAATTGGTACTTGCAATCTCCTTACTTGCGCATTTATGTGTAGCAATCAGAAGCCACCGCAAAAACGCAGCGCTCACCCTTGCATGGTCTACTCTGGATGCGTTTCCTTCCAAAACATCTTGGAATTTATCTGTGAGCTTGCCAGCATCATGAACCGTTCCTGCCATTTCCGCTTCTTTTTCCATGCCCAGTTGTCTTCCATACTCTTTGCTCAATTCTCCCACCGCGCAAAGATGTTCCTTCACCTCCACCTGCTTGCGTCCGGGACGCTTCGACTTCGCGTACCACTTTTTCATAGTATCTCTCCATCTTTTTGTTAAATTCAAACAGTTAATTGCATATTTAGTGTACATAAGTTCCTCTATTTTGTCAATACTCTCAATGGTAAAATTTTTAAGGCAACACCGCACAAATGATGTACCGGTCACTGGCACCATATCCCCCCGATATATTCACCAATTTTCCCACAAATCAATCCGAGTAACAGCAAAAGGCTCTGCCGTTCTTCCTTCACGGAAGTCAGCAGAGCCTTTTTCATCCTATAAAGTTATATTCCAGCACCCGCAAGCCATTCGCGCCATCCGACACATCAGAATAGCACGAACACTGCGGCTGCTATCATCTTGCTACCAAACAGGCAATCCTGTTTTGAAAAAGTGCGTGTTTTCAAGGTTTTGCAGCCCTTTACATCCACTTTTTCATTATTCCCACTCAAGTCTTGGGCTTTGATTTAGGGTTATAAAATGCACTCTCGATACGC
>ERZ773139.3589-NODE-3589-length-13629-cov-2.695595_pt1 | contig 13629 bp, 12 predicted proteins | sample MGYA00580854_ERZ773139 | MGnify/ENA primary metagenome ERZ773139 (study PRJEB29015, sample SAMEA2737809) | human gut metagenome | biome: human gut; feature: human-associated habitat; material: faeces | place: China | collected 2012 ...
TGTCATAACTGTGCACTTGTAGGTTTGTCAAACATATTGGACAGTGAACTTTGAGAGCGACGTCCAGCGGAGGGGTCTCATGGGCAAGTTGTTAGAACGGTGGTTATGGACGGCGAGTTGCTTTGTAAAGTCATCCAGAGAATAAAAGGCGTGATAGGAGTAAAAGCGCTTCTGATCCTCGCGATGGCTGCGCTCGACCTTGCCGTTATGGCGTGGCGAATAAGGACGGATCAGCTTATGTCGGATACCAAACACTGTTATAATCTATCAAAGGTTCCAGCGTGTCAGACTGTTTTTTAGAACGAGAGGGGGAGTGTTATGCTTTATTTAGTAGTTGCCTTCATCAGACTCAAAACTGACATCTAGCAAAGTTTTTATTTTATCGCTTTTGATTCGGTTGCATGTGCGATGCGTTAATTGAGCATTTTCAATCGAGGTTGGACCACCTTTTGAGAAGGGGATGATGTGATCAACTTCGCAGTCTTCTATGGTTAGAATTTTATTTCCACAAATTGCACAAACGGGATTGCGGTGAAAGAGCTCCTGGCGAATGCTTTCATCAAAGGTGCGAGGCATATCTATCTCACAAGGGTCTATGCAGCCAGTAATGATATTGATGACTTTTGTGATTCTACTGCGCACACGACGTCCTGCATTGGTTCCGACATAAACATTTTCACGGTACTCTGCATCGTTTTCTTTCATGTTGAAAATGCCATCCCGAATTTTATCGGCATGTTGTAGAAGCGAACGCTTCGGAAAAAGTGAAAAAGGAATTACGATAGAATCATAAACAGCGCCATTAAACTTACTTGCACGTTCACCATGAAAGAAAAACGCTTCGCAACCGAGAACCTGTTTGATGGTATCCATAACTGAACGGTATTGATTTTCCATCTCATAAATTTCATCGTCAGAATCATTTTGGTGCTTGGTCATAAACTGATTCATGGTATTCTTAAAAGTACCTGAAATATGATAAAAATCACGCATTGCAAAAAAACGCAAGATACGTTCTTCGAATTCCATACGTGAGTTATCGGTATAATGGAAAAGAGCTTTCACGTTTTCATCGGTATCGGCAATGCGCCGTAACATTGAATTAAAACTGCCACGGAAAATACAGTTACGAACCTCCTGATCCTTCAGTTTTACTGCACCGAGGTTCAGTCGGGAAAAAATTTCATATTTAAGCTCCTGAGAATCGCGGTCGAGGCAAATGGCTTTGAGAGATTTTGCCCGGAGTCGGCGCTGCATGGGTTTATCCAGATCACGAAAAAAAAGGCCGTTTAAGGCGCTCAGGGTGGTCAGACCACATAAAGAAAAATCATTTTTCAAATAGCGGGTAAAAGACATAATCCGCTGTTGACCATCAATAACGGAATAAATTCCATCATCTTCCTCGCATAAATAAATGATGGGGATCGGAATGCCGATTAAAATAGACTCAACCAGCAATGATGCTCGTTTATCATCATACACATAGTTACGCTGATATTCGGGATTGACAATAATATCATTAGCATCAACCATCTCTCGAAGTTGCGACAGTGTGATATCTTTTGTTTCTGTATGAACGACAAGCTGATCCAATTCATCAGTTTTCATAAGTATCTCTCCTCAAAAAAACCTGGCAAGCAAGCTTGCCAGGCATGTGGTGGTCGCAACAGGACTCGAACCTGTGACCCCATCGATGTGAACGATGTGCTCTCCGCAGCAGCTACGGTCGTGCGAGGTACGCATGAGTGTGCATATTCCTGAAAGTCCCTTAAAATCTGGGCTTTTCGGGCTTTTTTCATTTTTGGCCGGGGTGTGCATTTTCCGCTTGCACACGGGTGTGCAGACCATTTTGCGCACGGGTGTGCGCCCACTTGCACACGAGTGTGCAAGCCCCAGGGTGCGCATGAGAAAAGCCTGACGGTTCAACGCCAGGCTGTTTTTTTATGCCATCATGTCACGGTAGAGCTTCTCGGCCAGCTCCCTCACACGGGGAACGTCGGTATAAGCCTGCGTTTTTCCGATGCCTACTGCCCGAGCGATAGAAAGCGGGCGTTCGTTACCCTTGTAGAGCTCTTTGAAGATTTCCGCATATTTCGGTTTAATTCTCCCAAGCTCCTCCACCAGCATTGCCAGGATATCAGAGGTTTCATCAATCTGATCTGGCTGCTGGCTGGCAGGCTCAAATTCGCTCTCGGCATACAGTGCATCCAACGATGTAGGCCGATTGGTGTCGAAACTGAAGCAGCCAACCTTAGGGCAGTTGATGCACTTATTGCGCTCCGGGCACATGATGTAGCCGCCGTGCCCATCTTCAATCAGGCAGCGCTCTGAGCGCTCTTCCGCTTTGACATCAGCCCATTCCAGTTGCATATACTGATGGGCATCGTGTTCGGAAACCTCAACGACGATGCAGGGGTAGTGCTTAGAACCGATACGCACGGAGCGTACCTTCCCAACCTGCCCGTTTTCTTCGATGGTCTCCGGGTTGACGCGAAGAGGTACTTTTACCAGGTTCGCGCCATTGTTGCTGTTCTGATTATCAATCCTTGTCTAAGCCATAATCCGGCCCTCCTTTTCACAGTTGTCTGTGAAGCGGAGAGCCGGACGTGCCCAGAAAAAGGGTGCACTCAACCAGACCCGATTCAAAGAGATATCATGCTCTCCGCTTCGTGTCAGGCCGCACCGTTCGCTGGCTTGGCTCCAATATTCAGTTCACCGTCACCTCTGCTGCGAACGGCCCCTTCCGGATGAGGCCAGCTTTGGTTTCGATGAAGCAGTTTAGCGACTTGCTTAGGTCAGTCGATTAGGTATTACCCACGTGTTGCCATTTGAACAGTTGAAAGGGAAGCCCGTGAGAATCCATCATGAGACAGAAAAAGCCGGAGCAGAATGCAGTCTACCTGTTAAGACAGGACAAGACTGGACATTCTGCTCCGGCTACGCTCGTATTTGGCTTAGCTCATGAGCAGCTTCCGGGGCTTGATATCAGGTGCGGCCAGCTGACAACTGCGCCGGTCTGCGTTCCTGACAGGAAGTGGACCCGGAAGGTCTCTTACTACGCTGATTCTTCAGCGGCTTCGTAGATGATGGCTTTCACCTTCACTCCGGTGATCCTTTCAACTACGACTTCGGGGGTCATAACATCTGTATGACCTTCACGGCGGTATTCCATACAGGGTTTCCCATGCTTCATTACACGCTTGCCCATGGTCAGACCACTGGGCGTTTTGATTTTATCTGCTTCGCTCATCGGCACCTCCAAGATCAGAAATCCGTATTGTTCATAAAGCTCTTCATCCAACTCTTGGTTCCGGCTTCAAGTCCGATACGTGAAGGCGCAGATGAAACAGCGGTGTACAGATTATCAATGGCTTTCTTAAGCTGATCGCAAACATAGAATGTGGAGCACAAGGGTTTTACGCCATCGTTAACAAGGTAGATCTCAATAACATCAACAGGCTTGGTGCTGGAATATGTCGTGCCTTCAACCGGAACGTAATAACGCACTGAATTCAGAAAAACAGTTAGCTTCGATGCCGGAAGGGCGGCGTGATAACAGTTTCCAATTACGCCAACACTACCGTCGCTGTAGAGACCGGATGTGTAATCGTGAGTATCGTACCAAACATCTACCTCGTCGCTATAGTTTTTTGTGACATTGACAAGCGGGTTGGCAACCGGAGCGTTTGTGTCGGCTTCAAGAATTCCTCTTGTTTCAACAATCCAGTCCAGTTTTCCGGCAACGGTTCCGCGCATCAGCTTATCAATGAACTGATAAACGAACTCCTCGTTGGGCGAAAGAACACCTCTTGGGAAATTGACCAAGAAGTCAATTCCCACGCCCAACTGATCCGCTATCGAAGCAAGCAGATCGATGGTTGGTATCGATGTACTGTCTTCTTTGTTAATCCTGGAGAGATAGCCCTTGCTTACGCCAGCTTTCTCCTCAATGTCGCCAATCTTCAGGCCTTTTTCCTTGGCCAGCGCATAGATGTTTTCTATGCAAAGTTTCTTGTCGAACATAATTCATCGACCTCCTCGTCGATAATCTATCACAAATTGACCGAATGGTCAAGATGCATTTATAAATTTTCTTAACGTTCAATTTCTGACTATCAAATGACTGCTCAGTAGCCTTATGAGGTATCATTCACCGTGGCGCTTTTCGTCATAATCACACACCTCAAAATAAGCACGTTAGCTAAGTTGCTTACACTGTGAGCAAAAATAAGCAGCGGGCGGCGGGAACCCGCTGATACTACTTACTCGAAGAAGAATGGTAAATCCAGACGGGGTGAACCTAGCAAATAACCACTCACTTCTTCCTTAGAAGTCAGACCTACGTCGGAAAGCCGGTACAATGCAGCTTCACTGGAAACGTTGCACTCTGCGACAAGATCATTGATGGTGTTGGCGATCTGGCTGACGCGGGAGCCAGTACGACCATTGGTCTCAAAGAGCATCCTGACAGCGGGGCGGGGCATCAGGAGCGCAGAAAACATCGCGTTGGCCTGCCATTCCATCCGTTCCTTATCCGTCCAGTATTTGGGGTCTACACGGCGCTGCGAGCTCCCCATATCTGTCCGGCACTGAATAATCGGAGCGGTACTCGGCTCCAGGAAGGTCATCTGGTTGGGGTTACGATAGAAGTACTGGCTATGCCAGATACCATGACCGCATTCGTGACCCTGAGTAAAGCGGCATCGGTGTTCCTGGCGGTCATCCTCGATCAAACGGCGGTCGATGATGATGGTATTGGCCCTCGCGCTTATGTATTCTGCGCGGTTGGTCTGAGGATCATAAACTGGCACCTTGTCTGTATCGTTGAAAACCGTCATTCCCAGGTAGATGCCGTTATGCGAGAGGTACTGGAAGTCCGGCGTCATGCCAAGGTAGATTTCCATGAAGGACTCGATGTCCAGCGGTTCCGGATGACAGAGGGCTGACGGTTGAAAGTCAGCCACAAAGTGTTCCGCTGCGGCGTTGATTTCTTTCTTGCTAAGAATAGGAACGCCGCTTTTACTAACTCGAAAATGCGGTTTGTACATACCCCGTTATTACCCCTTCCGTTGTCTTAACTCTTCAACAAACCGAAGCCACTCTTCCTCCCCAGCGTCCAGATCACGCGCCGTACGGAGGGCTGCGGCGACGTAATCCCGACTCATAATGTATTCAGGAAGATCCGGGGCGACAGAGTCGCGCTTCTTCCCGGCAAGGTTGAACATAGTTTCTTTTTCCTCGTAGGACAGGCTGAGGATGTCAGCGATTTGTTCCAGCTTTGCAAGTTCGGGCGGATTGCGGCGATCCTTCTCGACGTCGCTCAGGAACGGGGCAGAGAAGCCGAGCAGTTCGGCCATTCTCCTGAGCGTGATCTGCTTTTCCTCGCGTTTTCTCTGGAGGAACTCTCCAAAGTTCGCTGGGGCGGCGGTGTTGGCATTCATGGGTACACTCCTCTTTCCTTTCTCGTTTTGGGGCGGGCAACGAGTAAGTCAGACTGCTTGTTAGCATGTCGGCTAACATGATTATATCAAAGGAATACTAGGCTGTCAAGAACCAATCTATGTATGAGCAAAGAAAAAATGTCTCCCAAAAGTGATGACAAAAAAACGGCCTCAATAATGTGGCCGTTTTTTTGCTATCATTTCTCCGGCTCCATGATCCCCAGGTATCCATAAGGGATAAAAGGAACGCGACATAAGTGATCTTCGGTCGCCGTCGCTATACTCAAATTATCGAAATCCGCATAGAAGCTTTTGCTGCCAAAATTAACAGTCACCGAATTCCATGCAAACATCAACAGCACCCCGAGAGAGATCGTCTGAATCTCCAGGCCGAGTACATTCTTTATATCCTTTATAACCTGAAAAAAACCCTGACGCTTATTCGGAAAAGACAAGCAAACTACCAGCGCAGAATTGGTGTTCTTGTCAATATGGCTACGAGAATGGAGCACGGCAATGTCATCGAGAATTCCCCTGGACGCGTCAAGCGTATCGCGGCCAAATTCCACCTCCACCACGCCGAGTGTCTTATTCCAATCGGCTTTTCCTGAGTATACGGCGTCCATCCTGGTATAAACGTCCCCGCTCCTGCTAATGGCGCATCTATACCCCAGACAGATTAAAAGGTTACGCACAATCAGGTTTGGTATCATAGAACGTCCATCGACGCGAGACATTATGCTATAAATATCCGCCATTGCATTCATGGACTCTTTGCGGAAATGATGTCGCCACATAATCTTGTTTACGACGCTAAGCTGTTTCTTTTGCTTTTCTATTGCAGCAGGAGAATAAACGACTCTCCTCGTGTACCGCTCATCTCTCCGGCGACTTACACATACATCTCGGCCAGTATAGTATATCGCTCCTACCGGGCAACGCGCCGCACAAATACCACAGCCAATACAGGCAGTATTATCAATCTCCGGTGAATCATTTTCGTAATTCCAACGAATAGCCTTCATAGGGCAAACAGAGAAATCGCGTTCATAAGAAAAATCTGGAAATTCTGGACAGCTAATCTCATCTTCGGAAAAGCGAATGCAGGGCTGATCACCACAGCCCATACAGGCAGTCTGCACATACTGACCATCCAGCAATAGACGGGCTGGTTTCTCGTATTCCTGCTCAATATCTCTCGGATACGTTACAGAAAATAAGACCAAGCTTCTCCTTTGGGTGGACTTATTTAAGAGAGACATCTGCGAATCCCTCCAATTCTATCAATGCTTTCCGATCAAAAGTGCTTCCATCAACCACAATAGATACCGCGATTTTTAATAGCGTTTCCAAATCGATTACGCCGATGCTGAAACCGTATGTTGTCTTGAAATCCAAGAGCAAATTTGTTACTTCAGCACGATCATTGGGCAAATAATACCCAACCGCTAAAGAAGTCGTTCTTACTCTCGTCGGATGAGTTTTTCTCGAAAGCAAAATTACTTTATTTTCCAATGCTTGGCGAATCGCTTTAAGAGAGATATGCTGTTCTTCAGTGGGAGACTTTATCTCGATTGGAATGCTGTCTACCTCATCTACAATGATCGCATCCCACCTAGCACCGTTGTCTCCAGGGCGCGAAGCTGCAGCATCAAACCCGAGGGCTCTGAATAGTGTAGCGATAAATGGATAAAATCGAGTTTGCGTCGCAGTTACCATTGATTCAAATGCTGATCGCACAATTTGATCCTTTCGGAATCCTTGCTTATACTGTTTTCTAACGACCTCGTAGAAATGCTCCACCTGAGGATCGTGTTCAGCCGTAGAATGAGCACCCTCCCTGAGTTCAATTCGTCGATTAAGACTCGCCGTCCGTTGAGCTACTTGAACATAAGAGTCAGCGGTGCGTGTGGTTATCTGTCGCCGCGTAAGACCAAGTGCTGCATCCACCTCGCCTACGCGAATCGTCTGATACGGCGAGAACAGTAGCTTCTTGCCTTGCAAAATACCTGCACATGTCTCCGTATCCTGTTGGATAATCTCGTGAACTGGCTCAGTATTATAACCAGCTCGCTCCAGCATTCCGTAAACACCCAACCGAATTAAGGCTTGACGTGTTTTCGCGTCATACTTTCTGAACTCATTGAGCCGCAGATCTTTGAGCTCTTTGAGGGAATTTGCCATTTCATTGCCGTGTGTCGTTAGTTTCAGACACTCCAAAGACTTTGGAGGAAACAGTCGACTCGTCCTCTCGCTTTCAACCCAGCCGCAAGATTTCATAAAAGCAATAGGTAGCCGAGTCGAGTTGTCCGGCAGAGTTGGTTTTACCTTTAGGGACGCGCACAAATCATCATATGCTTTTTGATATCGCGCATAAGAACCACGGATGGATTTCAGTTTATCAAGCATGGTGGCATACTGCCGAGCATCAAGATCATCAAGCGACATCGGGCCGAGGCAGAGTTCATGCTTGTACATGATTCCGCCCATATCTTGGAGCGTCAGAAGAGCAGCTTTAAAGAAGCGAACCTCTTCATCATATAGAACATCCATAATCTCCTGCGGATTATTAATGCCAATTACGCATTGCTCGTAAAGCGGTCGGATATCTTCATCCTCCGCTTGAGCAACGTGTTCGCCGATGTATGTGAAGCAAAGCGGATAAGAGCCAGTTCCGACCGAAGATGCCCACCCAAGAAGCCGGAACACTTCGGCATACATCTTGGCATTCATCTTTGTGGAGTTCAGGCTGTCGTTTTCCGTATTGCTAAGAGCCAGGGCTGCATCGCCAGCATAACCATAAGCCGTCATCAGTCGCGTTCGAGCTATCGTTTGAGCCATGTCGTCCAGACTGAAGGAGCCGCTATCCTTGTACTCTTTGTACAGCTCCTTAAAAACCTGGATCTGAGTTGAGTACTGCGTACCCGGATTTCTGAAGCGTATCACCGAAACACCCCCGTCCGGCATAGATTCAGTTTATTCTATCACAAATATGTGTCTCTCACAAGATGATACTTATTCTTTTATCAAGAGATTAAAAACTTTTCCTAAATATTTCTTGATAAACCTCAAAAATATCTTGACTTCATTTGCGCTTATCCCTATACTGTGAGCGGTCTAATCTTATTCTTAAGGGGGCGATAGATTGAGCGTCAGCTACAACAAGCTCTGGAAGAAACTGATCGATCTTAATCTTAATAAAACCCAGCTTCGCGAAAAGGCAGGAATCAGCACCAACGCCATCGCAAAGCTTGGCAGGAATGAACCCGTATCGTTAGAAACTATCAATAAAATCTGTATTGCCTTGGGATGCAATATCGGCGACGTGATGGACATTTTGCCCCAAGAAAATGAGGGGGTATAAATATGGCCGAACATGAACAGATTACTATGTTCTCTAATATGGACTTGCCAGAAGAAAAGTCCAAGGAAGCTAAGGCTCCTCGCAAACAGAAGGCTCCGGCAAATCCAGATTACCTCACGGCAGCAAAAGCCATGGAGATGATGGAACTATCTCGCCATACTTTTGAAAAAGCGGTTGAAGATGGATATATCATGCCAACAGAAATAGACGGCAAGAAGCTCTATTCCATATCCGCTCTTAAAGAGTTCATGAAAACTGACCATTATAGCGATCTCGCCAATGGTACTGTCGATCCACGCAATCCGCTAAATGACCTTACCGGCAAGGAATGGCTTCCAGAGACCAAGAGCTATCTATACCAGAAGGGCCTTGGCGCTAGTCACCCAGAAGCGCAGATCGAAAAGCTGCATCCGGCACCGTACTCTTTTCAGGACATTGGACACCTCGTGCGCTTCTTCACCAAGCATGGCATGACCGTACTTGACCCATTCGGAGGTGTCGGTTCTACCGCTAAAGCATGCGAGGTTGATGGACGTAAATGCATCAGCATAGAGCTATCTCCGGTCTGGCACGAGCTCTCAATTAAGCGTCTGGAGACTGAAGTTGGTAAAGGCGCGAGTAAAAACCACACTTTCATTAATGGAGATTCTTGCGAAGAATTAAAAAAGCTCCCAACCGATTCCGTCGACTTCATGGTTACCAGTCCACCCTACTGGGGCATCTTGAATAAGAGAGATCAGAAGGTTATCAAGAATCGTGTTGCCAACAATCTGGAAACAAAGTATTCGGAGGACGAAAAAGATCTCGGCAATGTAGAGAACTACCAGGAATTCCTGGACATCCTCGTGCATAAAGTTTTCCTCGAATGTGCGAGAGTGCTGAGACCCGGTAAGTTCATGGCGATTGTAGTATCGGACTTCAGGGATAAAAACGAGTTTATCAGTTTCCACTGCGACTTAATAAACGCGATGAACAAGGCTGAAATCGCCGATGGCGGAAAACTCACTTTGCAAGGCACGAAGATTCTGATTCAGAATCACAAGAGTCTCTTACCGTATGGATATCCTTTCTCCTACGTAGAAAATATCCATCATCAATACATCCTGATCTTCAGGAAAGAGAAAAAGGTGGCGAAAAAAGCTCGTGGAGTTCAATCGAGTAATTAATGGCGACTGCGATGTTGTAATGGCAGAACTACTGAAAGAGGGCGTCCATTTCGATCTTATCTGCACCGATCCACCCTATAACCTCAATAAAGATTTCGGCAATGATAGTGATAAACTAGAACTTAAAGATTTTCTGGCAATCACAGAAAAACGAATTGGCATCTGCCGCGATCTGCTCGCATCAGATGGGAGTCTTGTTTGGTTCGGAATCCATCATTATATCGGCTTTATTCAAGCAATCATGTATAATGCAGGGCTATTCTATCGGCGCATGAATATCTGGTATTACGAAAACGGGTTCTCCCGGTCAAACAAGGCTCCTCAAACACAATATGAACCATTCCTTTGGTTCTCTAAATCTAAAAGTAAATGGACATTCAATGCCGATGATGTTCGAGTGCCATACAAGAGCGCTGAACGCTTAAAGAATCCCGTTTACTATAAAGACAAAAATGGAGAGAGAAAAGCCTGGATTCCTAATCCTAAAGGCGCAATGCGCGGCGATGTCTGGTGCTATCCGACTCTCGCGGGGAAGAAATTCGAGAAAGAAAAAACTCCACATCCTACGCAGAAGCCTGAAGCGCTCATCATGGAACTAATCAAGGCTTTTTGCCCTAAAGACGCCGATGGTCATTACTGCGGCACCATCCTTGACCCCTTCCATGGTTCCGGTACACTCGGCGTTTGTTGCGAGAAGCTTAATTGCGAAGGACATAATATCAAGTGGTTAGGGATTGAACTTGAAAAACGTTGGTGCGATATTGCCGAAGAACGCATACGAAAAGTATGCCAATCATGAAAGCAGAGACAAAATCGAGGCTCCACGATACATCCAGCTTTTCCAGGACGCGAAGAAATACCATGCAGTGCAGGCAGCACTGGCGGACAGGTTGTACAAGGAACTCCATGGGCAGCAGCCAAAGCAGTAAGGAACAGGTTACGGAGGTAATCATCGATGGGCAAAGAGCTTTATACCAACATCCCCAGCAAGGTGGGCGATCTGATTTCTGACGTGAAGAATGGCCGCATCGGCCTTCCTGATCTTCAGCGTCCCTTTGTATGGAAAGATAATAAAGTGCGTGATCTGCTGGACTCCATGCTGCGCGGTTTTCCCATCGGCTATATTATGCTGTGGGAGTCTCCAGCGGATTATGATCGCACCAGCCATATCGGAAAAAACGACAAGGCGTATAAAGCTCCGGATGATCTGGTCATTGATGGCCAGCAGCGCCTGACTGCTCTCCTCGCCGCGATGGAAGGTGTTCCGATCAAGGACAAGAATTACAAGGAACGCACTATCAAGATTGCCTTCAATCCCATCAATCGGGATTTCAAGGTCTGGTCGCAGGCCTATGAGCGCAGTGCCGAATACATTAGTTCTGTCAGCGAGGTGTATGCAGCTGACCGGGAGCATGCCGTTACGAAGTTTCGGAAGCAGTACATCAAAACGGTAAATGATTCCCGCGAAAGAAATGGTGAACCATTACTGACCGAAGATGAAGAGATCACCATCGAGGACAACATCAACGCCCTTCTGGATATGAAGGTGTATTCACTGCCCGCACTCCGCATCAGTGCCCAGGCAGATGAAGAGGCTGTTTCTGAAATCTTTGTTCGCGTCAATTCTGGCGGGCAGAAGCTGACAGAGAAAAACTTCATCGAGACCCTGCTTGCCGTATTTGATAATGACGTACATGATCAGATCGACAAGTTCTGCGAGGCGTCCCGCATTCCTGTGGATGGAACCGCCTATAATCATATCCTGAAGGTTGACCCTGCGCACCTGATCCGTGTTGCGGTTGGCTATGGTTTCCACCGTGCCCGCCTACGGTATGCCTATCAGCTGATGCGCGGCAAGGATCTGAAAACGGGTATTGTTACCACGGCCACGCGGGACGAGAATCTATCCAAGTTCAAAGAGGCGCTGGACATTGTCACGAATCTCAACAACTGGCATGCCTATCTAAATCTGTTCGCTCAAGCCGGATACATTAACGGCGACTTTGTTGCTGCAACGAATGCCGTCGTGTACTGCTATGTCATGTATCTCATTGGCAAATACGAATACAAGGTCAAAACCGCCGATCTGAACAAGATCATCACCAAATGGATCTATATGACGACGGTCACCTTCCTCTACTCTGGTTCCACTGAATCCACGGTTGAAGGTATGTTCGCTGACCTCCGAGATGTAAAAGCACCGGATGAATACGTGAAGTATCTGGAGGACTTTATTGCCGGGCGGTTCACAGATGATTACTTCAACGTGACCCTGCCGAAGGATCTGGCCACTTCTTCCACCAGCAGCCCGGCATGGCTCGGATATATTGCTGCCATCAATGTGTTGGGCACACCGATGCTGTTCAGTACAGCGATTCTGTCAAAGTTTCTTGTGCCCGGCGCGAGCGGAACAAAGAATGCCATCGACCGCCACCACATTTTCCCCAAGCACTATCTGGAAGAAAACGGCTATTCTGATGACCGTGACCGCAACCAGGTAGCAAACTACACCTACATTGATTACGCGACGAATATCGTGATTTCAGATAGACCGCCAATCGAGTATGTAAGTGAATTCCGGGCGAAGCTGGGTGAAGAAGAATATAGGCGAACATGCAGAGAGAACGCCCTTCCAGAGAATTTTGAGAGCCTGGATTACCCGACTTTCCTGAACGAACGCAGAAAGCTCATGGCTGGAATAATCCGTCAAGGCTATGAAAGATTGTGCCTGTAAAGCAGCAGCCCCGTCACAGCGACGGGGCTTTTTTCAATCCTTCCTGTACCATTCCGTCTCGTACCCGTCGGCCCGCAACACTGCTCCCGGTAGCCATGGTGGCACCCGGCCCATCTGCTCGCAGATCGCCTGCAGATCTACCCCCTGGCTGGCTTCGATGATGAGCTCGTCATGGATGTGGCCGCAGATAAAGCAGTGGCTCAACGTCCGCATGGCGTAACATAGGATGTCCCGTGAGATGGCCTGCACGATGTTTTCCACGAATTTCGGGCCGTAAGATTCGATTCGCTCCCACTTTTTGGTAGCCCCTACGCCCTCATAAGTGACGGACTCCCCACCGAAACGGTTCTCCCCGATCTTGGGCTTCACATAGGCCAGCCGTCTGCCGGAGGGCAGGGCAATAAACAGCATGCCGCTCTGGTAAATGAAGCGGATGCTGTGTGTTTCTGTGGACGAGCGGCCTCGAATGGCATTCTTCACAGCGTCGTCCACATCCCACCAGAAAGCAACGATGTTCGGATTGGACTGCCGCCATGCGGATACCAGCGGCTGAAGCTCCTCCTCTTTCAGCCCCATGTCCAGAGCGCCCATGGCTTTCAACGCGCCAACACTCCCGCCGTACCCCAGCGCCAATTCCGCAATCTTCCCCTTTTGGCGCAGGTGGCCGTTGACACCATGCTTTTCCACGGGCACACCGAACATGTTACTGGCAGAGGCACAGTAGATATCTCCATTTTTGCGGAACACTTCTGTGCGCCAGGTCTCTCCGGCCAGGTGCGCGATGACCCGCGCCTCGATGGCGCTGAAGTCGCTGACAATGAACTTAAAGCCCGCTTTCGGTATAAACGCCGTCCGGATCAGCTGACTGAGGGTGTCGGGTACATCCTCATACAGCAGGCGGAGCATAGCGTAGTCCCCGGCCTT
>ERZ773139.3613-NODE-3613-length-13528-cov-4.014919_pt1 | contig 13528 bp, 10 predicted proteins | sample MGYA00580854_ERZ773139 | MGnify/ENA primary metagenome ERZ773139 (study PRJEB29015, sample SAMEA2737809) | human gut metagenome | biome: human gut; feature: human-associated habitat; material: faeces | place: China | collected 2012 ...
GTACATGGTCTCCTTCCCCACATTCAAACAGATGGACCGTAAAGCCCTTATCTTCCGCGATCTCCTGCACCAGTTCCTGCAGATATGCCTCGACCTTCGCATTTAATATCTTCCGCCGGTATTTCACTGACCATACCATATGGTAATTAATATTACACACACAAGTGCGGTAATGTATAAGATTTTCTTTCATACATATAGTATACCATGATATCAAAAGTTTCGCAATAAAATATCGAACATATTTTCTTTTTATAATGCTAGATACAGCTTTTATATGGAGAAAGGTTAAATGTATTTTTAAATTCTACCTTGCAAGACCATGTGGTTGTTCTTACGTCAATAATATTTTGGTGGAAAATTTACATATATTTTAACCGAATCAAGTAACTCCCCTGTGGATGTTGCGAAAAGCAATAAGCAGTGGGTGAGGACCTGCTGTTTATTTTTCTAATCCCACGGAAAAAATGCCCATTCGCCATTTCCAACATACCATCTTTCATACCGCCGATAAAATCGAATCTATAAACATGGAAAGTTACTGTCCAGCTAACCCCTGAACAGTAACGGTTCCAATACACACTTTTTATTCCGTAGGGTTCTTTCCGGTTTTCCACATAAACTGTTAGTAAAACTGGTATCTTTTTTCTTAAAAGCGAAATCTCTGCAACATTCCTGACAAATCAGAGGGGATACTGCAATGTATAATGTGCATTGCCGGTATCCCCTCTGATTTATTCAACCATTATTCACAATTTTTTATTTCATTTTAACTTTTCTGACATTTGACCATTCGCTGAATGTTTTTGAATTATCCTCAGAAGTACGGTTCCATGCATGTAAACCAATATAATAAGTGCCTGATTTAACATTCTTAAATGTAACAGTTACTGTATTTCCTTTTATCTTTTTTACATAATAATTTTCTCCGGAAACAGCAGGGCGTTTCTGTCCGTTAGTTTTGGTAAGGGTATCACTGAGAACTACATCATAGCCCTGAGCGTTTTTGCTCTTCGTATATTTTACTGTCACTGTGGAGCCTTTAACAATTACCTTACTGATCACAGGTGCCTGTGGCGTAATGGCACTCACATCTACTTTATGGATCTCAGACCACTGTCCAAATACTTTTTTGCCATCTTCACCCTTAAGCCATGCGTGGCATGCTACATACCAGATTCCCTTATCCATATATGCAAATGCAGACTTCAGTTCTTCCTGATTTTTCAGGACCTTTGTATACTGTCCTGTTTTGAGCATATCCTCAGAGGTGCCGATCACATAATCATATTTCAGAGCACCCTTACACTCTTCATTCAGCACCATTTTTACGGAGTTTTTGGAAACAGATACATTCTTTATAACTGCTTTTGCAGGTCTGGTATAATTTCCGTCTGAATCTGTGATACTTCCGTCTGTACTGTAGGTATTTCCTTTTGTATCTGTTACAGTTTCATCTTTATTTACAGTTGGCTTTTTACCATCTGCATCAGGTGTCAGCTTCGTGCCATCCGGAAGTGTTACAGTTCCATCTGAACTGATCACGATTCCTTCCGGTGTAACAAGGTTTCCATTTCTATCTTCCTCAGTTCCCTCCGGGTAAGCATCCGGTATCGGAGTAACAGTTGGTACCGGCGTTACTGTTGGATTCACTGATGGTGACGGATTTACCGACGGTGATGGATTTACCGATGGTGATGGATTTACGGTCTGTATGATTGTGGTATCTGATATAGTACAGTTCTGAATTTTATCATCTGGTGTTTTTGTAATGTCACTCCAATATGTATCCGGAGCAGATTCACTGTTGGAAGTTATTTTTTTACCATTTACTGCTGTTCCTTTTGTAGAAGGAGATATAGTGACAGATTCAGTATACGCTTTACCTGGCTCCGCATTTTTGTTCATAAATGAATAAGCAGAACCTCCCTCCAGATATGCTTTTGCTGTTTCTACATTTCCGGTGCCCTCAACTGCATTGCCACCGTTATCACCATCTCCTCGTCCTGCAACAGCAATCAACGTTCCTGCTCCGGAAATCGTTCCGTTGTCAAGAATCACCGCTGCACCGCCAACTGAAGTAGTTGCTATGTTTCCTCCGCCGTATGCTGCAAGCTGGCTGCCCTCGCCAATAGTAAGTGTTCCGCTGCTGACTTTCAAGGCCGGCTGTCCGCTGTAGCTTTTTCCTGTGGCAGGATCTGTTCCTGTGGCAGCTTCATCACCTTTGATATATACTTTTCCTTCTACCTTTACATTTCCGCTTATCACAACAACAGGTGATGTATTGTGACGTGCCTGTGTTCCATTGGGAAGGAAATTAGTGTTGGAGTAGATCATGGAATTCTTTATGGTCGCTCCATCATTCAGAATCAGCTGTCCATTAATGGAAGTACCTGTCAGGAATTTTCCGCTATAATCATCGTGATTGACAGATATTGTTCCACCATTTTCTACTTCAATCTGTCCATATATGGAAGAATCTCTCAGATTCAATGTTCCGCCATTTTCTACTTTTATCTTCACACTGCTGAGAACCTTCATATTGACCATTGTAAGATCACATCCAGCCGGTATGATCAATGTCTGGGTTGTAGCTTCTCCCTCTGAAACAGCATATCCCAGTTCTCCATATGTACCGCTGGTGTGAGAGCCATACCAGGCTTTAATCTCTGCCGGGACTGTTACAATATCATCTGTATCATTAAAATCAGGAATTACCCATGGATCCATATCATACATGTATTTTCCATCTGCAGTCTTGGTTGCATTTTCAAGCTTCAGATGATCTGCCAGTTTTTCCTTAGTACTGTAAACCTTGAAAGTAAGCTCATTACTTGTTACTGTACGCCCTGATTCATCAGTTACTGTAACATTGACAGGATATGTACCGATTTTAGCAGGAGTTCCGCTGAGAGACAGAGAACTGTCATATGTGGAATACATCCCTGCCATCCCACTTTCACTGTCAATGTTTACCTTTGTATTCTTTGTGTCAATTTTTACACCTGTTTCTTTTAACTCCTTCCAGTCAGCTTCAACAGGTTCCTGCCCATCCGGAAGATCAGCTGCTTCCACAACTACATTACTGTTTTTGTTGGATGAAACAGAAGTGGATGCCCCTGAAACTGCATCGTATTTCTGCTGCCCTGTAACAGCGCTTTCGAAGTATCCTTTTAATCTGACATGAAGAGTGTTCACTCCGTTAGATGCACCGTTAATATTAGTTTCACCGGAATCAGCTGTAACAACTTTGAAGTCATTTCCTTCTGCAGTTACCTTAAGATAAAGTTCTTTATATCCATCACTTTTTATTGTAATGACATTTCCAGTATGAAGTACAGTTGAATCAAATACAACACGATTATTACTGCTGTCTGGACAATATGCTTTTCTGCCATATAATGCTATTGCATAATCTGTTTTATCCCATACTGTCCCATCTACAGATATTTCTTTGATTTTACTGATATAATCAGAAACATTATTTTCATCAGCTGGTTTAATGATCTTGTAGTCTGTACCTGAAATTTCCACTTGATCTCCCGCAAATGTTGGCGCATCTTTGGTCTGTTCAGTTTCAGACTGTGAAGTTACTTTTTCAACGTTCCAGTGTTTTCCGGTTCCTGTTACCTTTAAAGTAAGATCCTTGTATCCGGTACTGGTGATTACAATCTCATTACCCACTTCAAGTCTATCTGGAGATAGTCCAACATAACCGTCTGAGTCTTTTTTAATATATGTTGTTCCTGTAAGATTCCACGAATAAGTTACTTCATTCCACTCTGTTCCATTAATAGATATTCCTGTAATTTGCTCAACATACCTTGAGTTAAGAGAAGTTTTTAGTTTACAAACATTCGCAAAAGAACCACTTTCATATTCTGCTATCACCTCCGGCGATTCTTTCACACTTTGTGTACCCTCATCCTGAGCCGCCTGTACATTCTCCTGCTCATCCGCAAAATCTGGTGTTCCCGATCCATCACTAAAGGAATTATCATCTGCCTCCTGTGTGATCGCTGAATCCGTAGTCATTGAATCTGTAAATATGTCTGCTGCACATACCGGTACAGAAGCAATCATGTTTGCCGCAATTGCCATAGACATCAGAATTGCCATTCTTTTCTTCATCTGTTTCTTTATCCTCCTGTAATATGATATCAGGGGCAAAAGATATTTCGTCCCTGACTTGAAGCTATCTGTGTATCATCTCATTTCAGATGAAGCGGATAAAATCCTCCGATTCATCTCAGTTCTTCAGTGGAAGTTTAAATGATCAAACCACGCAATAGTTTGCTTCGGTTAACTCTGTCGGTTAGTATACACTAACCCATGTAAAAATGCAAGAACATTGTCATGTCACTGTTGAGAAAGTATCTCATAAATCAGGCAGTGTCCTGTTGACAAATTTTTATCATTTCACAGCAAGATAAGACAGAATAGAGCGATTATGGCAATTCCATAAAATAATGCAGGTAATAAATCAGGTAACATCCTGCTATCAGTCTGAAAATATCATCTTCTATCTCTTTTTCGCTGCTGTTTAAAGTAATTTTGTTTCCTTCTATCTGAAGTCCCATTGTATCTGCGAGATTCTCAACCCGTTGCCTGTCATATTCTTTTTCATCCAAAAGAACAGACTTCTCATAAACCCTGAATTTTCCGGTTTCATCACATTCCAGTCTCAGATGCAGTTCAGGGAGTTTTCCGGGTTTAAAGGTTATCTCACTGTATGTCATAGATTGTCTTACTTTTGTGATCCCCTGTTTCACTGCCAGTATGATCCATTCATCCAATACAGGTCCTTTATACATAGGAAGTCCATATTGCAGATGTAATTGGGCTGCCTTGCTGATGCAGGCATTTCTGGTACGGTTATTCAGACGTTTATAAACATTGCTGCCCTCAACCGGGTAGTATTTCTTCAGTATCTTCTCTTCGGCTTTTGTCCATGGATCATTGGTTTTCCTGCTTAATCCCAGAATCATCGCTCTGTATTTGCATGCCTGAAGAGATCTTTCAGGAATAAGAGTATGCACATATCCGGCACCTTTTTCTTCATAATATCGGGAAATGATTGCATCCTCTTCCTGTGTCCATGGAAGTCTGTTATTGTCTGATCTGACATTTAAGTACTTAGCTCTGGACTGACAGGCAGTCAGAGTTCTCCCTTCCAATCGTTCTGCTGCCTTCCTGCCTTCCGCTTTGTAATATGTTCTTATAATTTCATCTTCTTCTGCAGTCCATTCTTTTCTTCCCTGTATGCAAAGACCTAATTTGGCAGCTCTTTTATTACATGCCTCTTTGGATCTTCCCTCCAGTCTTTTCTTAACTTCAGCACCTTCTGTCGGATAATAGTTTCTTAGAATTTCATCTTCGTTGCTGCTCCATTTCCTGTTTGCCCCGGAATAAGTAAGTCCTAATGCAGCAGCTCTTCCTCTGCAGGATTCTGCTGATCTCTGATTTAAGCGATAACGTACCTTACTGCCCTCCGCAGCATAATACTCTCTGAGTATTTTATCCTCTGTCTCTGTCCATAATCTGACATATTTAACATCATTCTGTACAGTTGCTGAAGAGGAAATGTTTTTGGATATTTCCATTTTTGATGCCTGAATCCTGCAACTTTTTGCAGTTCTTCCGGATAATCTTTCACAGACCTGATCTCCTTCTGCGGGATAGTACTTTCTTAATATTTCGATTTCGTCAGCTGTCCATCTTTTTTTTGTATTTGCCATGTCTTACACCTGTTTTATATATTGTTTCAAACTGAAATATTCACTACTTCTTACTTTTCGTAACCTTCGCAAAAGAATTCCATATGTGAGTGCAATATCTACATAGAAATTCCTGAATGTACAACATATTCATACCCTGTCTCCGTAGTATAAGTTTTTTCCTGTCCCAGTGCCGGAATAACAGACTCAGAGCTGTGCAGACTTCCACTTTTAAATACGATCATCACTTCTGCTTTCTTTTCATTAACCGGAGTTATTTCTATATTATTGATTGTGTTTTCAATCATAGCTCTGGTAATATCTTTAGGTTTTACGCAGGAATATTCCTTTGCATAGTCTAATATCCTGTCCATCTGATCTGTCAATTCTGTTTTTGAAAGAGGTTTCATGCTTTTCAATTGTTCCAGATTCGCTTTTTTCTCTGCTATCTGCTGTGTAAAAACCTTGTTTCTGCTTAAAAATTCCGCATCAGAAATGTAGCCGCCCATATTGTAATCTAGCAGCTTATCTCTCTTCTGTTCCAGTACTGTTATTTCATGCTGTATGTTGTCAATTTTTTCTTCAGTTCCTTCTGTTTTGTTAATCTCTTTCTCATAAAGTTCCAGATACTTATGCAATATACTTTTATTGCTTTGAGCCAGATTGTTATAAACATCCGATATCATCTCCAGCAGGATTTCTTCTTTTACCGGTTTTGATCTGCAGGAAACTGCGCCCTGTTTTATGCGATGACTGCATACCCAGGTCTTTGCGGCTTTTCCGCGGACAGTTCTGACTTTCAGCCAGTATGCAGCTCCATCTTCCGCACAATGTATAAGTCCGGTAAAAAGGTTGTCCTGCTTATAGGAAGTTTTTTTCAACTTGATATTTTTACTTCTTTCTTCCAGAATCCTGTTTGCATCTTCCCACAGTTTTTCATCCACAATTGCAGGGACATGGGTACCATCGTCTTTATACATCACCCATTCATCTTCAGGCAGGAATTTCTGTTTCTTAGTAAAGAGATCAACTATTTTTACTTTTCCACCAACATAGTAACCCTTATATTTAGGATTTCGGATAATATTGGCAATCACATGGCTGTCAATCTTTCCCCCTTTATAATTTCTGTATCCACATTCCCATAAAAATTGTTCCAGTGAATGGGTAGACCAGTTTCCCAGGGCATATTTTTCAAAAATAAGCTGTACCATTTTTGCCTCTTTGGGATTCAAAAACAATTTTCCGTTTCGCTTGTCCCATCCATATATATGTGAATTGCCAAGAACCACACCGTTCTGTATGGATCTTGCATGACCGAAACGCACACGACTTGAAAGTTTTCTGCTTTCTTCCTGTGCAATACCAGACATAATTGACAGCCTGAGTTCCGAATCCTCATCTAATGTATTGATATTGTCATTCCTAAACCAGACAGCAGTTCCACAGTCCAGAAGCTCTCTTGTATATCGTATACTGTCTAATACGTTTCGGGCAAAACGGGTAATCTCTTTAGTTATGATAAGATCAATTTTCCCGGCTTTTGCATCCTGGAGCATTCTCTGGAATTCCTCTCTGTGGGTTACGGTAATACCGGAGATTCCTTCGTCTATATAACCATCCACAAGCGTCCAATTCTTTACGTCTGAAATCAATTGTTCAAAAAAAGTCCACTGATGCTCAATAGAGGTTTTCTGTTCCTCCTTATCCGTACTGACTCGGGCATAATACGCCACATTCAGTTTCAGATCAAATATATTTTTCTGCCGGGATTTCAGTTCCTCACGTGTTGCATAAATATCCATCTTATTCCTTTCCAATCAACTGATTCGCTGGCAATATTCATCTGAACTGTCCATCTGTTCTCCATTCTTCGCGACTACTGTATTGAATGTACTCAAGGTTATAATGTCTTTCTGGATACTGCTGTGCAGTTTTTCGGAAATCTGTCCATTATCAAGCATTTTGTCATTAATCATTGTCAGTACAACCTGTTCCAATGTCATAAGCATTCCTCCTGTTCTGTATGTTATAATGTGCAATTTGGCATAGAACTATCCAGCGGTAATATGATGAATTTTATAAAATAATTATAACTGATTCAAAGATAATTGTTTTTGAGGCGAAAAAAAAGCAGCTAACCTATTTTTCATAGACTAACTGCTTAAAGTACGTAAAAAACCAGAAAGATCTAACAGTTCAAAAGATTCTTTCCGGTTTTTTACACATATAAAGCGAGGGCATCGCTCAATCATCTAATTTGATGATTTTACGACACCCCCATCCCTTCAGATATATATCAGGAAGACAGTTCTATCTGCTTCATTTCTTCCAGAAAATCACGAATATAGGATACTGCCAAATCAAGGGCCTCCTGTCCAAGTTCTGCGGAAGAATCTTTCGGATCAAAAGGACCGAACCAGCCACTTGGAGCAATTTCTTTGGTATCTCTCACAAGACGGACGATACCTCCCTTGAAATTAACTGCCTGGATATAAGCTGCTTTCATATTCTCAGAAGGATCCTGTGCATTGATAGGCTTGCTAAGTTCCAGATGTACTGATTCCGGAGCAATTGCCATCATAGCTGAGGTCTCCAGAACATCACCATGGCCGCCTTCAAACTTCTTGTCCAGCTGAGCTACCAGACTCCACCAGTCTACACTTGCACATACGCCACCTTTATGATATACCTCCAGAGCTGCCCGGTCAATGGATGGAGTATTGCCGCCATGGCCATTCAGAACTACAAAACGTTTTGCGCCATGCTGCATCAAAGAGTCCATAATGCCATGCAGAACCATATACAGTCCCTCATAACCAATATTAATACTTCCCTCAAAGCTTAAGTGATAAGGACATACACCGTATGGAACAGTAGGTGCTACGATTACGTTATCTACATCCTCCACATGATCCGCCAGATAGGACGGTACCATAAAGTCCGTTCCCAACGCACCCTGTGTTCCGTGCTGCTCGGTGCTTCCCACCGGAATCACAATAATCGGATCCTTCTCAAAAGCCTCTTTTGCTTGTGCTGTAGTCATTTTTGCAAGATACATTTTAAATACGCCTCCTAACTTTTATACTGTAAAATGACGATCAATAGTCTCCTGCGGCGGAGTTTCTGTAAATTTACTTACTACAATCATTACAATAGAAGCAATGATCGTAGTTGGGAACAGTGCATGGAATCCCATAGCCAACGCCTTGACAGACGGATTCAGTGTAAAGAGCAACAGTGAAATAATACCTACTATAACCGATGCGATTGCTCCCTTCGCTGTTGCTTTCTTCCAGTAAATTCCAAACAGAATCGGCACTACAAAAATTGCCATTCCTGAGAATGCAAACAGGTTAATCTCAAAAATACTGCCTGGCTGGAATACACCAAAGCAAATTACAACGATACCGATAATTACAGTCACTACCTTAGACAGGCTCATAACAGCCTCATCTGTGGCATTCTTATTGATAATCTTCTGATAAATATCACGGGTAACAGCACCGGTGGTGGTGACCAGAATACCATCGATAGTGGACATACCTGCTGCCACGATACCTGCGATGAAAATAGAAGCCAGGAATGGATTCATTCCCCTCTGCAGAATCATTGGAATAATCTGATCTGCCTTCTCAATATTCTGAATGGAAGCAATACCATTTACACCGGCCCACTCAATCAGAGTTGCAGAGAAAAACATACCTGCAGTACCAAGAAGAATTGCTTTAAACATAGTCTTATGATCCTTCATGGCAAAGAACTTGGTAAACAGGTGAGGCTGTCCCATGGTAAAGAACGACCATAGCACAATGTTGGATACATAATAAGTCCAAGGCATATAACCATTGGCACCCGGGAAAGTCAAATAAGCCTCATTCATGCTCTGAAGTGTATGGTTAATATTGGAGAAACCTCCACCCATTACTATAGATACAATAAAAGTAACCACTGCAGTAGCAATCATCAGAGACCCCTGGATAACGTCTGTCATCATGGCACCTTTCATACCACCAGTCATACAGTAGAGAATGACAATGATACCCATTCCCACAACGCCTACCCATTCAGGCAGTCCGGTAAATACATGTACAATAACGCCTGCTCCGATAATCTGTGCACCCATCATCGGAACCAGGAAGAAGAGCATCATCACGCCCAAAACACCGCTCATATTCTTGGAGTGATAACGGTCTGTCAGGTAATCGGCCATAGTCAGGAAACCATATTTATGACCAAGAGTAATCAGCTTACGGCCAATAAGAAGAGCCGGAAGAATCATACAGAACACAGCTCCAGGTACAGAGATAGCCATTCCTGCATAGCCTACGCCATAAATGGTTCCCGGTGTACCAAGAAACGTTCCCATAGAAAACTGGGTTGAGAAATATGCAATACCACTTACTAATACACCAGCCTTTCCGCTCAATACGAAGAAATCGCCAATGCTATTCGTCTTACGTCCTGCGTACCAACCAATAAATGCCATAATTCCAAGATAAAGTACCAGAACTGTATAGAAAGGAATCGGTGCTGGCTGAATTACTGCTGCTCCATTCATTTATTTGTCCTCCTCATCATAAGTGTGATATTCTTTTCTCTTCATACACATGCGATAATAAATAATAATCAGCACAAATGTAATGGCAGTGTGAACAATCCATCCGAATATATAGAGTGGAACACCACCAAATGCGGGAATATACGTCTCGCTGTAGAAAAACGGGAACGGAATCATAATTAATACAAACATAATCAGAAAAATAATCAACCATGTCCGTTCGAAGTGTTTCTCAAAAAGTTTCTTCATAGCCTTTTTCCTCCTTTGCTTTCGAAAGAAAATCATGTAATATATACTATGATTTTTTTTCGATTTTTTGTTAAGTATATACTTTACTTTATATTTTCCATTATACATGCTATAATAAATTTGTAAAGTTTTTACTTATATTTTTATGAAAAAAATATAAAACATTGCATGCGCCATGCAAAGAAAGGACATCGTGTAATATCTATGGATATTTTAGAGCATCTTCAAAAACTTTATCCTGCCCTGACAAAAAAGCAGAAAACAATCGCAGATTATCTAATTGCTAATCCGGAGGAAATCAGCTACATTACACTGGCACAGCTAAGCCATCAGACCGGTACCTCCGAGCTGACTTTGCTTCGTTTTTGTCAAAAACTGGGGTACTCCAACTTTCTGGACTTAAAGGAGCAGTTTCGGGACTATACCCAAAAAATGATTAAGCAGGCCTCCTCTTCTTCCTTTTTTCTGCCAGAGCGTACCTCAGGCGAAGACACCGAGCGGGAACAAATGCTTCATGAAATCTGCAATACAGAGGCCACAGTTTTCTCTGATTTTATTACCAACATCAATCTGGAATCTGTCATAAAGGCTTCTGATGAAATCCGGAAAAGCACCCGTATCTACATCTTTGCCCATGATATTTCTCTGGTTCCCGGCAAATTTTTACAGAGCCGTTTGGAAATTCTGTACTTGAATTCTGCGTTGATTGATTTATCGGATCTGGAAGTCACCCAGAAGATTATCCAACAGCTGACGGATGGTGACCTGGTAATCTTTTTCTCTTTCCCCCGCTATTATTTTCCGATTGGAAATATTGCTAAAAAAGCAGCTAAATCAGGGGTACCGATTCTGACCATCACAGACAGTGATACTTCACCGGCAGCTGCGCACAGCACATTATTGCTTCTCTGTCCCACATCTACGAAGCTGTTTTATAACTCTATGACTGCACCTATGGCTATGCTCAATATTCTGGCATCCTGTCTTGTCATCGATAGTGTATCACCATCTGAACGGCAGATTTTTATCGACACTTTGCCATCCTGATTTTTAGCCCAAAAACAAAACCGGATATACAGGTTTCCAACAGAAAGCCATATATCCGGTTTCGTTTTTATTCTCTTTTTACTTCTCATAGGTGCCTTTTCGAATCACCGCTCCATGCTTCATAAAGATCTTTCCCCTGGCTACATAAGTATCCAGCGTCAGATCCTGATCAAACAGCAACAGATCCGCATCGGCCCCCTCTGCCACAGTTCCCTTGATTCCCAGTAAATCCAGCCCCTCTGCAACCTGACAGGTCATATAAGGCAGTGCTTCCTCCAGAGTCATTCCCAAAACCTGTACCATATATTTCAACTCTTTATAAAGTGCATCCACACCAGATACACCTATCTCCAGAAGGCTGCCGTCCTCAGCATAATTAGACCAGCTTCCGTGTCCGTCAGAGCTCATTGTGATATGCTCTGTGGGCAGTCCCCGCTTTTTAGCCTCCAGAACACATTCTCCCGGTGAAGTGTGCATACCGCAGGTCAGATCAATATAACCTCCCCGCTTCAGAAATTCGTAGCCCTCTTCCAGCAACTTTTCATTCCGGTTGACATGAGTGGGACGGAAAATCCGTACAGGAACAGAACTCACCTCCAATGCCCGGAATACCGGCGCAAGACCATCTTTGTCATCTCCCATGTGAAGCACCACAATGCCTGGCTTTCCACTGAGCATTCCCGCCACACGAGCTTTACTTGCAATCTGAACCAACTGATCACCAGTCACATTAGGTGCCCGGTGATCAGATATCGCCAGCTTCACACCCAAAATCTCATTCACGAATACGATGTCCCTGTCTGTTTCACCTGTGATAGTCGGGCTGGGATATCCGTAAGCACCTGTGAGCATATAAGCACTCACGCCCTCCTCACAGAGTACCCGGGTCTTCGCATAAAGATTGTCCACACTCCTGGTGATACCATCCGTACCCAGAAGTCCCACCACTGTTGTGATACCGTTCTCTACCAGTTCTGACATCTGTAATTCCGGTGTCCGCGTATGAAAGCTTCCCTCTCCACCGCCTCCGGTGATATGTACATGTTGATCTAAAAATCCGGGAGTAAGAATCTTGCCCTCTGCATCCAGCACCTCGCACTCCACAGGCAATTCTCTGATGGAATCCTGTATACATTCAATCTTTCCCCCGCAAATCAAAAGATCCTTTTTACCGAGATATTCCGGTGCGTAAATCTCTGCATTCTTTACCAATAACATAACTGTTCCCCTTTTTCCCGTAGCTGTTCATTACGCAGATACTCCAAACTATCATGAACAGCTACTTTTCTTTTTTCGTTTCTACTCAAAGTATATACGATGGAATCCGTTTTGTCTATGAAAGTTCTGAATAATTAGCTATATATCTCCACCATCAAGGTACATCCGATATGAATATTTGTCCCATTGGCAGCTTTCCTGGAGAAGTAATTTCTAATCGGTTGTCATATACCGCCACCTGTATCGTACCATAATGAATTATCAAAAATAAAATCTAAGGTGGACAGATTGCTTTGTCTATTGTAATATATGCTGTATGGAATTTTACGAGGAGGATTTATCATGGAAGAAAAAATACTTAATTTTATTCTGGAATGTGCAGAAGTCCAGAAATTGGTTCCATTCTCACTTATCGAAGAAGAATTTAATCTTATTCTGGACGAAGCCTTAAAGTCGGTCATTACGGATGCTCTCTGGGATAATGATACTATTTCTGATGTAACTATAGGAACTGATGGTTTTACTGTCACATTTTTCGAGAATTGATCGTAAATATCAAACTAATCAACTGATGACACGAACACAGCCAGAAGCATAAACAAAGTATCTGATAAGCAGACATGATCTAATACCCCTTATCAGATACTTTTTTATGTTCCATATCTTGCCTGCAATTTACGACCGTCTATAGCAATCCTCGTAAATAATGCATTTAAGACAGTTCAGCAGAGTGCGA
>ERZ773139.3624-NODE-3624-length-13476-cov-10.670218_pt1 | contig 13476 bp, 10 predicted proteins | sample MGYA00580854_ERZ773139 | MGnify/ENA primary metagenome ERZ773139 (study PRJEB29015, sample SAMEA2737809) | human gut metagenome | biome: human gut; feature: human-associated habitat; material: faeces | place: China | collected 2012 ...
GAAGATAAATAAGAATGAGCCAGTATCTCTTGAAGTACTGATGAGGATATGTCAGATATTTCATTGTGACATCGGAGATATATGCGAAGTTATTTTAGATGAGTAGAAGCTCGATAGAGTCATAAGTACAAGATGTGGGAGAATTTACAATGGAATTGATAAATAATACAACAAAAACATTAAGAGATGATTTATCAGTTGAAATCAAGGAGGGAAGCAAGCTGTCAATTGCGGCGGCATGCTTCTCTATTTATGCTTTTCAGGAATTAAAAAAACAACTATCAGACATAGATGAATTACGATTTATATTTACATCTCCGACTTTTATAACAGAAAAAGCAAAAAAGGAAAAGCGAGAATTTTATATTCCACGACTGAATCGAGAGCGTAGTTTGTACGGTACGGAATTTGAAATAAAACTTAGAAACGAACTTACTCAGAAAGCAATAGCAAAGGAATGTGCAGAGTGGATTAAAAAGAAGGTCAGCTTCAAATCTAATATAAGTGATAAGACAATTCAGGGTGGCATTGTCGTAGATGATGTTGGCTATACCCCGATTAACAATTTTACAACAATTGAACTAGGCTGCGAAAAGGGTAATGTAATCAGTACAACCATTGTTAAGGACAATTCTTTGGCAAAGACCTTACTTGCAGATTTCAATGAGATTTGGAACGACAATAAGGTGTTGCAAGAAGTTACCGACGAGGTAATTGACAGCATTACAGCAGCATATAATGAAAATTCTCCGGATTTTATCTATTTTGTAACATTGTACAATATTTTTAATGAATTTCTGGAAGATGTTTCAGAAGATGTGTTGCCTAATGAAGCAACGGGATTTAAAGATAGCAAAATTTGGAGTATGTTGTATAACTTCCAAAAAGACGCAGCTCTTGCTATCATCAATAAACTTGAGAAATACAACGGATGTATTCTTGCAGACAGTGTAGGTCTTGGTAAAACATTTACGGCACTTGCTGTTATTAAATATTATGAAAACAGAAATAAATCTGTACTTGTACTTTGCCCTAAAAAGCTGACGAATAACTGGAATACATATAAAGATAATTATGTCAATAATCCGATTGCTTCTGACCGTTTGAGATACGATGTGCTTTATCATACCGACCTTAACAGAACACACGGAAAATCCAATGGTCTTGACCTCGACAGATTAAATTGGGGTAACTATGACCTTGTTGTTATTGATGAATCACATAATTTCCGCAACGGAGGAAAAATAGTCGAAAATCCAGATGAAAATGATAAAGAAAATAGATATGTAAAACTTCTAAAAAAAGTTATTCGTGCAGGCGTAAAGACAAAAGTGCTTATGCTTTCGGCTACTCCTGTAAATAACCGTTTTAATGATTTGAAAAATCAGCTGGCACTTGCGTATGAAGGTCACACGGAGTACATAGATGATAAATTAAATACAACACGTTCCATTGACGATATATTTAAAAACGCACAAAGAGCATTTAATACTTGGAGTAAATGGGAGCCTTGCGATAGAACGACGGAAAATCTGCTTAAAATGCTCGATTTTGATTTTTTTGAAGTGTTGGACAGCGTTACGATTGCCCGTTCAAGAAAGCATATTCAGAAGTATTATGATACGTCTGATATAGGTACATTTCCGACAAGGTTAAAACCTATATCACTAAGACCGCATTTGACCGACCTTAAATCAGCAATTACATATAATCAGATATTTGAACAACTTATGCTGCTGACGTTAACTATATATACACCGACACATTTTATTCTTCCGAGTAAGATGGGAAAGTATGCTCAAATATATGAGGATAATAAAGTAAATATCGGATTTACGCAGGCAAATCGTGAACAAGGTATCCGTAGACTTACTGCAATCAATTTGATGAAGCGTATGGAAAGCTCTGTTTATTCTTTCAATTTAACGCTTACTCGAATTAAGGAGTTGATTGAAAGCACCATTAAGACAATCGAGGAATTTGATAAATATTCTGATACAAGTCTTGAGCTTACTGATATTTCAGATATAAATGAGTTTGACGATGAAGACCAGAATACAGATGACTTATTCTCTTTTGGGAAAAAGGTAAAAATCAGTCTTGCGGATATGGATTATGTATCATGGCGAGATAGCTTGAAAAAAGACCAAGATACACTGGAGCTTCTTACTCTTATGGTTGGGGATATAACGCCGGAACATGATTTGAAACTGCAAGAATTGATGAAGATAATTGACAATAAGTTAAGTCATCCAATAAACGAGGGAAACAAAAAAGTCATTGTATTTACAGCTTTTGCTGATACAGCAAGATACCTTTACGACAATGTAAGTACTTATGTGAAAGAAAAATATGGATTGAATACAGCTATGGTATCCGGTTCAGTTGAGGGACGCACAACTTGTCCAAAATTAAAAAATGACCTGAATACGGTATTGACTTGCTTTTCGCCAATCTCAAAGGACAAAAAACTGTTAATGCCGAATGATAATACAGAAATTGATTTCCTTATTGCTACCGACTGTATTTCAGAAGGTCAGAACTTGCAGGATTGCGACTATCTGATAAATTATGATATACATTGGAATCCGGTTCGTATTATCCAGCGTTTCGGACGTATTGACCGTATCGGAAGTAAAAATAAGGTTATTCAGCTTGTGAACTTTTGGCCTGATGTAACTCTTGACGAGTACATCAATCTAAAAGCAAAAGTTGAAACCCGTATGAAGATTGTAGATATGACGGCAACGGGCGACGATAATCTTCTGAGTGATGAAGAAAAGACAGACCTTGAATATAGAAAAGCACAGCTTAGACGATTGCAGGATGAAGTTGTAGATATTGAGGATATGACGACAGGAATATCAATAATGGATTTAGGACTTAATGAGTTCCGACTTGATTTGCTTGACTACATTAAGCATCATCCGGATATAGATAAATCTCCGTTTGGGCTTCATGCAGTGGCTAGGTCAACTGATGATACTCCGGCAGGGGTAATCTATGTACTGAAAAATCGCTCTAATAGCGTGAATATTGATAATCAGAACAGACTTCACCCATTCTATATGGTGTATATCAGTAATGATGGAGAGGTTATTTGCGACCATTTATCTCCAAAGGAAATGCTTGATAAAATGCGTTACCTTTGTAAAGGAAAAACAGAAGCGGACACAGAACTTTGTAAACAATTCAACAAAGAAACTCGTGATGGAAGAAATATGTCGCAGTATTCTAACTTGCTTGGAGATGCTATTGCTTCCATTATCGAAGTGAAAGATGAGAGTGATATAGACAGCTTCTTAGGTGGCGGTCAGATTAGTTTCCTGAGTAGTGCGATAAAAGGATTGAATGACTTTGAACTAATATGTTTTTTAGTTGTGAAATAAGAGGAGGACGAAATGCTCGGATTGCCAAAAACGACGGAAATGAGTAAGCAGCTTCCGAAAAAAGCAATTTATACGAAATTTCAAATGAATACAGCAGCAAAAGAAAAAATTGATGCTGATATTTCAAGAATTACGATAGTAAATGAGATTGCTCCCAATAAGGTCAATATTCCTTCCGGAGAGGACGTAAAAAGCTTTTTTGTTTTGCTTGTTTCTCTTAAAAGGAAAGAATATGACGAAAAAACGATAGCAACACTTTCTAAGTTGATACCGCAAAATATTTTATTTGTTCTTGAATATGAGAATGAAAGCAGACTTGCTATTTACCATACAAAGGTAATGCAGACAGCGTGGATGCCGACAGAAGAACAAAAGGTTGAACTTAAAGGGTTAAATCTTAATACTGTCTGGGAGAATATCGTTATTGCTGTCGGCGGAGTGAATATAGAAAAAGGAAATTCGCTTGATGAACAAATAGAGATAAATGAAAAAAAGCAGAAGCTTGAAAAAGAGATTGCAAAACTAGAAAAGCAGGCAAGGGCAGAGAAGCAGCCTAAAAAGAAGTTTGAATTAGTGCAAGCAGAAAAGAGACTTAAAGAGAAGCTTAAATTATTGGAGGGATAAGGATGTCAGTTGACCAGTATCAGAGGACTGTAAATGGGTTGGATAAAGAAATTGCAGACCTTGAAAAAAAGAAAGCTGCAAAAGATAAAGACATAGCATCTTTACAGAGTAAAATTGTTTCGACACAAAAATCTATTAATAAGAATACTTCACAAGGCTCTCTTAATAGTAAGAGAAGACAGATTGCTTCTTGTGAATCAGATATAGAAAAAAAGAGTAAGGATAGTGCAGACCTTGGCAAGAAGATAGCTGAGAAGAAAAAGAAACGTTCAGATGCGTACTTGAAACTTCAAAAAGAACAGCAGAATGAACAGAAGAAACAGGACAGGGCAAGTCAGCGTTTGCAGGCATCTTATGAAAATCGTATAGATGAACTTCAACAGCAATTAGCAAAATCTGTTGTACTTCATCAACAGAATAATAGTGAAAGTGAAGAAGAATATGATGTATTTGTTTCTCATGCATGGGAAGATAAAGAAGATTTTGTCGATGAATTTGTCGGTGAATTGAAAAAGCAGGGACTTAAAGTCTGGTATGATACAAATAAGCTTAAATGGGGCGACTCCATGAGAGAAAAAATTGACAAAGGATTGGCTAAATCCAGATATGGTGTTGTTGTTTTATCTCCCAATTATATTGCAGAACACAAATATTGGACGAAGGCTGAACTGAATGGTTTGTTTCAGGTTGAGAGTATCAATGGGAAAGTAATTCTTCCGATATGGCACAATTTGACCAAGAAGCAGGTTGTCGAATACAGCCCAATTATTGCAGACCGTAAGGCAATGACGACCGCTTCAATGACGGCAGAAGAAATAGCAGTTCAATTGAAAGAATTGTTTACGCCTGAAGTTACAGAGGAAAATTAAATGACTAGTGACATTACAACAGCTCTGATAGGTGTCGGAGCAACAATTGCCGGAACTGTTCTTGGCTGGGTGTTAAATAATTTATCAAACAGAGGTAAGCTGAATATTTATGTTTCTTCTTGGGAGGATAAATTCCAATATAATGATGATATTGGAGAAATGGTTTCATGTTCTAAACGTGAAGAAGTACAAAGCTATACTTATAAGGTTTCATTTGACTTATATAATAGCAGTGGAAATACCAAAATAATGAGGAATATCCAAATTGCATTTAGCGACGGAAAAAGAGATATTGAGAAGCAGACGCCACAAGATGATGCAACAAAAAGATTTTCAAGTCCAATGGTATTTTACGATGATGTAAAACCTATCAATATTCCACCGAAGGCAGTTATAAAACTTGACTTGCATAATGGAAGTTGGAATAAAGAAGGCGAACTTGATTATATATGGAAAGCGAAAAAGGTGTATTTGATATATAACGATGAAAAAAACAAGACAAAGCGAATATTCATAAAATCGGAAGATTACGAGAATTATTTCATAAACCATAAACTGGAGGAAAAAGAAAATGGATAAGCTCAAGATGCAGACTGTTAATAAGGCTGATGAGAATTTTAAGAAGTTAGCAGCAATGTTTCCTAATGCTGTCACAGAAACAATTGATGAAAACGGCGAAATTGTTCGTGCTATTGATAAGGACGTACTTATGCAGGAAATTTCTTGTAAGGTTGTTGATGGAAATGAGGAACGCTATCAGTTTACTTGGCCTGACAAGAAGAAGTCGGTTCTTCTTGCCAATGCACCGATAAACAAGACATAGCGTCCTGTTCGAGATGATGAAACAACTCCAACTGGAGTAGACAGTGACGGAAAACCATATTGTAGTAGTGGTAGTGTGGATTTTGATAATACAGAAAACCTTTATATTGAGGGGGATAATCTTGAGGTATTAAAACTCTTGCAGGAAACATATCTTGGCAAAATCAAAATGATATATATAGACCCACCATATAATACGGGAAATGATTTTGTTTATGCCGATGATTTTTCTCAAAGTACAGAGGAGTATCTTGAAAACAGCGGGCAGTTTGATGACGAGGGAAATCGACTTGTAAAAAACCTTGATAATAATGGACGTTTCCATACAGACTGGTTGAATATGCTTTATCCAAGATTAAAATTAGCAAAGGATTTGCTCGCAGAAGATGGTGTTATATTCATTAGCATTGATGATAATGAAGTTGAAAATTTAAAGAAAATGTGCAATGAGGTATTTGGACAGATAAATTTTGTTGGAATGTTGTCAGTTGAGAACAACCCAAAAGGACGAAAGAATTCTACATTTATTTCTGTTAGTTCTGAATATTGTTTGATTTTTGCAAAAAACAAAGAGATTTCTTATTTTGTTGAAAATGTACCGAAAAAATCTTCCGACATGGTTTTAGATGAAAATGGTCGTTATGTACACAACAGCGGAAAAAGAGTCTTAGTTGGAGAAAACAGCTTTAATAAAATTGTTACTTCTCCTTCCTCGGATAAAAATTATTCGGTCTATTTTAGAAAACAAGATTATTCTATTATTACTAAGAAAGAGGAGTTTGGAGTTATAGACAAAGCTCTTATTGATGCAGGATATATAAGATATGCTTCATACAATAAAGGGAAATTGATTGAAAATACATATACTGAAGAAAAATTTCTTTCATTGGCTGAGAAAAAAGCTCTAGATTTCTCAAATGATAAGATATATGAAAAAAACTTTAGTGATACCATTCGTATGAAGAGCCAGTTGGTAAATAGAGAGTATGAAGCTATTGTCAGAGGTTCAAAAAAGAAATTCAGTATGGAATTAACAACAACTGGTGCAGGAACATATTTGAAGGAATTGTTTGGATTATTTGATGTTCCATTTACAGCTCCTAAAAATACAGGTTTTTTGAAAATGCTAATTTCATTATTTGAAGAAAAAGATTTTTATGTGCTTGATTTCTTTTCTGGTTCTGCCAGTGAAGCTGATGCAGTTATGCGCCTTAATGCTGTTGATGGTGGAAAACGTAAGTTTATAATGGTTCAAGTTCCAGAAGTTCTAGATGAAAAATCTGTAGCATATAAAGCAGGTTACAAAAATATTTGTGAAATCGGCAAAGAGCGTATTCGCCGAGCCGCAAAGAAAATTGAAGAAGAAAATCCAGAAGCAAAGTTTGACGGTGGTTTCCGTGTATTGAAGTGCGACATCTCCAATATGAAAGAGGTCTACTACAATCCTGCGGAGTATGAACCATCACTGTTTACAAGACTTGAGGATAATATCAAAGAGGACAGAACTCCGGAAGATTTATTGTTCCAGGTTATGCTTGATTTAGGTGTACTTCTCTCGAGCAAAATCGAGGAAACTACTATTGCCGAAAAGAGAGTATTCAATGTAGAAGATAATTACTTGATTGCTTGCTTTGATGACAACGTAACTGAAGAAGCGATTACAGAGATTGCAAAGCAGAAACCATATTATTTTGTTATGCGTGACAGCTCTATGGCAAATGATAGTGTCGCAACTAACTTTGAACAGATTTTTGCTGCATACAGCCCTGACACAGTAAGGAAGGTGCTGTAATGAGAGAGCAAATCAACATATTAAAGTATGGTTTTTTGCTTTTCCTTGTTGTGGCAGGAGTTGTATCCGTATTTTACCAAGATGAAAATTATGTAAATGCGATTAACAGCTTATCTATTCCTATTTTTTCATTTTCTTTGAGTATAATATTTGTTAAGACAAATAAATATGCACGTGAGACGGTATTGAAAAGAATACAGAGTCAAGAAAAAATAATGAATGAACAATCACAGAAAATAAGCCAAAAAAGCGAACGGATAAAGAAAATAGATAGTAATGAGGAAATTAACGAGTTATATAAAGAATCTTTAATTTCAGCGGAAGAATTTAAATTCTTGTGCAAATACTTTTTTACTATTGACCTTTTTACAAAGATTTTTAATACATTCGCAATGTTAAGTTTTGCGTGGTGTTTACTTTCACTCGTAGGATTATTTGACATAAAATCAAATTTTGTATGGGTAAATATATTCTCTCTTGCAATTGTATTTTTTGATTTCTTTGTATTGGATGATTTATTGGTCAAACTGTTTCCAAAGAAATTTGACAAACTTCATGACCAGGCTGTGAATAAAATTGCACAGGAGGAAAAGTTAGATGAAATTTAATTTTAAGATACAACAATATCAAACGGACGCCGTTGACGCTGTTATTAAAGTTTTTAATGGACAAGGCTTTCACGACAAAATTAGCTATATTCGTGATAAAGGAAAAGTAAAAAAAGAATATGGCATTGACGGAGAAGTTATATCTCTAGGTAATCAGATATCTTTTCAGACCGTCGGTACGCAGCTTGAGTATGATGATATAGATGAATTATCTGATACAGGATACAAGAATGAACTGGTAGAGCTTTCAGATGAACAGCTTCTGAATAATATTCAGGCATTGCAGCGTCAGAATAATATTAAGCTCTCAAACTCTCTTGTTAAGGATATGGGCAGGTGCAGTCTTGATATTGAAATGGAAACTGGTACAGGTAAAACATATGTATATATCAAGACAATGTTTGAACTGAATAAAAAGTATGGATGGAGCAAGTTTATTGTGGTTGTTCCAAGTATTGCTATTCGTGAGGGTGTAAAAAAATCCTTTGAGATTACAGCCGACCATTTTATGGAGCATTATGGTAAAAAGGCTCGTTTCTTTATTTATAACAGTTCAAACCTGAATCAGCTTGATAACTTTTCAAGTAGTTCTGGCATCAATGTAATGATTATCAATACGCAGGCTTTCGCTTCTTCTCTTAAAGAGGATGGACGTAGTAAGGAAGCTCGTATTATTTATTCAAAGCGTGATGAGTTTGGTTCTCGTCGTCCGATTGATGTAATTAAAGCAAATAGACCGATTATTATTCTTGATGAACCGCAGAAGATGGGTGGAGAAGTAACACAAAAAGCATTGAAAAACTTTAATCCGCTTTTTAGCCTTAATTATTCTGCTACTCATGCAAAGCATCATAATCTTATTTATGTTCTTGATGCTTTGGACGCATTTAATAAGAAATTGGTTAAGAAGATTGAAGTTAAAGGATTTGAGGTTAAGAATTTCAGAGGTACAGACAGTTATTTGTACCTTGAACAGATTGTGCTTTCAAGTAAGAAACCGCCTATGGCAAAAATTGAACTTGAAATTGGATACAATAAATCCATTAACCGTGAATCCCGTATCCTTGGTGTGGGCGAGGATTTATATTATGTTTCACAAGAGATGGAACAGTACAAAGGCTATACCATTTCTGAAATTGACCCGCTTCGTGGAACAGTAACTTTTACAAACGGAGAAGTTATAAGTACGGGAGATATTGTTGGCGACATATCCGAAAAAGATATGCGTCGCATTCAGATAAGAGAAACAATTCTTTCTCATTTTGAGAAGGAAGAAAAACTCTTTGATAAAGGAATTAAATGTCTGTCATTGTTCTTCATTGATGAAGTTGCAAAGTATCGCCAGTACGATGAAAACGGAGATGAAGTTCTTGGCGAATATGGCAAGATGTTTGAGCAGGAGTACATCAACGTGCTTAATGAATATGTAACATTGCTTGATACTCCGTACCAGAGATATTTAAAATCAACTTGTAGTGATGTAGAAGAAGTACATAAAGGCTATTTCAGTATTGATAAAAAGGGACATGCTATCGACAGTAAAGTAAAGCGTGGCAGTGAGTTCTCCGATGATATTTCGGCATATGACTTGATTTTAAAGAACAAGGAAAGATTACTTTCTTTTGATGAGCCTACAAGATTTATATTTTCCCACTCGGCACTGCGTGAAGGCTGGGATAATCCGAATGTATTTCAGATTTGTACGCTTAAACATTCCGATAGTAATACTGCAAAACGTCAAGAGGTGGGTCGTGGACTCCGTTTGTGTGTGAATCAGAATGGTAATCGAATGGATGTTGAAAGCTGCGGAGAAACAGTACACGATATTAACGTGTTGACAGTTGTTGCAAGTGAAAGTTACAAGACATTTGTTACAGATTTACAGTCTGATATTAAGACTGTACTTTATGACAGACCAACTGTTGCAACAAGTGAATACTTTAAGGGCAAGTATATTAAAGTGGATGATGTTCCTACACTTATAGATGACGAAACTGCAAATGCTATTGAATTTTATCTTATTCAGAATGGCTATGTAGATATGAAGCGTAAAGTAACGGATAAATACCGTCAGGAAATTAAGAGTGGAACTGTCGCAGAACTGCCGGATGAGCTTAAACCAATGGCAGAGGGCATTCATACGCTTATTCAATCTGTATATGATGATAGTATTCTTCAGGATATGTTTACAGATGGTCATGAAACAAAAGTTAAGGATAATCCGCTTAATGATAATTTTGCAAAGAAAGAATTTCAGGCGTTATGGCGAGAAATTAACCACAAGTATGCTTATACAGTTGAGTTCGATAGCGACGAGCTGATTAAGAAAGCAACCGCTCATATTGACGAAAAACTTTTTGTTTCTGAACTTCAGTATACAACAACCATTGGTCGCCAAAAAGCAGAAATGAATGAGTATGAGGTCGAGCGTGGAGCTTCATTTACAGGAGAAAAGACAAGGACACAAACGCTGAAACACGCAGAAACAAGTCAGATTAAGTATGACCTTATCGGCAAAGTGGCTGAGGGAACAACTCTTACCCGTAAAACTGTGTCAGCAATCCTGCAAGGAATCAGAGCTGATAAGCTATATATGTTTAAAAATAATCCGGAAGAATTTATCACAAAGGTTATCAGGCTTATCAACGAGCAGAAAGCAACAATGATTGTGGAACATATTTCTTATGATACGATTGAGGGAGAATACGATAGCACAATCTTCACAGCCGAAAAGAATACGCAGAGTTTTGATAAGGCATTCCTTGCAAAGAAAGCCATTCAGGATTATGTGTTTACGGATGGTTCGGCAGAACAGAGTATTGAGAGAAGATTTGCTGAAGATTTGGATGCAGCAGAAGAAGTCTGCGTATATGCAAAACTTCCAAGAACCTTCCAAATTCCTACTCCGGTAGGCAATTATTCTCCTGACTGGGCAATCGCTTTTTATGAGGGAACTGTTAAGCACATTTTCTTTGTAGCTGAAACCAAAGGTACAATGGAAACACTTAATCTTAGACCGATAGAGCAGGCGAAGATTTCTTGTGCTAAAAAGCTGTTTAATGAAATGTCGAATAGCAAAGTGGTTTACCACGATATTGATAGTTATCAGAGTTTATTAAATATTATGAACTCTATTTAAAAAAGACAATTCGCAAAATTTACAAGGTCTGTTATGAAACTAAAATAACAGACCGAAAAGAGGGATGAATATGGGCGAGATTGTAAAAATGGATAATGGAAAAGATAATGAGATAATGGCAATGATGAACGATGCATCGCTATGTCCGCTGTTAGAGAAAACAAAAGTTGGTGTTTCTAATTACACAAAATTACCAGTAACAAGATTGGCAGCTATGGGAACAGCGTTCCAACCATTGACAACTGCTGTGCAAACCGCAGTAACCGGAGCTGGTGGAAGTGGATTGTACTACGTTAATACAGCCGGAAAAACAATGTTTCAGATGAAAGAAACGGGCAAATTTATCGGTTCTCTGAAAACATCAGCAGGTTTAGTTGGCGGAGGACAGGCTCAGATGATGCCGCTTGCTTTTGACCCGACAATGCTTTTTATGGCGGCTACACTTGCGAATATTGATAAAAAACTGGATTCTATAAAAGAAATGCAGCAGGAAATGATGTATTTTCTTGTTCAGAAGGAAAAAGCTGAATTAAAAGGAAATCTTACATTTCTGTATGATGTGTTCAATAATTACAAGTATAACTGGAATAATGAAATGTATAAGAATAGCAATCATACAATGGTGCTTGCCATAAAGAAAGAAGCAGAAGCAAAGATAGTATTTTACCGTGAACAGATAATTGCCAAAGTAAATAAGAAATCTTTGATTCATAGTGACCAGACGGTAAACAAGCAGTTGCAAGCGGTACAAGACCAATTTAAAGATTACCAGCTTGCATTATATACACTTGCATTCTCCTCATTCCTAGATGTAATGCTTGTGGGAAATTACGACAAAGAGTATTTGTCCGGTATTTCAGGAAAATTGGATGATTATTCGATGAAATACAGAGAACTTTATACGCAGTGCTATGAAGAAATATCTGGATATTCTTCTACTTCCATACAATCCTCTCTGCTGAAAGGATTATCAAAGACAACGAAAGCAGTCGGCAAGATTGTAGAGAGGATACCAGTTGTTGGAGATACGCAGGCTGATGAAACGCTCATTGCAGCAGGGAAAAAGCTTGGCGACATAGGAACAGAAAAAATCCGCAAACAGATGCGGCAGTTGATTGAACGACAGAGTAACTTTGTCCGTCCGTTTATTGATAATATTGATACTGTAAATCGACTGAATAATAATCCGGTGCAGTTATTAGTAGACAAGGACAATCTTTATATTGCAACGATAGCATAATTTGTTCAAAGGAATTTTAGAAGGGAACATAGAATGATGACATGGAATCTATGTCGAATCGTCCTATGTTTCTGTGAAATGTAATGAGCAGAGTCAATATAGAGTCGGAAATGTTTCGAGATACATATTGAAGCCTATAATCAAATGTTAAAGGAGAAATGCAGATGCTAAATCTTGCTAAGGGATATAAAATATATGAGCCGGAAAGATTGAATGAGGAATACGAAGTGACAGATGACGTGACGTTAATGGCTAATGTTGATGTAGAAAAGATAAAAGAAGTATTCCAGCATTTCATTGTAATGCATGATGAACCGTTATTTTTTATTTTAGAATTACCAGTTACGTGCGACAGAGAAAATCCAGTTGCTTCGGGAATATTAGAGGAAACACATAAAGATGTTTATTATATAGATGGGTGTTCACAGGAAGAATGTCTTGTATTATTGGAAAGATATGGAGAACTTCTTATCAATGACGGCATGAACAGATTTGGATATGGCTGTCATGAGAGTCAGGACGAAATTATGCTTGACAAATATAATGTGATAACGATTTATAGCCAGCAGTTATCGAACTATAGTGATTTTTTTGAAGCTCATGGGATTAAAAAAGTGGAAAGTCTAATTACAGCATGGGATACATTTTCTGATGAAACGCCGGGACAGGCTGAAAGATGTGATTACAAAGGGAAATCGGTGTATGATTTGCCGGAAGAATTAAAAGATCGGGGAATGTACTTAGCGGACACAAGAACAGAGTGATTAGTTTAGAAAGGGAAGGCTATGGAAACAAAGCCAAGGATTTTATACCTACAAAAGATTTTACTGGAAAGAACCGATGAAGAGAATCCTCTTTCCACAACACAGTTAATCAATATATTGAATGATGAATACGGAATATCTGCACATAGAACGACGGTCACAAAAGACATTGCAGCACTTCAGGAGTTTGGAATGGATATTGTTACTATCCATTCTACTCAGAGCAAAT
>ERZ773139.3627-NODE-3627-length-13465-cov-3.657047_pt1 | contig 13465 bp, 5 predicted proteins | sample MGYA00580854_ERZ773139 | MGnify/ENA primary metagenome ERZ773139 (study PRJEB29015, sample SAMEA2737809) | human gut metagenome | biome: human gut; feature: human-associated habitat; material: faeces | place: China | collected 2012 ...
CCAAATTACAGCAATTTTAGGTTAGATGTTGAATATATTCCAACGATGGAAAAATATTATCGAAAGCACGCTCCCGCTGCGTTTCGCTCGTAGCGGTTCTACAAAGCCGACTACGCTGCCTTTGTGAACCAACGGCTCCACAGCACTTTCTTATAATAATGTTTTTCACAGCCGGAAATATACAATTACCTAAGAATTGCAAGGATATTAGAAATGTATTGATACAGAAGGAGAAAATAAATGTTTGATTGGGGCAGAGCAATTTGCTATTCAGGATATAGAGAAGGACAAAGTCCAAAAACCTGTACATATCCAACATACGACCAGATTGTTGAGGATTTAAAAATTTTAGATGAAATGGGATTTAAATACATTAGAATGTACGATCCAATTAGTTATGCTGAAATGACATGCCAGGTAATTCGAGATTTAGGACTTGATATGAAGGTAATGTTAGGACCGGATTTAATTTCAGAAGTAAATAATCCGGGATGTCCATGGTTAAAAGAAACTTACACAGATGCGGAACTTGTTAATAGAGCAAAAAGAAATGATAATAACATTGAAAAATTAATTGAAATTGCTAATAACTACTCTGATGTTATTAACGCTGTTTCAGTTGGAAACGAAAATACACCAAAATGGGGTGCTAACAATGTGCCTGTAGAACGTTTAATTAAGTTTGCAGACAGATTAAGAGAAGGAACAGGTAAACCGGTTACTTTTAATGAAGGCGCTTTTGAGTGGGTTGAATTAGAAGAACTTGCAAAGCATCTTGATATTATCAGTGTTCATTCTTATCCATTATGGTATGGAAATACAGTTGAAGAAGCTTTGGAAGTAAATAAAACATGGTACAAAAAAATTAAGGAAATGTACCCGGACAAATTTGTGCTGTTCTCAGAAGTAGGCTGGGCAACAGACTGCGCTGACTTTAAACAAATGAAAGAAGGTCAGGCAAACGAAGAAAACCAGAAAAGGTATTATGACGAGTTTTGGGATTGGACAGACAAAGAACAAATAATTGCTTACATGTTTGAAGCTTTTGATGAACCATGGAAGGGCGGAAGCAGACCAAACGAAGCAGAAAAAAACTGGGGGATTTATAGAGTGGATAGAACTCCTAAGCTAATGGTAAGATAATAATATGTTTTTTGATATAAATTTTAAGGATTAAAAATTGAATAAAAGTATTTTTATTGTGTAAAATTACTAAAAAAGAAGTGGTGGTTGCGTTGACTACGACTTCTTTTTAGTTTATATTAACAAAATATTGCTTTGTATAAGTTGCATAAAAAAGAGAAATAAAAGTGTTTTCTTTAGTGCATTTTGTTGTTTGGAAGGTGGAAATATGGTAAAATATAAGTCAATCAAAGAGTGGAACTTTGAGATGAAAAAACGTTAATCGAAAGGAGAAAGATTATATGAGAAAGTTTAAAGGACTAAAAAAAGCAACAGCTATTACTTGTGCATTGTCTATGGTCGTAGCTGGCTTGCCAATGAGTTCACCGGTTTTTGCAGCAACAGATGAGCAGAAGGCTATGGTGGCAGATGCAACAAAGAACCTTGCATTAAGTAAGACTACAAGCTTATTTCCAGAATGTGCAGAAGGGGCTCAAGCAAACTTAAATGATGGAAAGTTAAAAGCAGATGTAACAGGAGATGCACATTGTGCATTAAGTAAGAAAGGATGGGGCTATACTGGTGAAAGTTATGCAGTAATAGATTTAGGTGATTATTATGATGCATCAACTATTGAACAGGTATTAGTACAGTATAAGGATGCTGCAGCTAATGACACATGTATTACAAGAGGTTATGAAATTCAGTTCTCATCGGATAATGCTACTTGGAATACTGTTGCAAGTGCAGGAGAAGATGTGACATTTGACGAGGATAATTGTACGGTTAATGATATTAGTACAACTGGTGCAGTTAGATATGTTAGAGCATATTATCCTAAGACTGCAGATTACGGAATCCAGATTACAGAAATTGCAGTTTTAGATACAAATGGGGACGCAAAAACAGTAGAGGTTTCACATTGTGAAAATGCAGCAGGTGTTACTGTTAAATCAGAAGATTACAATCAGATTACATATAACATAACCGCAGGAGAAAATCAGGCAGATTATAAGTATATGGTATATGATGATAATGTACTTGTAGGTAATCAGGTTGAAGCAGGAAAAGACTATAAGATAGATGGTGTTTCAGCAGGAATTCACAAACTTAAAGTTGTTTCTTCATATAATGGAACAACATCAGAAGGAATTGATAGTGAAGAAGTTACTGTAAAAGATTCTTCTGAATTATACACATCACCTAGAAATATTGTAAACAAGAACAATAATGCAGATGTTTCAATAACAGATATAAGTTCATATTATAGCGATGAATATGCTGAATCAGCAGTTAATATGATTGATGGTTTGTTAACAGCAGGAGAAGAAAAAGATGTTGCATTTAGAACTGGAAAAACATCACCACAAAGTTTTGTTATTGATTTAGGAAGAGAATATAAGACAGCTGAATTAGACAGATTTATGATTGCATATACTAATCCAAGAACATATGCAAAGAAATATTCTATTGAGTTATCAGATGATGGCGCAGAGTATAAAGAGGTTGCATCAGGAGATTCATTAATTTGTGGAACAGATGGTGTTCAACCGGCTTATAGCAATGCTGTTAAGTTAGATAAATTATCAAATTATGAAGCGGAAAATGTAAGATATGTAAAAGTAACACTTTCAGAAGGAGCAGTTAATTACGGCTATGTTATCAATGAAATTGCAATCGTAGCAAATACGGATACTCCTACATATACCACAACAGTTGATATTGATGCACCAGCAGATTTGAAAGCAGAATCAACTAAATACGGTGTTATAGATTATGAAATCGTGGCAGGTGAAGGTCAGGAAGATTATGAATACAATGTTTACGTAGATGGTAAACTTGCAGCAGAGAAAGTAAAAGCTGGAAAGGGTCAGTTAACAGGAGTTACAGACGGTACTCATAATATTAGTGTTAAGACTGTAAAAGATGGCTCATTATCAAAAGCAGTTACAAAAACAGTTGTAGTTCCACTTGATATTGTAGAAGATGGCACAAACTTAGTAAATGAAAATACTAAATGGACTCTTAACAATGAATCAGACAATTGGTCAGATAATCCATGTGGAACAGGAACATCACTAGCAACAGGAAGTGTTGTTGCCGGAGGAAACTGGTATTCATTAATGGCGCATACAACACTTGTCTTTGAACAGGGAAAAGTATATACAGTTAAGTTTACAATCAAATCAAATGTTAAGAAACAGTTCTTAGTTGCAACAAATACAAATGGAGATAAATTCTTAGCAAGTTCTGCAACAGCTACTTGGACAGGAAATGATGAAGAAGGATATACATGTGATTATTCAGCAGAGTTTGAGTGGACAGCAGCAACTTCAAAACAGAACTTTATAATTGCATTAGGACAGTTAACAACTGAAAAGGATGGAGATAGAGGAATTAAAGAAAATGATTCTATTGCAGCAGGTGATAGCATCAATGTATCAGTTACTGATATAAGTGTTGTTGGTAAGACAAAGCAGGTTGAATCTTCAGATACAACAACATCAACAACAACACCAAGTGCAACAACAAATCCAAGTGTAACAACACCAGATGCATCATCAGCAGACGTTACACAGCCAGACGTATCATCAGCAGATGTTACATCACCGGATGCATCATCAGCAGATGTATCAACACCGGATGTATCAACACCAGATGTATCAACACCAGATGTATCAACACCAGATGCATCAACACCAGATGCATCAACACCAGATGCATCAACGCCAGACACATCAACTTCAGATGAAACAACAACACCTAAGGTAACAACAGTTAAACCAACAACAGCTAAGCCAACAACAGCTAAGCCAACAGTTAAGCCAACAGTTAAGCCAACAACAAAGAAAGCTTCTCTTAAGAGTACAAAGGTTACTAAGAAGGTTTCAAAGAAACTTAGCTCAAAGAAGGTTAAATTAACATTTAAGAAAGTTAAAGGCGCTAAGAAATATGACATTCAGGTTTCAACAAGTAAGAAGTTCAAAAAAGTACTTTACAAGAAGACTGTTAAGAAAACAAAAGTAACTCTTTCAAGCAAGAAGTTAAAGGGCAAGAAGAAATTATATGTTAGAGTAAAGGCAGTTGGAGCTAAGAAGTGGTCTAAGCCGGTTAAGATTAAAATTAAAAAGTAGTTTAAAATAATAAAAACATTTTTAAGAGGATAGTCATAATGCTATCCTCTTTTTTCGTAAATTGCCCCTATTAATTAATAGGAATCAATGCTATAATCGTAAAGTATCATTTGCCAAAAAATGTATAAAAATGGGCTAAAAATACGAAAATGACAAATGAAAACATTTAACAAAGAGGAGGGAAAACACATGTTAAAAAAAGCAGTTAAGAAATTTTTATCTGTGGTGCTTGCAACAGCAATGGTAGTGAGCAGTATAACTGTTTACGGTGCAAGTGTTAAAGTGCCGGAAGACAGAGTGCTAACATCTGTAAAGGAATATAGTATAGCACCTGGAATTAAAGAGAAACACATTACAACAGTAGATAAGGATGGAAATAATCAGGTTCAGGCCTATATGGCAGAAATTGATTTGAAAACATCTAGTGTTGGAATGATGGCTGGTTATAAGAACTATGATAAGACTGGTAAATGGGGCATGCAGACAGTTCGAGATCAGGCGAAAGCAGCAGAAAAAGCAACAGGAAAAACAATCGTAGCAGCAATTAATGGTGACTATTTTGATATGGGAACAGGTCAGCCATGGGGTTCATTAGTTATGGGTGGAGATATTGTTCAGACTCAGAATGATCATCCATACTTTGCAATAATGAAAGATGGAACAGCTGATTGTAGAGAAGCATATGAACCTTTAGATGATGTAGTTGAAGCTATCGGTTCACCATTCTTTCTTGTAAAAGATGGAAAAGCTTTAGAAGAATTAGCAGCGGATCCTTATGCAATGCCAAGATGTGCAGTAGGTATTAAGGCAGACGGTTCAGTTATCATATATGAAGCGGATGGTAGACAGGCACCAAAGTCATGTGGTCAGTCACTTTATGAAACTGCAAAACAAATGGAAGCTATGGGGTGTGTTGAAGCATTATATTTAGATGGTGGTGGTTCAGCTACATTTGCAACAAAAACAGAAGGAACAGATTCATTAGAAGTAAAGAATAGCCCATCTGATGGAACAGAAAGAAAGGTTTCTTCATCATTATTCATTTATTCAGATGCAAAAGCAGATGGTGAATTTGATCATGCAACAATCTCACCTTTAGAGGAAGTATATACACCAGGTTCAACTGTACAGTTTGAAGCAACAGGTGTTGACAGTGCAGGTGGAAAGGCAGATTTACCTAAAGAAGCAACTTTTGTATTAAAAGATGATAGCTTTGGTAAAATTGATGGAACAACAGGTCAATTTGTTTCTAATGGAACAGAAGGAACTGTAGAAGTACAGTTAAAGTCAGGAGATAATGTTGTTGGTAGCACAACAATTGAAGTAAGAAAACCGGACAGCATTACATTCGTAAATGATGAAGTAAACCTTGGTTTTGAAGAAGAAACAGATTTAGGTTTAACTGTTAAGTGGAACAACAGACAGGTTAATTATGCAGATGGTGATTTTATTTGGACAACTGAAAATGTAACAGATGCTAACAAACAGCCTAGTGATTCATCAATTGGTACATTTAAGGATAATAAATTTACATCATCAGACGGAAATACTTTATATGGAACTATCAGATGTAAGTACAAAGATAGCGACATCCAGGCAACAATTAATGTTGTTGTAGGATTACAGCCAACAGTTGTATATGACTTTGAAGACCATACAATGGAAGATGGAACAGTAATTCCTGCAGCAGACTGGTATTCAACAGCAGCAGACAAGAAAGAACCAAACGCCGGATTTAAGACAATGAATTATGGCAGAGGTGGTAACGAGTCTACAGAAGTTGTTGATATTGCAAGTGGTGAGCCTGTAAGATTTGGTAATCATTCGCTTAAATTAAACTATGACTTCTCACAGTGTGGAGCTGTTACAGAAGGTGCATGCGTAGGTCTTGAAAATCCATCAGGAGACATACCTGGAACACCAACAGGAATTGGTATGTATGTATATGCACCGGAAGGAATACCAAACTTCTGGTTGAGAATTCAGCTATATGATGCTAACGGAACAGTTCTTAACTTGAACTTTACAGAAGAAGCAAAATTGGATGAACATAAACTTGGTGGTTTCGATTGGACAGGTTGGAAATATGTAGAAGCCAGTTTAAAGGATTATCAGGCACCATACAAATTCCTTGGAAACAATATGATTAGACTTATGTTCGTAAACGGAACAGGTATGGGTAAATACGACAAGGATGGAAATGAAATTCAGCCGAGCGACCGTAAGGGAGCAATCTATATTGACAACATCCAGTTCGTATATGGAGCGAATACTGATGATATAGACAATCCAAGTATTGATACAATTTCAGCCAACGGAACTGAATTAAATGATGATGCAGTGCTTGACACAAACAATGTAACATTCACAGCAAGAGCATCAGACTTACAAAACAAATACACATCAGGTGTAGATTTTACAACAGCAAACGTATGGTTAGATGGTGTTAATCTTACAAATGGCGGTAGTATGCATACTGACGTAAGTAAGGATGAAATCTCATTAAATAACCAGAAACTTGCAAACGGAAAGCATACTATCAAATTCTCTGTCAGAGACAAGTTTGGTAACGAAGCGTCAAAGACAAAGACTTTTGAAGTGAAAAATAAAGATGACAATACAGTTACAATTAATGCTACTTCACAGGGAGAAGCAAATATTGGTGACGAGGCGAACATCGACTTTACAGCAAGTGATGCAAGTAAAGTTAATGAATTAACAGCAACAGTTAAATTAGCAAAAGGTTATTCTGATTATTCAGTAAGTTATGCTGAAGGCTTTGAACAGGCAAAAGAACCTGAATATAACAAAGCAGACAATCAGGTAACAATCTATGCTAAGAAAAAAGCAAGTGAAACAAGTAATCAGATTGCAACTTATGCAGATACAGCAAACGAAGACTCAAATAAGATTGCAACATTATCTGTAAAGATTCCATTAGATGTAAGCGACGGAAGCAAATTCTCATATTCAATTCCTAGCGCAACATATAAGATTGCAGCAGGTGACGGTGAAGAAACATATACATTCGTACAGGATACAGAATATACAGATATTGGAGATTACTACACAATTTCTTTCAGTGACTTAATTGAAGGAATGGACATTACAATGTCAGTTAAAGACAGCAAGACAGGCAAGAGAGTGAAAGGTGTATCTGTTTATAAGGAGGATGGTGAACTTCTTGGTAAGACAGATTTAAGAGGAAATATTACAACATCTAAGTTTCAGGAAGCACAGGCAATTTCAGTTTATGCTCAGGATGACAATGGACATCGTTCATTTATTACAAAGGCACAGACATACGCTACAGCCGGCAATGAAGATGGTACACCAACATTTGTTAAGGTTAATGCTGTCAAAGATTCAACATCTATGAAGAATATCACTTGGGTTTCAAAACCGGGCGTAAGTGAAGACACACCTGTTGTTTTATACGCAAAGAAGAGTGATTATGAAAAAGATGGAGACGCTGCATTCAAGAAGGTTGAAGGCAAGTGCAAACTTACATCTCTTTCAGGATATTCAGATGTAAAATCAAATAAAATTATCTATGCTAATTCAGCAGAAATTAATGATTTAGATGCTGATACAACTTACGTATACAAAGTTGGAGACGGAGATTTATGGTCTAAGGAATATGAATTTACAACTGCTTACAAGAATGAAGATACTAAGTTCTTCTTAGTTGGTGATACACAGGCAGACGATACAACAATTATTTCTAAGATTACAGATATGATTTCAAAAGAACACTATGATTTTGGTGTTCAGACAGGTGACTTTGTAGATGATCCTACAAAGTACGATTACTGGGATAATATTTTAACAGCCTTTGATGGGGATATGTTCAAGGGTGTTGATATGATTCACGTAACAGGTAACCATGAATTAGCAGGTGATCCTGAATCAACAATTGCAAAGAATATGTTCAATATTGAAAGTGAACATCACTATTCAGTAACTTATGGAAATGTATACGTTGCAGTTATCGGATACACAGCTTCAAAGAATCAGACAATTGAAGATGCAAAATGGTTAGTAGAAGATGCAGCAAAGAGCAATGCAAAATGGAAAGTTGTTGTGTCACATCAACCACCTTATGGAACAAATGAAACAACACATGACTGCGAAAACGTACATAAGTATATTTCAGAAGCATGTGACGAAGCTGGTATTGATTTTATGTTCTCAGGACATGATCATGCTTATGCAAGAACAAATCCATTAAAGGCAGGCACAAGAGACACAGAAAACGGAACAGTATATTATGTATGTGGTTCAACAGGTGAAAAATCATACCCTGCAACAAATGTAAGAGGTTATGATTTCGCTAAATTTGGAAACACAGACTACGACGGAATTTATTTCTCAGTTGATGCAAATGCATCAGGATTTACAGTTGATGTATATGATCAGGATGGAGATTTATTAGACACATATACAAAGTCAAAAGGTGAATGTGTAAATGGAATCCATGATTATGTATATCAGGGAGATGGACATTTAATATGTAAGAAGTGTGATGGCTCAAGAAAAGTTGACGGTTATACAGGTATTGCAACTAATAAAGACAATGGTCTTCCAATGTTCTTTGCAAATGGAAATCTTGATAAGAACAGATGGAAAACAAATGACAATGACAACTACTATGTAGGAGAAGACGGAGTAGCAGTTACAGGCAAGAATACAATTGACGGAAAAGAATATACTTTTGATGAAAATGGTAAGTTTGTAAGAGGCTCATTTGTTGAAGAAGTTGTTAAGGATAAGAAAGGCAAAGATGTTACAATTACAAGATACTACACAGCAGGCGGTAGCTATGCATTAATGTGGCAGGAAATTGACGGAAATCTCTATTACTTCCAGAACAGCGGTAAAGAAATGGGTCGTATGTTATCAGGCGGTCAGTGGATTATCACAACAAGAGGTAAGAATACAAAGAGAACTTACACATTTGCTAAAGACGGTAAACTTACAGTAGGTGCTTTTGAAGATGAACTTGATTCAGATGGAAATGTTAAGGGTACAAGATATTACTGGGGTGATAATTATGTAACAGGTGAAGTAGAAATTAAGGGCAAGAAGTACAAGTTTGATGAAAACGGCTACATGGTAAAAGAGCCTGAAACTACAACTGATACAACAACAGAACCAGCAACAACAGAACCTACTACAACAACAGAAAAGCCGACTACACCGGCAACTACAACACAGAAACCAACAACACAGAAGCCAACAACTAAGAAGCCAACAACTGTAGTTACAACACAGAAACTTGGTAAGGCAAGTGTTGCTAAGAAATCAGCTAAGAGAGTTTCTAAGAAGAAAATCTCATTAATGGTTAAGAAGGTTAATAAGGCTAATGGATATCAGGTAAGAGTTTACACAACAAAGAAAAATGCTAATAACAACAAGAAAGCGTTAGTAACTTGTACAAAGAAAGTTGTAAAAGCTAATAAGAACGCAGTAACAATTAAAGTAACTTCTAAGAAGTTTAAGAATAAGAAAACTTTATATGCAAGAGTAAGAGCATTTAGAAAAGTTGGTAAGAATACATCTTATGGAAAATGGTCAAAACCTGTTAAGATTAAAAACAAATAAGAATAGGAGCAGATAATGTACAGAAAAATAGTTAAGAAAATTATTTCTTGTACAACAGTTTGCACTTTAATTTTAGGTATGAGCAGTGTCAATTTCGACACTGCTTATGCTGAAAATGGGAGTGGATCCGATGTTAGTACAGTAGCTGAAAAAAATACTGAAGACACAAAAGAAAATTTGGCAGGAAACACATCAACAGACGATTACGATGTGACAAAAAGTGGTTTGCCTGTTGTATACATTAACACAGAAGGCAATGCAGAAATTGCATCTAAGGAAGACTACATTGATGCTAATTTAAAAATTCAGGATGCAGGAACAGATGGAACAGACGGAAAAGTAGAATATGATGGGGTTACAGAAGTAAAAGGTCATGGAAATTCTACATGGAGATGGTTTCCAAAAAAAGCATATAAATTAAAATTAGATAAGAAAACAAGCCTATTTGGAATGGGCAAAAATAAACATTGGTTATTACTTTCCAATTATATAGATGAAACTCAGATGAGAAATGCGCTTTCATCAAAGATAGGTAAAACATTTGGTGTAACAGCCATGGATACTGTTTGGGTTGAGGTGGTTCTTAATGGAAAAAACCTTGGAACTTACCAATTATGTGAACAGGTAAAAATATCAAAAGACAGAGCAGATACTTATGACTGGGAAGACACTGCAGGAACAATTGCAGAAAAAATCGCCAAGAAAAATGATTTGTCTAAAAAGGAAGAAAAGGCACTTTCAACACAAATGGAAGAAGACCTTAACTGGATGACAACTAAAACAGTTACATACAATGACGTTACATACAATATCGATAACTATTATGAAATTCCAAACGCTAACGGTGGATTCTTAATGGAAATTGACAACAATGCTGATGAGGCATCCTTGTTTTATACAGACAAGAAACAGTGTGTTATGTTTAAAAATCCGGAATTTATTAAAACAAACGAAACTGTCTTTAATGGCATTAAGACATATATGCAGAATTTTGAAAATGCCACATATAGCACAGACGGTTGTATTGACATAGACGGTGTAAAAACATCTTATACACAGTTATGTAATTTCGATTCTCTTGTAGCTTTTTGGTTTGCTTCTGAAATTCAGGTAAATGAATTTGGCGGAAGAAGTACATACGTTACAAAGGAAATAGATGGCGGTTTAACTTTTGGTCCTATTTGGGATTATGATTTCAGTTCAGGCTCTGTTGCACCTTTCGGAGCACAGGGAATTGAACGTTGGACTGCAAAGGACAGAACATGGTTCTCACAGTATGTAAAAGATCCTTACTTTGTTATAAAAGCAAGAGAACTTTATATGAAAAATAGAGATTTCTTAAATAATATTTATGCTGATGGAGGCTTACTTGACGGCTGGCATGACACATTAAAAACATCAGCGACACATAATGAAAGTATGTGGTTCTATTCAAAAGGTTTTGAAGGAGATTTTGCAACTTTAAAACAGTGGATGAAGAAGAGACTTACATGGATTAATGAACAGTTTGGAACAGACGCCTCAGCAATGAAATCATTTGGTGCACCTGTAAGCAAGGATATAACTGTTTCAATGACAGAAAATAATGGCACAAACAGCGACAACGCATTTCATGTAAGCACCAATACAGATAAGGTTACATTGAAGTTTAAGTCAGATAACAAGGCTGATACTTCATTTAACTACTACATTAACGGAAAATACATTGATAATGTTAAATCTGAGAACAATGAAGTAGTAATAACAATTCCTGCAGAATTATTAACTAATAAAGATTCAAAGAACGTTGTTACAGTATGGGCAAAGGATGCAAATGGTAACCTTACAAGAATGAACTATGCTACTGTAAACTTTACAGATAAGCAAAGTCATACAGTAACATTCAAGGATGAAAAAGGAATTGAAACAACAGAAGTTTTAGATGGCGACACTGTTTACATGGACTATCCAAAATCAGATTCAGCTAATTTTTGTAGGCTGGACTGATGGAACAACAACTTATGACAAAGAATCACGCGTAGTTGTAAAAGAAGACATTGAACTGGTACCTGTCTGGGAACAGTGTGCAGATGGAGGTTTGGAACATACATGGAAAGAAGAAGTACCTGAAGGTGATGACTTTGAATGTAGTACATGTGGAAAAACTAAATTAGACAAAAACACATACAAGGACATAACAAAGATTTACTGTAATTTAAGCTTAAGATACTCTAATAGCTATACAGGTGGAGAAACAATACCAACAATTGATGTATACTATGATAATAAGAAATTAACAAAAGATGTTGATTATACAATCTCATTTAGAAATGACGTCAATGTAGGTTACGCTACATACACAATTAAGGGTATTAAGAAAAATGGCTTCAAAGGAACAGCGGAAATGTCATATAGAATAATACCAAGAGCCATTTATGCGTGTGTTTCTTATAATATTTTAGGGACTTATGAATATACAGGAAAGCCAATAGAGGCTAAGAATTATTCTGTAAGATTAATTAACAATGAACTAAACTATAATTGCCTATTAACTGAAGGAGTAGACTACACAGTAACATATCAAAATAATGTTGAAGTAGGTGAAGGAACAGCTATCCTTACAGGATTTGGAAACTTTAATAATACAAAGAATGTAAAAATGACTATAATCCCGGCAAAGGTAAAAGCTTTTGCAGGCAAAGCAAACGGCAAAAATGTAACATTGTCATGGAATAAGTCAGAAGAAGTAAGTGGTTACAATGTTTACAGAAGAACAACTTCTACAGAAGAATGGACAAAAATCGCTAATGTGAAAGATACATCTTATGTAGATTCAGATATAAAAGAAGGCAAAACATATAGTTATGCAATTGAAGGCTACACTGCAAAAGACGACAAAACTTATGTAGGTAAGAAGGTTGAAATTGAAGTTAAGAATACTCAGGAAACAACAACTAAGCCTACAACAACAACTAAACCATCAACAACATGCAAAAAGCCTACAACAACAGCTAAGCCAACAACATCAAAGAACACAGGCAAACTTGCTAAGACAAAGCTTATAACTACAAGTAAAAAGAATAATTCTAAAAAGATTAGTATAAGTTTCAAAAAGGTTAAGGGAGCAAAGAAATATACAGTACAGATTTCTGCAACAAAGAATTTTAAAAAAGTTCTTGTTAAGAAAACAGTGAAGAAAACAAAAGTTTCAATAACAAGCTCAAAAGTTAAAAAGAAAAAGGTATTGTATGTAAGAGTAAAAGCTGTAGGCGCAGCTAAATGGTCCAAGCCAAAGAAAGTTAGAATTAAAAAATAAATACTTATTTTACTAAAATAAAAAATCAAACTGCAATATATTTGTCCGAGGAAGAAAACTCGATGTATTGTCAGTTTGATTTTTTTGTACTATTTGCAATATAGTGAGTGACTTTTAGCTTTGTTATGTAATAAAAATTAATAAAAAAAACATTTTTTATACAAAAAATATAAAAAATATACAGTGAATAGTGCAATTTGCGTAAAAATAATAACAAAAAACATACATAATACACAAAAATTCGCCTGGAACCGTTACAAGGGGAAAAATTGTTTTATATAAAATTGACACTTAAAAAAAAAATGGTATA
>ERZ773139.3646-NODE-3646-length-13403-cov-2.490036_pt1 | contig 13403 bp, 5 predicted proteins | sample MGYA00580854_ERZ773139 | MGnify/ENA primary metagenome ERZ773139 (study PRJEB29015, sample SAMEA2737809) | human gut metagenome | biome: human gut; feature: human-associated habitat; material: faeces | place: China | collected 2012 ...
AATGGCTGTTGACGAACCGGGAGGCGCTGGATATGCCCCTTTGGGGGTGGGAGAAATATATCTCGGATACGGGTGGATATTTCTCCTGGGCGGACTCGGTGAGTCAGATGAACTTTTCCCGGTTTTGTGTCTTGTAAAGTCCTACCAATAAGAATATGAAGGAAGAGAGTAAGATAATCAATCGGTTGTCGAACAGGGTGTTATAAAAAATTTGCGGATTTTTATCCAAGGGGACGTCAAAGGGGTTCAAAAATACATTCCATTTGCTGACGTCCAGAATTTTACTCGATGCGAACAGCAATAAACCGATAATGATAATCATTACTGCCGTACCGTTGCCATTCCGGATGAGTGTACTGAGCATAAAACACAGTAAACCGATGAAAAGCGCAGGTACCATACTTTGCAAAGCGAGTTGCAGGGGAGGTACCTCTACAACCAGCCAGTCGGTGACGGCAGCTAAAAGCAAAGTGATGATAAAACAAATCATATAGGCGATCAAAAGCCGGAATAGCCAGATTTTATACCGATAGTTCGGAATACCGAAAATGATTTCTATGATTTTGGCATCCTGGTCGTTCTGTATACCGAAACAGGTCGGATAGAAGATCGCTAGGATAGAAGGCACTAATAACATACTGTATCCGGTAGCCGTCGTAATCTCCGAATCCGAAATAAGATTTAACCCCACCGTCAGGATATAAAAACCGACGGCACTGAGAATAAAATACATAAACTTATTGCCGAAGATAATCTTTATATTATACCGGGCGAGTTTTGCTATAGGAGTGATGTAATATTTCATGGCTTTACAAGTCTATTGAGTGATGATATTTTCATGATTAGCTAATTTTACATTCCTCAACAACCACAGATACGAGTCTTCCAGTAGAGGAGAAGTATGTACGGCATTGGGAACCGGTTGGGTCTCCGACAGACACCTGACTTTGATATTCTCTCCGTTCCGGATATGATGTACCAATAACAGGTCGGAAGGCAATTTTACAAATTCCCGGGCCGGAATTTCGAAAGTCCATGTCACATCTTTAGCAATTTCCACCATTTCGGAAGGAGTTCCGTGATATTTCAACGACCCTTTGTTGATAACACCCACCTGGTTACAGGAACTGGCGATATCCTCGATAATGTGGGTAGAGAAAATAACGATCCGGTTGCGCGACAATTCTACCAAAAGATTTCTGAAACGGATTCTTTCCCGGGGGTCCAATCCGGCAGTCGGTTCATCGACAACCAGAATGCGGGGCAGGTTCAGCAAAGTCTGTGCAATTCCGATCCGTTGTTTCATACCTCCTGAGAAACCTCCGATCTTTTTATCTTTGTTTTCATACATATGAACCGCTTCGAGCACTTCTGTGATCCGTTTGCTCCGGGTTTTGGGATTATAAATTCCTTTCAGGAGAGCCTGATATTCCAAAAACTCCCAGGAGGTCAGGTTTTCGTAAGTACCGAATTCCTGAGGCAGATAACCGATCAATCCCTGCAATTCTTCCCGTTTTTTCTGGGTATCGATGCCATTGATGAATATTTTTCCATAGCTCTGCTCGAATATGCCGCAGATGATACGCATAAGGGTGGTTTTACCTGCACCGTTAGGTCCTAACAAACCGAACATACCGGTATGGATCTCCATTGAGACGGCGTTCAAGGCTTTGAACGGTTTTTTCTTATATCCGATCATCGGAATTTTTGTGGCGATCTTATATACTCCTTTTTTCAATTCCCTGAACCGACCGTCGATCATATCGATGTTGATATTGTATTTATGGATCCGGTCCGATAAATAGCGGGCAACTATAGCGACATACCAAAGGAGACCGAGTAAAATAGCCATGCCGGAATCCGAGAATTTTATAGAAGCCCATATGAGCGTAAACAAGGGCGAAAAGTAATAAATGAAGATTCCGCATACCCGTATACACCAGCTCAAGCTTTTGATTTTATGAGCTTTAAAATATTCACCTCCGATGGCAATCAATTTTGTCAGCAACATCCAGGTGCAGACGGCAAAAATGATGGCCCAGAAGGTCAATGTTTGATAGAAATAGGTGAAATAAATCAGGAAGCCGGTGATAGGTAACATCCATACCAAAGGTTTTAAATCCGACCATTGCCGGTATTCTTCCTTTAATCCCAGCCGTTCCCGTACACGTTGGCCGGATTGCCATTCCCGTTGAAATTCATTGGGACGGCCGTAGATCTTCACCAGATTACGGATTGAAATATGGATTTCCTGATCCGGAGGGATAATCCGGCTGTTGGCCTGACGCAGACTAGTCTCCATAAACCAGGTGGCTGCCGGTATCAGTATAATGGCTCCGACAAAGTAACCCAATTGCCATATCAGCGAGTCGGTTATCATCACTATACCGATGACTGCCAGGATCAAAAGGGTGAGTTGAATAATCTTCAGGGTTAAACTCTGGGTACGCAGCCGATGAAGTGCTTCTTCCAAACCGGAATATAGGGTGGGGATAATCACCAGGGTCAATAATGTACTCATGGTCAATCCTCCGATCACCGTGATGGCGAAAGGAGCTCCGAGTCCTGATACAAATTCTCCTTGTCCCATGGCTAACGGGAACATGGCCACGATGGTGGTGATGGCTGTGATCAGGATAGGACGTACCCTCGAGATTCCGGCGATGATGAGGGCTCGCGGTTTACGGTTACCCTGTCGCCGCAATTGCGAAGTGTAGTCGATCAGGATGATACTGTTGTTGACGACGATACCGATCAGGATAATGACACCGATCAATACATTGGCATTCATCAACGAATTGCTGGTAAACAATAAGGCCAGTAAGGAACCGATGGCAGCCAGGGGAATAGCGAACATCAATACGATCGGGGCTGTAAGTGATTCGAAAACAGACGCCAGGATCATGTAAATGATCACAAAAGCAGCCAGAATCAGAAAAGTGAATTCGCTGGTTTCGTCCTCTTCATGTACCACCTCGACAGCGATGCCGGTAGGAATATCGGTATTCTGCACCAGTTCGTCTATCTCTGTCCTTGCGGCTTCCAGAATATTCTTCGATTCGTTTACATCGGAATTGAACCGGTAGTTCACCGTGATTTCTTTATCCTGGTTGACCCGGTTTATGTTTCCTTGTCCCCGGGTAAGGTTGATATTACTGAAGCTACGTAATTCGGTAAGGGAATTATTCGTGTTGGTGACTTGCATATTGCGCAAGTCTTCCAGCGTACGTACCGGATCCTGGTTTTCTTCTTCTTTTTTCTCGGCTAGCCGTTTGTCTTTGATGATGATATCGTACTCCTGATCTCCCGCTTTGTATTTGATCGAAGTCGTATTTTGGGGGGCGAAATTATTGAGCTCGGTGACGACATTATTCGGAGTTACATCATTGATTCCCATCAGATATTGGTCGAACATGATCCTGGCTTCGGGTTTTCCCCGGGATGAGCTGACCGATGAATAGCTGATATTGTCCAATTCTTCCAATTGGAATTTGAGCAACTCGGCCAGGTTAGCCATTTTTTCGAAATCCTGGCCCTTGATGACAATTTTTTCCGTTTGGGTACCCATACCCATTTTTTTCATCAGTTGGTCGGCACCTCCCATGAGTGAACTGCCACCACCCCGGAAGTTCTCGCTTCTCTCGATAGCATCGAGGCTGATATCGCTGACTCTTAACCCATCGGAGAGGGATAGAATCGTACTCTTGAGTTCGTTCAGTGTTTTTTTGTTGATCTTTTCGAAGTCCTCTTTTAGTTTGATGGTGACACTGGCATCCGTGGAATAGATCTTTGTACTGTATTGTTCGATTTCCTGGATATCGTTCAAGCGTTCTTCATAAGCTTTTATCGTTTCGTCTGTCCGGTTGAGGGTATTCCCATTGGGGAAAGTCATATAGACATTGAACGTATCGGCTTCGATTTCTTTTAACGTATTCATGGTCAGTGTCAAAGATAAAGCTACCGTGACGATCAATACCAATATCGCAGTAAATACGACTGCTGCCGGTTTGCGCAGGCACATTTTCAGTAAAGCGATATAAATCTGTACCGGCCGGCTATGAATCGATAATGTACTGAAATTTACCCGGTCGCCCTGGCCTTTCATGAATTGATTGACGGCCATAGGGATCAGTAGCAAAGCCACGGCCAACGACAGGATAAGAGTCGTGATGATCGACACGCCGATATGTTCACCGATCAGCTTCAGGATAAAATCGTCTGAAAACAGGAAAGGAAGAAATACAGTGATCGTAGTCAGAGTGGCGGCGATAACCGCTTTGGCCACCTCCTGAGTGCCCCTTACCGCTGCTTCCTGACTATTGACTCCGATCGCACGCAACCGGAAGATATTCTCCATGACGACGACCGAATTATCCAACAACATGCCCACAGCGAGGGCTATACCCGTTAAAGTCAGTGTATTGATACTGATACCGAAAAAGTAAAAGAAATAAAAAGCAGAGAATACCGAAATGGGGATTGCCACGGCAATGAAAGTGACGATCTTGAAGTTTCGCAAAAACAGGTAGAGAATGAAAATAGCCAGAATCGCTCCGGTCAAACCCAGATTGATGATGGTGTTGATGTTTTCACTCATCGTTTCGGCTGTGTCCGTATCGACTTTGATAGAAACTCCTTTGGTAGCCAGTTCTTCATTCAACTGGGCGATTTCTTCCCGTACCCGCTGTGAAAGATCGATGATATTGACCAGCGGAGATTTGGAAATAACACAGGTGATAACTTCTTTCCCATTCACCCGCGAATAGGATTCTTCTTCTTTAATGCCGAAATTGATGTCGGCGATGTCTTTCAACAATACCGGACCTTCGGATACAACGATGTTTCCCAGGTCTTCTGTCGCGAGATATTCTGCCGTAACGTTGACAAAAAAACGTTTGTTATCCTGAAATACCGAACCGGCGAAGGTCTTTTCAGACATATTCTTGCCGATCAGTGAGCTGACTTGTGATGCGGTGATATTGAGCGCTTTGCATTTTTCATCGTCGAGAAGGATTTCGATGCTCTTCTGACGTCCGCCCATGACCGTGACCGAGGCTATTCCATCCGTACTTTCAAGGATGGGAGCAATGTCGATATCGGTGATATTCCGGACATAATCGACATCGTCGTCTCCCAGAATCTGTAGAGTCATAAACTGATCACTGGCCATTCCGCTACCGGCTTTATTGACCTGGATGGTGAAGTCTTCCGGAATACTTTTGGTGATCGCTTTGATTTTTTCTTCCAGCTTCAGGTAAGCATATTTGACATTTGTATTTTTGGTAAAGGAAACAGTGATACGGGCGTTCCTATTGGAAATCAATGTCGTTATATCCTCGACGCCTTCCAGGCCGCTGATTACGCCTTCTACCGGAATAGCTGCCTGACTCTCGATGTACTTCGGATCCAGCTCGGTCTTGGTGGAAATAGTTACATTCAGGGAGGGGAACTCCGCATCCGGATATAATTCCATCAGTAAGTACCTGTACGAAAACAACCCCATCATGGTCAAACCGATGAAGATCATCGAAATCAGTACTTTACGATTTATTAGTTTGTTCATTTTTTCTTATTTAGAATCAAAAATGTCAAAAGCTCGAAAATGCCTTTCAAATCTTCTCTACGTTTTTGACTTTTTTGTCAAAAATGTAGTAAACACACGGGATCACTACTAATGTCATCAGGGTAGAAGTGAACAGACCGCCGATCACCGCCAAAGCCATAGGGGATCGCAGTGAAGCACCCTCTCCGAATCCGAAACACATCGGCAATAAAGCCAGGATAGTAGTCAGACTGGTCATGATGATCGGGCGGATACGCTGTTGGGCAGCTCCTTTTATGGCCTCTGTCAGAGCGAATCCTTCTGCCTTGAGCCTGTTGGCTGCATCTACCAGTAAGATGGAGTTGTTGACGGCTATACCTGCCAGCATGATGATACCGATAAAAGCCATCATATTCAAAGAGGCTCCGGCTAGCAAAAATGCGTAAATACAGCCTACTCCGGCCAACGGGATCGTCAGCAAGATGGTAAACGGATGACGCAAGGATTCGAATTGAGAAGCCATCACCATATATACCAATACGATAGATAGTATCAGAGCAAAGGACAAACCTTGAAACGATTCGGCCCGTTTCTCTTCTTCTCCGGTAATTTGTGCTGAATATTTAGCAGGGAATTGGATATCTTTCAACTGTGCTTTGATTTCCGGAGTGACACTGCCTAATGTATAGCCCTTTTCGAGCATTGCGGTGACTTTACCGATCCGGTTTTGGTTGCTACGGTTGATTTCTTTCGGAGCTGTCGTAATCGAAACCTCTGCAATCTCACCCAGACGATATTTCTTTTCTCCTTGTACGATTTCAACATTTTGCAATTCATCGAGCGATACTTCCGGTACTTTGATTTCGATATCGATCGGTTCACCTTCGGATTCGAAATTGCTGGCCGTCTTCCCGTTCAGCTTTTCTTTTATCTGACTGGCCACCGAAGCGATATCTACCCCGTAAATCCCGCTTTTCAACCGGTCGATAGAGATGTTGACTTCCGGAGCTCCTTGTTCCATAGAAGTTTTGATATCGTAGAGTCCGGGGATAGAGGCTATTTTCTCCTTCACCTCCGTGCTGAGTTCGTCGATCATTTCCAGTTCCTCCCCTTTAATCTCGATAATTACAGGAGCTCCTTCCGTTCCGAGGATGCTTTGTAAGGCAGATTGTTCCTTTTCGAACGATATTTCCACGCCCTCGGGAATCGTGTAATTATGACTCAGATTACTGATAATATAATCTGCATCGGCTTTGGCTTTGTTTTTCAATTTGACTTTTACCTCTGCCTGATTTTCGCCTTCGAGTTTCCCGCTAGTCGTTTGGCTTTCGGTTGTTGTCGAAGGTCCAACCTGAGTAAAAATCCATTCCAGATCGTCTCCTGCCAACTCTATAATCATATTTTCGATGGTAGCGGCCGCATTATCCGTGCTTTGCAGACGGGTTCCCGGCTCCAGAGTGATGTAAGTCGAAAATTCCCGGGAATCTGCTTTAGGCATAAATTCTTTATCGATCAACGGGAGCAGCAGGTAACTTCCGATCATGACCACTAACGCGGTCAGGACGACAGCGTACCGGTGTTTCAAAAGTTTACCGACAAACTGACCGTATCCTTTGATTTTTAAAGAAGCCTGATTTTTGGCAGGTGCTTTCACATATTGTGAAGCTAACATCGGGATTAACAATACCGCAACAAAAAGAGAAGACAATAGAGAGAACGAAACGGTCCAGGCCTGTTCTTTAAAAAGTTCTCCGGCAGCTCCCTGGATGTAAACGATAGGTAAGAATACCACTATGGTCGTGAGGGTTGAAGACGTGATAGCCCCTGAAACTTCCGAAGCTCCTTTGATAGCCGCTTCCTTGGGGGAAAGGCCGTTTTCCAGATTCCGGAAAATATTCTCCATGACAACAATGGCATTATCGATCAACATGCCGGCTCCCAGGGCTAATCCCCCCAGTGTCATGATATTGATCGTCAATCCGTTGAAGTACATCAAATTGAACGTAGCGATGATGGACACCGGAATAGAAACACTGACGATCAAGGTTGTATTGATGCGGCGCAGGAAAACGTACAATACCAGCATGGCCAATAAAATACCCATAACGGCAGAATCCTTGACCTCTCCGATCGAAGCTCCGATAAAATCTCCCTGGTTACTGATGACGTGAAATTCATAACCGGGCATACTTTTCTGCAATTCTTCCAGTTTGGCAGTGATATTTTCAACTGCCTTCACCGTATTGTATTTATTCTCTTTGTAGACACTGATACTCAGACTACGTTCGGCATCGTAGCGCACCAGATTTTCAGGATCTTTATTTTTTAGTTCGATTTTGGCAACATCTTTCAGGTATACCGGAGCTTTCACGGTAGAGCTGTTCCCCGACTCGGTGTCGGTACTACCGGGGGTTTTGAAAGCAACGATAATATTCCCGATGTCTTCCAGGTCTTTTAATAAATTCACCCCTTTTACCGTATATTGGATGTCGTCGTTTACAATGGTACCTCCCGAAACATTCCGGTTCATACTTTCTATTTTCGACGCGATCGTTTCGGCAGTCAGGTTGAAAGCTTCCAGCATATAAGAGTCGGTTTTGACCTCCACAAAAGCATTTTCCTGGCCGTTGAGTCGGATATCGGCCACACCTTCCAGTCTGACCAGTTCGCTCCGCATATAGTTTTCTGCTATTTTCCGGAGTTCGTTCATATCCTTGATTTCTTTATGGCTCATGGAAATGATCATGACCGGCGTGGCATTGGCATCGTAGCGGGAAACATTCAGGGAAGTGATTTCTTCGTCCTGAGCGATTTGAGACATGCTGCGTTGCAAATCCAAAAAGGCGGCATCCATATCCTGATCCCAGTCGTATTCCACCGTAATCGTGGCTCCTCCTACCTTACTGCTGCTACTGACGTCTTTCACACCTTCCTGGCGTGCTGCCATAGCTTCTATTTTTTCTACAAACTGTTTTTCGATCTCTTCAGGTGGACGCTCACCGGCTTGCAAATCGATATATAAAGCCGGATTTTTTAAATCGGGAAATAAATCTGTTCCCAATTTATTGTATGATATGATTCCTAGCAGACATACCCCCAGTGTGATCATTAATACACTGACCGGGTATTTTACTGCAAATTTTGTAATTCCCATAATTTAATCGTTTACCAATTTGGACGTTTACCGACAAAGAATTTTTCAGACTGTCGTGAATACAGTTACTTCATCACTTTTACTTTGCTCCGGTTACGTAACCATTCGTAACCTTTCACGACGATCTTGTCCCCGGCTTCGAGTCCTTTTTCTACTTCGATGTATTTATCGTCACTGATACCGGTATGGATGACTTTTTCTTCGGCACTGTTTCTGTCGACCGTATATACTAATTTACCTCCCCGGCGGTTTTTAATGATATCTTTGGGAATAGAGATGACAGAGTCTTTCCGTACTGTGACGATATCTGCTTTGGCGAACATACCCGGACGAAGTTTTAAATCCGGGTTATCGATTTCGATATACCCCGAGAAGGTACGGGTTTCTTCGTTGATGGCCGGAGATAACTGAGTCAGTATGCCTCTTAAAGTATCCGATTTGATATTGTAATTGGTGATATGTACTTGCTGTCCGATTCTCAGTTTGGTCAATGTGTTTTCAGGGAATTGGGTTTCTACATACATTTTACTATAATCCATCAGGCCGACCATCACACTACCGGAAGCGACTTCTACCCCCGGAGTATAGTAGGGAAGATTGACGATAACTCCTTTGAACGGAGCTTTGATACTCAGTTTTTCTAAAGTGATATAACCGTTTTCCAAGGCTAACTTCGCATTGATATAAGAGTTTTCAGCGTTGTTTACGTCTTTTTCGGTTGCTCCGCCTTTCTCGAGCAGGATTTTCTGACCTTCCCATTCCTTCTCGGTGATCTGGATTTGTAATTTCTTACTTTCCAACTGCACGTTGTTTTCATATTCCTTATTTTCCAGACGGATGATGACGGCTCCGGCTTCGACGATGTCACCCAGCTGATAAGGACGACCGGTTTTCGGATTTTTCTGTAAGTAGTAAGCTCCGTTGGTTTCCGATTTTATTTCTATCGTTTTAGCTGCCTTTGCTGTTCCGGTTGTTGTAATATATTCCTCAATGTTTCTGAGTTGTACGTCCTCGACCCATACTGGGGTAGTGGCTTCAGAAGAGTTATTTCCCTGATTGTTATTACAGGAAAACGACATGAATCCTAACATAACAGCTCCCAGGATTTTAAAATTCTTATTCATGATTATCGTGATTTTACTTGTTAACGGACTTATAGGGTTATTTTATTTCAATAGATCTACAGGTAAATAACTTTTATGGGTTTCAAAATCCCAAAGGGTTTGGATTTTCAGGTTCAAGAGCTCGATTTTGTAGCTGATAATAGCGCTCGTATAATCTTGTTTGGCAGTAGTCAACTGGTTTTGGAACTGTTGTAAGTCCATACCGGTCAGATTACCGTTGCGATATTTTTCCAGATTGATTTCATAGGTACGTTCCGCATTTTCAATGCTTTTCTTTTTGATTTCGATTTGACGGATCAGCGTCGGCAGGTTACGGCAAATTTGGCGGACATCGATGACAATCTCTTTTTTCTGTTCTTCGAGGCTGATTTCGTCCGATTCCATAGCCAGTTGGCTGGATTTTACTTTTGCCTTTTTAGCCCCCCAATCGAAGATCGGAATGGTGAGGGTTACGCCAATCTCTTCGTTGTCGGTGGGCTTGTCGTACATATTTTTTACTTTTCCAGCCAGGGCATCCATACCTACCCGGACACTTAAATCACCTTTGAATTCGCTTTCTGCTTTTGTCCGGATAATCGAAAATACATCCTGTTCCAGGGTAATCTGTTTTTGGCGGATTTCCATGCGTTGATCCAGGGCGTATTTAACTGCATCGTTAATATTGACATCGACTGTCGGAATATTATTGTCGAACAGTATCGCGATATCTTCATCCAGCGACATTCCCAGTAAAAGCTTGAAATTGTCTTTCGCATTTTGAAAACTGATCTCTTTCGAATATACAGTGGATTCACTGTTCGCCAGATTGACTTCCGCCTGATAAAGTTCTTCTTTGGCTAACAGCCCGGCTTCGACCTTATTTTTGATGATATCGTAGTTTTGTTTCTGGTTGTTGTATTCATCCCGGGAGATGTTCAGATCCTTTTGTTTTTGATATACATCGTAAAATTGGCTGGTGACGTTTTTTTCGATACTTAATTGTTGGAGGGCATAACTGATTTTGGCATTTTCGAGTGCATATTCCAGTTCTTTGAGCTGCATCTTTGTCCTGTTATAAGTGAACAAAGGCTGCGAAATACGTAAAGACAGATTATGGTTGAAGGAGGTATTGTTGCCACCGGAAGTCCTGTTGGAAGCGTCCTGCCAGGAAAAGTCATTATATAGAGAGATGGTTCCGTCTGTCCATTTTATGGGTTGCGTGATACCGAATGAAGCCGATGACATTTTGGTCTCGTTGGCATACCATTTACTGTTGAAATTATCGTATTGGTTGTTACGGGTATACCTGAAAGGAGTGACATCCAATGAAAATTGTGATTTCAGGGAAGCATCCTGAGCTTTTAGATTCAATTGACGTTGCTCGAGGCTGAGTTTGCTTTGAATCAGTGAAGGACTGTGTTCGAAAGCCGTGTTCAATGCTTTTTCGAGTGTAAGTACTTCCTGTGCATGCGCACTATATAACCCGCTGAGGGTTAAAAGACCGAGGACCAAAGTTTGTTTAAGCATATTGTCTGCGTTTATCGGGTTATTCGTTTATTATTCTTCTGTGGCTGTAAATTTAACGGCGTCTGCAATGACGTAATCTCCGGAAACTTTATCTGTCAAAGTGATGATGACTTCTCCTTGAGGTAGATAGAAATTCCCGATCGAAACCCATCCTTCGGTTTCTTCATCCAGGTCCAGTGTCACCGATTCTTTCTCTTTATCGTATTGGATGGTATAAGTCTGATTACGTTCCTCTTTGTGACGACCGCGGCGTCTGTCCATAAAAAATATTCTGCCCGACATTTTTGCATTCCAGATGGACACCTCGTAGTAACCGTCTTTAGGGATTTCCGTTTTCCATTCTACGGCATTGGCCCCACTGCCTTTATTTTTATAAACCGCAGAGTTTATCGTTTCACCGTAGCAATAGTCGGCGGCTATGGCCGTCCATTGGGAAGGCATCCACCAGGGCATAAAATTCTTATACTTTTCGTCATCTTTTTTCTTGAAAAGATCCTTCAGTTTATGCCGGTTATTCGAGGCGATCGTCCTGAATCCCGGATCCTCATTGTCGATAATGATTTCATTCGGATTCGGCTTGAAGACATCCGGGTTTATCGGATAAATTCCCGAAGTAGTATCGCTGATCGTATTGTCGATTTTAGAAAAATTGAAATTATGCGATGTCGGTAGATTGTGTGAAATATTGGTATTTATCGAAATATTGGCCGGACGCTCGTCACTGATAATCTTGATTTCCCGGGCTTCTCCGGCCGGAATAATGTAATTTTTCTTCTCCGTTTCAAAACTCATACCGCCTCCCCGCCGCATACCGCCTCCTCCGCCTTGCATGACTTCCGTACTGATGATAGCATCTATGTCGGAGGGATTGTTGACCTTGAATTTAATTTGGTATTTGGTAAACTCATCCAACACAATTTGATTGGCATCCACATCCTTGATATAGATGGTCGGGGTATGGGAGGCCGTATACCAGGTGTCGATAAAATCGGACAACCGAATCCCGAACCTCTTCTCTATTTCGTATCGGAGTGTATCGAACGGTATATTCTGGAACTGACGGCTAGTAAAAAATGCCTTTAGGAATTGATTGAAATCTTCCTGTGTGATCCGGGAAGTGATATAGTTATTCAATGCTGCACTTTTCAATTTCAGCAATTCATAGAAAATTTCCGGCTTCAGTTCGGTATCTCCGATCGCTGTCTCGAAACTATGTGATTCCAGATAGAGGTTGGCTCGCTGTTTGTCGTTGATGATACCTCCCCAGAAACGGAAGCCCTGATCGGAAGAAGTATTCATCATGTTGTTGACTGCGATGTCGATTACCGGATATTCGGGAGAGCTGATGTAGTTCGTATGTCCGAACAACATCGGAGTGATATTGGATTTATTGATCAGTTTATTGTCCGGATTCCAGCCATTTTGGCTGTTTTCGGAGGTTAAAGAGCTCACGAAACGATTGAAGAGGGAAATATTTTGTTCCATCTCGTCCATAGGGCCCCCATGCCGTCCCCATTCATTCATCCGTCTTCTTTCTGCCTCAAAATCCTGGCCTAGAGAAATTCCTCGTTCCGGGACGAAGAGGATTTCAGGCATGACATATTCGGTATAACCTTTCCAGTTACGGGCATAAGTGGCAAATTGTACCGGGGTTTCGGCTAAGACAAATTTTCCGAAAGGATAATCCCGGTCTTTCTCTATTTCCAGGCTGTTTTTTACTTCCCGAATGACTCCGGGCAAGGTATCGGATAAGGGTTCGAAGTATTTTGAAAAATAATCGTGGCCTTTAAAGTAATAGATCTCGTAATCCGTGGAATCTACCCGTAAAGCCTTTTTATCATAGTCGGCGATGGTTAGACTGATTCCGGGCAAGGCGGTGGCGTTCGTAAAGGTGATTGCCGGGCCGTCGATCTTACTTTTGCCTTGTGACAAAACGGTCTTGTCGCCTTCATAATGAACGGTAAGTGTATAGTCTGTGAAATTCTTCCTGACATTGTACGGAGCTCCCGGATTAACAGGGGCAATAGCTACCGGATACCAGATACATTCGGGAGTCAATAGGGTAAAGGTATTACTC
>ERZ773139.3652-NODE-3652-length-13394-cov-4.341930_pt1 | contig 13394 bp, 15 predicted proteins | sample MGYA00580854_ERZ773139 | MGnify/ENA primary metagenome ERZ773139 (study PRJEB29015, sample SAMEA2737809) | human gut metagenome | biome: human gut; feature: human-associated habitat; material: faeces | place: China | collected 2012 ...
CGGAAAAGGAGGAAACGGATATGACAGCAATTCTTTGGGCGGTCGGCATTGTTGCCGGGCTGGGGCTGCTGGCCGGATTGATCCTGGCGGTGGCGTCGGTTCTGATGGCGGTGCCGGTGGACGAAAAGGTGGTGCAGCTGCGCGAACAGCTGCCCGGCGCCAACTGCGGCGCGTGCGGCTATTCCGGCTGTGACGGCTATGCCGAAGCGATGGCGGTGGGCTTGTGCGCTCCCGGCGGCAGCGAGGTTGCCGCCAAAACGGCGGAACTGTTGGGTGTCAGCGGCGGCGAGGTGGAGAAAAAAGCGGCGGTGGTGCGCTGCGGCGGCTGCGAGGATGTGACCAGCCGCAAGCTGCATTACCACGGAATCCCCTCCTGTGCGGCTGCCAACCAGTTTTACGGCGGCGATTGGGCGTGCTCTTATGGCTGCCTCGGCTACGGCGACTGCGTGGCGGCGTGCGAATACGACGCGATCCATGTGGAAAACGGGCTGGCGCGGGTGGATACCGACAAATGCGCGGCGTGCAGCTTGTGCGCCAAGGCGTGCCCCAAATCGCTGATCGCGATCCTGCCGGTGTCGGCACCGGCGGTGGTGCGCTGCTCCAGCCACGATAAGGGTGCCATCACGCGCAAGGCGTGCACCTCCGGCTGCATCGGCTGTATGAAGTGCACCAAGGTGTGTGAGCACGAGGCGATCACGGTGCAGAACAATTTGGCATCTATCAATGCGAAAAAATGCGTGGGCTGCGGCAAATGCGCTGCCGGATGTCCGGTGGGATGTATTGAAATGCGCGGGCAGATAGCAGCTGTCGACTGAATTTTCGCAAATCGCAAAGTTTTTTGAAAAATCATATTGACAAACACAGCGGGTATGATGTATAATGATCTTCGCCTCGTAAGGGCGACACGGTATATGGCTGTATAGCTCAGTTGGCTAGAGCATGCGGTTCATACCCGCAGTGTCACTGGTTCAAATCCAGTTACAGCCACCATAGTTCCTCCAATCGGGGGAGCATCTGGCCCGATGGTCAAGCGGTTAAGACACCGCCCTTTCACGGCGGTAACACGGGTTCGATTCCCGTTCGGGTCACCATTTACGGGCGTATAGCTCAGCTGGTTAGAGCGCTTGCTTCACACGCAAGAGGTCAGCGGTTCGAGTCCGTTTACGCCCACCAAAAAAGCGACCGCGTATGTGTAAACATACGCGGTCGCTTTTTGCATCTGTACGAATGAAACCGGTGCGGAAGTTTGTTGTGTCAGCGATATGCCAAACCGGATCCGGTGGGATAGTCGGAGTAGACAGGCATGGGTTATGTTTCATCGTTTTTGGAGCGGATGTAGGAATACAGATCTGTCCAAATAAAAAAATCGAAAAATACCCATGCAACGAACCATTCGATGACCATATTGTCTTGATTTTGTACTAAGCTAATGATGTTCGTGTGTGACGATATAGCTAAGGCAATCAAAATGATTGCTTGAAACCCCAAAGTTACATATCGAACACACTTGGCTCGTTTGCTGAGGTGCGAGTGTAGATACGCTGTTAAATGTCGCTCCAAAACGATTTTTGGTTCGGAGTCCCATCGCCCCTGGTCATAAATCGGACCATCCTTGTAAAAATGATGATTGACACCGATTATAACAGGAACTGCTAATAGGACTTCTACCATAAGTAGCCATGAAGCAGTATCCGCTGCGTCGCCCGCCAGAGGGACATGAATGATCTCGCCGATAAAGAGCAGAAGAGAGCGAATGTCAATGATTGCCTGTGGCAACAGCAGCAGATATCGCAATCCCTTATGAACGGTGTGCAACCGAGCTTTCCATTTGTTCATACAACAACTCTCTTTTTTTACTCAATTTGCCTTTTCGCTTTGCGCTATCCCCTCCGCAACCGCGTCCGGAAGGAGAATGCACTGGGTGTTATAGCTTTCAACATCCCATGATGAAAAGCCGCTTTTCCCGGATTCGGATTGCCCGAAATAGCCATAATAATAGTACAAGGGAAATTCCTCAAAGTAAATATACACCAGCTGATCGGGAGCGCCACTTTTCCATTTTTCTGTTTGATAGGAAATGGTGCCGGCGTGGCATTGTCTTAGAAAATCCACCAACGATTCCAAGGCGTTTCCGCTGATAACGGTGCTTCCCTCATCACGGGAAAGCACGATCTTCTCAATTTTATCCGTGTATACATCGGGCAGAGTATCGTCACCTTTTATCAGATAATGCGTTTCGGATAGCTGATTGTCGTAGGCAATGAATGGATGGGTTGGGTTGTCATTTGCCAGCAAAACCTTACTTAAATCGTCGGTAGGATGGCTTGCGTCCTCTTCTGTCCCTACCCATGCACGAACGGACGTATAGGTAGGGTTGATGGGATACCAATTGGATGCCTCTTTATATATCTCATTGTTATAGATGGCGACAAAGCGCTGATCGTCTGTTGTTGAGGCACACCCGGATAGCAAAAATATAGCGGCGGCTAGAAGAAAAACGAGTTTTTTCATCTTTTTCACCTCAATGATGATTCTGTTGTTCTTTGTCGAACAAGATTTCCAGTAGCTACGGAAGCCGACTGAGTCAATATGTTGACGCATCATCCTGCGGCAAAAAAGTGATTGTCGTATCGTTTGGAATATCGCTTACATGACTATTAAATGTTGTGAGCAACAATTTGTCGTTATCCCAGCTGATTTCTCCTTTGAAATAACATTCATCGTCGTAAACGCTACCATCATGTTCCGCAGAAAGGGGGAAGATTTCTACTACAGCATCGTAGCCAAACAGACAAATCACTTGCTCCACCGTGCCGTTTCGCTTTATGGTTCCGGTATTAGAATTCTCTTCGTTCCGTATGTCCGGAAAAGTGATGGTCAGTTCGGGGTTGGTACTCTCCCATGTTCCTATCGGATGGGTGTAGGGGATAGAACACCCGCCCATAAATAACAGCATCATGCATAACAAAACTAGTATAAACTTTTTCATAAATATATCCTCCTGTCATGATATAACGATATGGGAGAATGTTATTTATCTGGTTTTATGATATTCTCGCGGAGATAGGCGGAAATATGGAGGGGTACGCTGCTGTTGCACTCGTCATCCGTGGGATACCAGCCAGCCATAGAATCTAGCAATGTAACATCTTCACCCTCGCGGTTATAGACAAGGCTATATCCTTCGTGGATCAAAGAAAATGAAAAAACGCTGCCGTCTGCCCGAAAAAAGGTGGGATCCTGCGGATTGTGATGATTATCCCAGTATGGCTGCCAATCAAATAAACTGTATACATGATTCTGGAGAATGCGCTTGGCTTCCTCGGTACACCGATACACGCATATGGTGTCTGTCCACCACGACCAACAACGCATGGGAAAACTTTCCACCATAAAAGGCGCTAAGGCGGGTAATTCTTTGACGAAAAACGGATTTGGGCGGTCGTTTTTGATTTCTGGTTCATAGCGGAATGCGAAATATTGGGAATACCGAAAGCATAAATCCATAAAATCCCGATAGTTCTGTCCGCCAATATCCTCGTCATCCCAATTTACAAAGGAATAAGCCATAAAATCACCTCTTTACACGCTGCCATAACCAGCGCCGTTTATTAGCTGTTGCGATGAAAGCGTCTTTCTTATTTCACAGCGGACGTGATTTGGGTCAGTGCGTTGGAGATATGATCGGACTTTTTGACGGGGGAGTCCTCGACAAATTCGATTTTGGTGCCGCCATCGCTTGTGATCGTGACCCGACGCGTATAGACCGGCGACACGATGCCATTTTCGTTCCACAGCATCACGCCCGCGGTTTCGTCAATGTCATAGCCATCCCCCTGCGAGGCGTTGTCGGTGAGGGTGATGGTGCATTGCAGCATCGTGCCGTCTTTGCGGTAGAGGTCGTTGTTTGCGTTGGACAAAACCACCTGTCGGTCTTGGCGTTCGATCGTATAACCGAGGTCAGCCAACCGGTCATAATGCTCGGACAGCGAGGCGATGGAAAGGGCGCTTTTGGCCTGGTTGTTCACGATCGGGTAAAAGGTGCACCGATCATACACGCGAGAGCCGACAATTCCCACCACCACAATGCCCGCGGTCAAGAGAACAAGTGCCCGCCCACTGCGCTTGGCGCTGTCATCGGGGGCGGATTCCGCCCGCAGCGCTCGGTTCGTCACAACAAGCGGAAGCAGGGACAACAACGCCAGCACAGATGCCGGATTCCCGTACCCTTTGCCGTTGGATGCGAGAATCAGCGCGTAGCCCAGCGCCATCAAGCAGGAGTCCACCACTACCACGCGCAGGGGTGTCACGGCATACAGCGGCTTCATCAGGCGGTATTTTTGGAGATTCAACAGAATCGACAGCGCGAGTACCACCGCGGCAATGCCGCCGGCACACCACAGCTGCCCCCAGACAACCATAGTCAGCAGCGCCAGCACAAAGCCGATCAAATTGGCACAGACCACCGCGCCGCCATACAAGCGGGCACGACGATAATTCGTATTCGGCATAGGTTAGCCCTCCTTGTCTTAATCAGTATCCGACGGCGCCATGCCGTAGCGGGCAATGGCGTGTTGCAGAAAATCATTGTATTCGCGTAATTTTTGTTGACAATCCTCTGTCATGGCGGCGATCAGTTCCTTTTCGTCCGGTCGCATCGTTTCTTCGGTCAGTTCTTCAAACCGAAAAAGGCGCAGCTTATAGATGCCTTTCAGCCCCAGAAAATAGGTGTATCCGCGATGCTTGGCATACAGAACACACTGGTCGATGACTTTGCGCCGCCGAATCAATGTGAACAAGAGGCCGTTCATTTCGCAATAGGTGAATGGATTGACTGTGATTTTACCGCTGCGCTGGTAGATGATACCGTAAATATGATGGATAAGGGATACAATAGCGGCCGGTATCATAACGACAAAGAAAACGATCAACAAAACGGCTATTATTTTTTGCTGAATGACCTGATCCATAATGTTACCTCTCCTTGTTTGGCAGAACGCCTTATACATCATGACTCACTCTCTACATAAGGCGGGACGAATTTGGTACCGTTTTCATCCGACCTCGTGTACCACCAATTGTGATAATGGTTCGGTACACGATACCAGCCTTTGCTGTCGTCGTATGCGCCGGTGTCCTCTCCAGAACAAAATTGAGCGATCTCGGTGCCATCCGTTTGGTAGAAAATAATGGTTAGATCTTCATAAACCACAATGTGGCGATCAGTCCAACTCTTTTGTGATTTTTTGAGACCATCTTGTTTAAGAAAATAGTCCGCCATATAATTGAAAATCTGCGTGGCTGTTTCGGATTGCTTTTTTATCGGATGTATCAGGCTTTAGATAGATATACAACGACAGATCCACGTCGCTGAAAGAGGGGTCTATCTTATCGATTTGGTCAAACGAGGTGATGAGATCGTGGCGCAGATCATAATACCACTTGTCCGTGTTGTACTCGCTGATTTTGACAGCGCCCAGCGCGGTAGCCGCTGCCACGGTCAATGTTCCGGATACAATCAGCCAGCGGGACTTTTTCTTTTTGACAATCAACAGAATCAGCGATACCATCGTCCAAATGCCAAAGCCAATGACCAACACTGCCAATGCAAGGGATAGAACATTCGATTTCCACAACAGATCGTGCATCATAAACATAAAGCCACCCCTCCTAGTCCATAACGCAAATTTGTCTGCTTTCATCTTTATATTAAAGTAGATGGCGTATTTCGTCAAGCGAAAGGATATAAATTTTATTTATATTTATCAAAAATCTGCGTGTCTATCTTTTTGATTTTCCTAAAACTAAAATCGCGAAAAGGCAGCGAAAGAAGGTGGAAAATTTTTCCGATTCAAGGCGATGGTGCGTGAATTGCGGGTCAATGCTTGCGCTGCCGGGGCGGATGTGCTATGCTGAAATTGATAGCGTCTGATGTTTTTTATGATGGAGATAGGAAGTTGAAAATGAACGGGCGTGTATTTCGACAAAAAAGCGTGGCGCTGCTGGCCACGCTGATGGTGTGCTTGTCGCTGCTGCCGCTGGGCGTTTGGCAGGCGGCGGCGGAAAAAGGCAGCACCTACACCAACAACAAAACCATTGCGGCGCGGCTGGACAAGGTGTTCGCCACCTACGGCCCCGGCACCTATTTTACCTATAACGGCAAGGCTTGTACCGATCACGATACCAACCCGAAATGCGCCACGACCGAGCGCGGGTGCAATTGCCGCCGGATTTTGGACGACGGCACCGATATGCTGGCGTGGCAGTGCTTTGGTTTTGCGCGGTATGTGTTTTATACCTGTTTTGGGTTTATCGACAACGCGTGGGTCAGCGCCGGCAAATATTACAGTTTGGGGTCGATCGATGCGGGCAAGCTGACCGAAGCAAATGTGAAAGCGCTGTTGACCAAGGCGAAAACCGGCGCGCACATTCGGGTGGGTGGCCATTCAATGGCGGTGCTGTCCACCTCCTCCACCGGCGTGACGGTGATCCATGCCAATGTGGATAACCAATGCGGGGTGGTGCTGCAAACCATCACATGGAGCCGGTTTGTCAGCTTGTATCAATGGCGGGGTGTGGAATATGTGAATATGCCCAACACCTATCCGGCGGGGGATAACACCACGCCGTCGACCCCGACGCTGCCTTCGGTGACCACCAAAAATGTGGACGAGGGTGTGTATACGCTGCAAAATGTGTCCACCGGACGGATGATGCAGGTGACCGGCGGCAAGGATGCGAACGAAACGCCGTTGTCCACCGGCAACGCGGTGGCGAACAGCGCCGCGCAGCGGTTTCGGCTGCAATACACCGATACCGGTCGGTATTATCTGCGGGCGATGTGTTCGTCCGACGGAAAAGGACGGGTCGTGGATGTGATCCGCGGCGCGAGCGGGATGCCGGGGGCAGGAGATAAGCTGGAAATTTATGACGCGGTGGATGCGGGGGCGCAGCTGTTCCATCTGGTGAAGCTGTCGGACGATACCTATGCGCTGGAAATCGCGATTACGCCGAACACGGTGATCGCCGACCAATCCACGGCGGGCAAGCAGCTGGCGCTGCAAACCTACAACGGCAGCAACATCCAGAAATGGCGGCTGGTGCGGGTGGATGTGGATACCCGCGGCGTGTATACCGTGCAGGTGGACGAGGGCTCGTCGCTGAATATTCGCAGCACCGCCTCCACCTCCGGATCGGTGGTTGGCTCGCTGCCGCGCGGCGCGCTGGTGCCGGTTACCAAGCTGTCCAACAACTGGGGGTACATCACCTATAACAAGGTGAAAGGGTGGATCTCGCTGGACTATGCCGCGCGTTCCTGCGCGTTTGGGTCGATGAGCGGCAACAATACGGTGAAAGCGGCGGACGCCCAAAAGATTTTGCAAAGTGCGCAAGGGCGACTTTCGCTGACAGCGCTGCAAAAGGTGGCGGCGGATGTGGATCTGGATGGCAAGGTGACCATCAAGGATGCGCTGAAAGTGCTGAACTTCACCGCCGGAAAAATCAAGAGCTTGGTGTAACCAACACATATAAAAATGCCGTCCGGAGGAAAATCCTCCGGGCGGCATTTGCTATGCGATTTTATTTGTTGTGGGGGTCACTGTCGAACAGGCGGTTGGCGTCCATATCATCGGTGGACAGCGGCTCCGGCTGTTCCGGGGCGGGGGTGTCCGGTGCCGGGGCGGCCGCGGGATTGTCGGTGGGCAGCAGCTCCGCCAGCCGCACCGTTCCCTCTGCGCTCGGCAGGGGAGCGGGCACCGCCGCAGCGCGGGTGCGCTTGCGCTGCCACCACAGCAGCGCGATCAGCCCGATCAAGCTGAGGGCGCTGAGCGCCAGACCCGCTTTCAACCCTTTCGGGAAGAAGGTCATGGTAACGGTGTGCTGACCGGCGGGCATTTCAAATGCCAGCATGGCTTCTGCCATGCCGATGGTGCCGGTGTCGGCGGCCGCCTGCATCTCGGACGAGATGGTGGACACCTCTTTGCCGTCGATCTTGACCGTCCAGCCCTCGTCATAGGTCATGGTGGTCATCATCACACCGGCTTTTTGCGCGTTGATGGTGCCCTCGACCTTGGTGTCGGAATAGGAGGTCACCTGCAGCCCGCCCGCGGCAAGCTGTTGGATGTTCTTTTGGAATACCTCTTCGTTCATCGTGGCGACATGGATGCTGCCGGTGCACGCTTGTTTGGTGGATACGGTGATGCCGACGGTGTCGCCGGCAGGCACGCTGCCCGCGTCGATCAGATACGGCTCATAGGTGGTCACATCCCACGAATCGTCGCCGTGGGTGACCGTCAGGCTTTCCGCCGCGCGGCAGTCCACATAAATCACCACCTGACCGGCTTGCGGCACGGTCACATTAAAGTGCGCTTCCGATTCGCCGTCGCCGCTGATGGAGAACGAATTTTCCACCCCGGTGGTGGGGTTTTCGGTGACGGTGGCGATGCCAAGGCTGTCCGCTGCCACGGTGACCGGATGCACCGTATAGGTGTCCTCGGCGTTGCCGGTCAGCCGCCGGAACAGGTTGTTTTGTGAATCAATGGGATCGTATTCGGTGGGGATCCATTGCCGCACCGAAGCGTCCGCCATAAACGCGATCGGCAGCGCGTAGGGGTTTTCATAAATATACTGGGTGGTGCTGCCGGTGGTGGAGGAGGCGACCTGCTTAAGCTGCGGATGCGCCGTCAGCTCCTTGTCCAAAATCACATATTTGATGCCCATCAGCGAGTCGATGGGGGCGATAAAGCTGTTGTAAATATAGCTGTTGACACCGTTGATGGCGTAGCCCATGTTGCCCATAAAGCTGACCGTGTTGAACGGGTTGCTGGAGGCGAACACCGACAAACCGTGATAATTGAACAGCGCCGGATCCACCGTGGTGCGGCGCGGCAGGAACTCCATGCGATAAAAGCTGCCGTTTGCGGCGCTGTCGCCGATGGATTTGGTCTTGGCGACCGCGTCGCGCAGCGATTCGGTGGTTTCGTTGTCCACATAATCGGCGTGGGCGGTGAAATATTCTTTGGAGTGCAGCGTGCGCATGGTTGCGCCGGCGTTAAACAGCATTTCCGCCGTCACCACCACCGTGAGGAACAGATACGCCGGGCGCAGCGACCATTTGCGGCGGGCGATCAGCGCCACGATCACCGCATAAATGCTCAGCAGCAGCAGCGACACATAAATGTTGTCGAACGAGTATTTGTCCGCGTCCCCAAACCGCTCCAGCAAGAACAGATAGGCGACCAGCCCACAAAGCGACGCGCCCACCTGTTTGAGCGACAGCTCTTTCAGATGCAGCAGCATTTCGTACGCGATCAGCAGCAGCACAAAGGAATACAAAAACGAGAACCGATAGGGAAGATCGTTGGGGGAATGCAGTCCGTGCCAGACCAGATCCCACTGGTTGAGGGTGAAGCTGAACGCCATCACGCCCAACAGCCCCAGATAGGACAGCCGCCGCCGCAGCGGAATGGCTTTGGTGGTGGCAAACAGCGGCACCAACAGCACCGGCAGCAGCCCGCAGTACACATTCGGCAGGTTGCCCGACCGAATGGTAGGGGTGGTTTCAAACAGATGCTGACCGAGAAGGTCGAAGAAGGGGAAGTTGGCTTTCAGCTCCGGCAGCGACGCGCCCGCCGCCGAGGTCTTTTGCAGCCCCAGATACACCGGGATCAGCAGCGCCATCACCAGCCCGCCGCCCAACAGCGAGCCGAGCGCAAACCGTCCGGCGGCCTGCTTGATCGTGGGAGCGCTCCGCCGCTCGCGCAGCGCCCATACCACCATATACAGCACCAAAAATACGCACATCATAAACGCCAGGTAGTAGTTGGCGAACAGCGCATAGGCGAGCAGCAGCACATAGCCGCCGTATTTGCCGGTGCGCAGCAGCCGCTCCAGCATCAGCACCACCAGCGGCAGCACCATGGTGACATCCAGCCACATCAGGTTCCACGAATACGCCAGCAGATACATCATCAGCGAATACATGATGGCGACGGCGGGGATCACCGCGTTGCGCTTTTTATACACATATTGCAGCATCGCCGCGAAAAAGGCGGCGGTCAGCGCGTTTTTCAACAGCGTGATGACCAGAATTCCCTCGGTCAGCAGCCGTTCGGGAAACAGCAACAGCAGCAGATTGAAGGGGCTGGCGAGATAGTAGCCGAACAGCGGCAAAAAGCTGGTGCCAAGCCCGATGTTGAAGGAATACAGCGGGCTGCCGCCGTGCAGCAGCATATCCCGCAAATGCGCCAGCAGCGGCGCATATTGGTGGTGCATATCCACCATCATCGCCGAGCGCTCGCCCGCCGGCCACATGCCGAGATACAAATACGCCAGCGTCATACAGCTGAGCCCCAGCACACCAGCGATCACCGGATACATCCATCGGCGCGCGCGGGGCGACAGATGCAGCCGCTGTTGGTCGCCGGCGGTTTGCATCCACAGCCAGGTGACCGCCAGCGACGCCAGTACCAGCGCCGCTCCCAGCGGATACAGCACGGCTTGCAGCTCGTTTTGCAGCACCTCGTCCTGCCGGAATCCCAAAAACAGCAGCATGGTCAGCGACACAAACAGCAGCAGCAAAATCGCTGTGCGGATCGCGGACGCGGTGCGGCGGGTGGTATCCGAAGTCTGTACGGTGTTCATAGCATCCATCCTTTTTTCAGTAGTCATATGGGACATAGTATACCACCATTATCCCGGAAACACAATATTGCTTAGCCGCGCAAAATCCTCCAGCGTGCATTGCTCGGCGCGCGCGGTCAGCGGCAGCTGCGCTTGCTGCAGGGCGGCGATCGCCTGCTCTTTGGTCAGTCCGCAGGAGCCCAAGGCGTTGGGCAGCGTTTTGCGGCGCTGACCGAAGCCCGCGCGGATCAGTCGAAACATCCCCGCCGGATCGGCGGCATCCACCGGCGGCGCGGCGCGCAGCGTAAGCTGCATCACCATGCTGTCTACCTTTGGCGCGGGCAGAAAGCTGCCGCGGCTGACCGGAAACAGGGTGCGCGCCTCGGCATAATACTGCACTGCCATAGTTACCGCCCCGCATTCGCGGGTGCCGGGGGTGGCGCACAGCCGCTGCGCCGCTTCTTTTTGTACCAGCACCGTGATGCTTTGCAGCGGCAAGCCGCTTTCCAGCAGCATCATCACGATGGGGGAGGTGATGTAATACGGCAGATTGGCGCACACACAGATGTCCATCAGACTGCCGTCCGGGCGGGTGAACTGCTCCTTCAGAAGCGCCGCCAGATCCAGCTTCATCACATCGCCGTGGATCAGCGTAACATTGTCGTGGTCCGCCAGCGTTTCGCCCAGCACCGGGAACAGCCGTTCATCCAGCTCGATGGCGACCACCCGACCGGCGCGCTGCGCCAGCTCGTGGGTCAACACCCCGATGCCGGGTCCGATCTCCAGCACGCCGCCGTCGCGGGTGACGCCGCACGCCTCCGCCATACGCGGACACACCGAGGGGTTGATGAGAAAATTCTGTCCCAAGGCTTTGGAAAAACGAAAGCCGTGCCGCTCCAGCAGCGCGCGCACGGCGCGAATATCGGTCAGAGAATTCATGGGATCATCCTTTCACAGAAGTGGGTGGCGTCAGCACAAAACCGTCCGGCAGCAGCGCCGACAGGGTGGTTTCGCGCACCGCTGTCAAGGCGGCATCGGCGTAGAGAACGGTCATATCGCCGAATTCCGCCAGCAGTTGGCGGCAGATGCCGCAAGGCGGGGTGGGGGCATCGCCCGCCACGATCGCGAGAGCGGTGAACGCGCGATCGCCTGCGCCGACCGCAGTGGTCAGCGCGTTTCGTTCGGCGCAAATCGTCGCGCCAAACGAGGCGCTCTCCACATTGCAGCCGGTGTAGACCGCGCCGGAAGTCGCCAGCAGCGCCGCTCCCACCGCAAAACCGGAATACGGGCAGTAGGCGCGCGCCCGCGCGGCGGCCGCCCGGGTTAGCAACCATTGGTATTGCATACAAAACCTCCCTGAAAGAATTGGCTTGCGCAAACGCGCAAAATACAGTATGATTAAAGAAAAACAACGACACAAGGGGGAGTCGGCATGAAACGGCGAGACAAGGAAAATTATTATCTCGACATTGCCCAAACAGTGGTGGAGCGCGGCACCTGTCTGCGGCGCAATTTCGGCGCGATCATCGTGAAAAACGATCAGATCATCTCCACCGGATACAGCGGCGCGCCTCGCGGTCGCCGCAACTGCTGCGATCTGGGCTACTGTTTGCGCGAAAAGATGAATATTCCGCGCGGCGAGCGGTATGAGCTTTGCCGGTCGGTCCACGCCGAAGCCAACGCCATCATCAACGCGGCGCGCAGCGATATGATCGATGCCACCATGTATCTGGTGGGGATGGATGCGCGCACCGGCGAGTTGGTGCCGGATAGCAATTCCTGCTCGATGTGCAAACGGTTGATTATCAACGCGGGACTGAAACGGCTGGTCATCCGCAACACGCCGGACGATTTTACCGCCATTTATGTGCAGGATTGGATCGAGCACGATACCTCGCTGGAGGGTGAGCGGGGCTATTGATCGACAAAGGGAGATGACGGGCGTGACCTTGCAGCAAATGGTGGAGGACAGCCACCGCATCGTCTTTTTCGGCGGAGCGGGGGTGTCGACCGAAAGCGGTATTCCGGATTTTCGCAGCAGCGACGGGTTGTACCGCCAAGCCTACCGCTATCCGCCGGAGGAAGTGGTGAGCCATGGGTTTTTCATGCAGCACACCGCGGATTTTTATGAGTTTTATAAGGATAAAATGTTGTGTCTGGATGCGAAGCCCAACGCGGCGCACAAGGCGCTGGCGGCGTTGGAACAGGCGGGGCGGTTGTCCGCCGTCATTACCCAGAATATCGACGGATTGCACCAAGCCGCCGGCAGCCGGAATGTGTTGGAGCTGCACGGCAGCATCCACCGCAACTACTGTATGGATTGCGGCGCGTTTTATGACGGCACTTTTGTGAAACAGGCGGCGGGGGTGCCGCATTGCTCTTGTGGGGGACTGATTAAGCCGGATGTGGTGCTGTACGGCGAAAATCTGAACAGCGGGGTTATCAACCGCGCGATCGCCGCGATTGATGCGGCAGATATGTTGATTATCGGCGGCACCTCGCTGGCGGTGTATCCCGCCGCTGGATTTATCGATTATTTCCATGGCAAGCATCTGGCGGTTATCAACAAAGCCGCCACGCCGCGGGATGAGCAAGCCGATTTGGTGCTGCACGAGCCCATCGGCGAGGTGCTTGGGCGATTGGTCATCCCATCGGAGTGAGAGCGCTTGTACAATCGTGTTTGTTCAATCATCGCAGAAATTCCGTAAGCCTTCCCCTTGAGGTAATTCCCCCGCGTGCGGGGGAAATGTCGGCGCAGCCGACAAAAGGGGCCC
>ERZ773139.3653-NODE-3653-length-13394-cov-3.349801_pt1 | contig 13394 bp, 9 predicted proteins | sample MGYA00580854_ERZ773139 | MGnify/ENA primary metagenome ERZ773139 (study PRJEB29015, sample SAMEA2737809) | human gut metagenome | biome: human gut; feature: human-associated habitat; material: faeces | place: China | collected 2012 ...
CGACCGGGTCTCCAAACACGAACACCGAAGACGAATAAGTAACAAAATAATTCTACTATTTCATTCCTCCGTTCCAGTTGATCTTTTGTGAATAATACATGATGACCGCCAGGATGATGAATAATCCGAGGCTACCGGCTAATAAAGCGTAAGTCTCCATCTGAATCAATACAAAGATATAGAGATATAATAGAGCCAGCAATCCGCCTATTGTAAAGGCTGTTTTCCGGATTTTGAGAATTCCCCGCATATATAGTGTCAATAGAATAATAGTCATGATCGCTGAAATAAGATAGGCTAAATTAAACCCCAGATGTTCCGAAATGGCGATCAATAACGTATAAAATAAACATAAGCCAAGTCCTATCAGTAAATATTGGAAAGGATGGATATTCTTTTTTTGCATCACTTCCACAAAAAAACTGATCACAAAAGTAAGAATGATAATCAGGGAGGCATACTTCACGGAGCGCATAGATTGCTGGTATTGTTGTACGGGTAATAAGAGGTTGACTCCGAAAGAAGAGAGTTCTTCTTCATTGTGGTACTGGTTACTGGTGAATACCTGGGGGTAATTTCGGTTGAGGTTCAATACCTTCCAGTCGGCAGTGAAACCGCTGTTCGTAATCTCACGGTTCTCCGGTAAAAAGGCTCCCGTAAAACTCGGGGTAGTGCAATTGGAGGTTAGGTGGATTTGTGTCGTTTTACCGAAGGGACTGAATTGAATCGATTCTGAGCCTTTAAGCTGTAGTTGGATCGAAAATTCAATCGAATCTCCGGCCTGAAGTTTTTGGTGTTGAGGTAGTACGGAGGAAACACCCGAAGATAAAATAAAATCCGAAGGTAATCCTGGGTTGAATTGAAGCGTTTCTTTACCCCAGTCGACAGTTATTTGTTCGCTGATTCCCCGAAGATCGGAAATCCCCAGATTCAAGGTCGCATGCTGAAGCGCTATGTCTTCGGGCAAAATGGTGGTTTCGAAATGTTCCGGGATGATAAATTTGCCTTTTAATACTAACGGCGTTTTATATACGACAATATCGTATAAACCACGACTCAGTTCTTCGGTTTCTACATTTCCTGTAATATCCAGAAGCTCGGGAAGAATATGGATATAGTTTTTGACTTTCTTTACCCTGATTTTCGTGGCTCCGTTTTCATAATAAGTCTCTTCGTAGTTTTCATAGCAGGGAATACTGATGAAAGGGCCTGTTACCAATTGTGAGCTGCTCCATTTGTTTTGTACTTCCGTTGTTGCTTCCGAGGCGGTTTCGGAACGTTCCGAGATTAATCCCCGGATCATTGCAAGCGGAATCAGGAGAATGAGAATTAAAACTCCGATTAAAATAATTTTGACAGACAAGGCATTCCGTTGCATAAACCCTTGGCGTGGGTATTTTTCCTGGTTGGAAAAAGAGATTTGTGTTTCCATAATCAGAAGAGTTTAAATTTATTTAATAAAGAACTTTGTATTTCAAAGTATAAGTGTAAAAAAATAGATATTATTATTCCAGTTGATTTTTTAGAAAATTTTCCAGGGCATTCAGGTGTTTTTTAAAAGCTTCTTTTCCTTCGGGGGTGACAGAAAAGGTAGTGTTGGGTTTACGGCCGATAAATTGTTTGTAGCTTCGGATATACCCCAATTCCTCCAGATTCCGGGTATGGCTGGCCAGATTACCATCGGTTAGTTCAAGCAAATTTTTCAAGGATACAAAATCGATGGATTCATTGACCAGGAGTACCGACATGATTCCTAACCGGGCTTTACTTTCAAAGGCCTTATTAATATCTTCCAGGTTTAGTTTCATTTGTTCTTTTTTTCGTATTTCAAATGAAAAAAGATACCGTAGACGATATGAAAGAGGCCGAAGCCGACGACCCAAAACAACAGGGCATAATTTTCTACAAAACTATCGGCCAGGCCGAGAGCGATTTCCGCATAACCCAGATAGCGGGTATTGGAAAACGTATAATTCGACGCACTGATCAGAGCGACGCCATAGAATATCAGCATGATCGAAGAAGTAAGGCCATAATGGCTTTGCCAGATCAATGATATACAAAGTATTCCGCCTACAACCAAAGGCAGGAAGAAATTCCACAGTAGCCTTTTGGTATTGAAATCGAATAAAAGAGATTGGTTGTTTTGGTGGGCTTTGTGCCTGCACATCAGGATGACCGTAACGATACAAACGATAATCAGTAAAGAAGCGAAGACGATCAAAAGTTGTAGTTTCGCAGGCGTGTCGACATCCAGTCTGGGTACCGGTGTTGTATTTCCCAGGATAGAATAAGCAATTATCGCGGCGATACAGGCGTATATGCCGATGACGATAGAGGACAATCCGCTGAATGAGACAAACCGGGTGGACTTTTCCATCATGTTCCGGATGTCGTTTAAAGTGTTTAAAGCTTCCTGATTATTCATATTTCAAATTACTTTGTGATGCAAAGTTAAATATTTTTTGAAAAATTCGCCTTTGAATTGACTTTTTTTTGCGAAAAAAAAGATAAATGCTTCGTTTCGTGGAGTTAGTTTCCTAATTTTGTAAAACAGTTCAGTCGGTTCGACTGTTTTATAAATTGGTATATGGCTAAAATTTTATTGGTAGATGACGATACCACTTTTTGTCTGATGTTGAAAACATGGTTGACAAAAAGAGGGTTTGAAGTAGAGAATGCTTTTTCTTGCCGCGAAGCTTTGGCGAAGCTGAAAGGGACGAAATATGATGTCGTGTTGACAGATTTGCGTTTACCGGATGAGGACGGAATTTATTTGTTGAAAAATATCAAGGCATCGACTCCTGAGGTTCAGGTGATTTTGATGACCGGTTATGCTGATATACAAACTGCGGTATTGGCGATGAAATTAGGGGCTTTCGATTATGTGGCGAAGCCCGTCATTCCGGACGAGATTTTGAAAAAGATCCAGGACACTTTGGAACAGACTGCTGTTCCCGAACAAAAAAAGCGGACAAAAAAGCCCCAATCGGTGCCATACATCAAAGGTACGAGTCTGGAAGCCGACAAACTTTACGAATATATTCGATTGGTAGCTCCGACTATGATGACTGTATTGATTACCGGAGAAAGTGGTTCCGGTAAAGAGTACATAGCCCGTTTGATTCATGCTCAGAGCAATCGTAAGGAGGCGCCTTTTATTGCCGTCGATTGTGGGGCGATCCCCAAGGATTTGGCAGCCAGTGAATTTTTTGGACATGTGAAGGGGGCTTTTACGGGAGCTGTGAACGATAAGACGGGTTATTTTGTGGCTGCTTCGGGAGGGACGATTTTCCTCGATGAAATCGGAAATCTGAGTTACGATGTGCAGGTACAGTTGCTACGGGCCTTGGAAGAACGTAAAGTGAAGCCTGTGGGGAGTGATAAAGAGATCGCTTTTGATGTACGTATTATATCCGCTACGAACGAGAATCTGACAAAGGCTGTGGCCGAGGGGAATTTTCGGGAGGATCTTTATCATCGTCTGAATGAATTTTCTTTAAAAGCTTTAAGTTTGCGTGAAAGAAAGGAAGATATTCCGGTTTTTGCCAATCATTTTCTGGCTGCCTCGAATGAAGAACTAGGAAAAGATGTGATCGGTTTCGAGGATGAGGTAATGTCTGTCTTTAAAAACTATAACTGGCCCGGTAACCTTCGCGAAATGCGGAATGTGGTCAAGCGGGCGACATTATTGTGTCTCGGTGATTTTATCTCTTTGAAAGATATTCCGGCCGAATTGGCAGCTGTGGATCCTGTCCCTCAAATCGAAGATCTGGCTTTGAAGCGAGAAAAGAATGAAGTACAGCTTATCCGTGAAGCATTGGCGAAATGCCACAACAATAAAAGTGAGGCTGCACGCTTATTGAAAATAGACCGTAAAACCTTGTATAATAAAATGAAGCTTTATTCTATTGAATAAAGCTTCATCCCGGCAGTTGAATTTTCAATTATTATCGATAAATCCTGTTTTTATTCTGCCAGAATCGTTATTTCGGCACCGGAGGCAAAGTCCTGACCGTTCTGTTCGCTTAAAGCTGTGAAACGGATATAACGGGCTTGCACCGGTTTGGCAAACTCAACTTGCTTCTCTTTGCTGCTATTATCGAAAGTACCTTTCTGAACAGGAGTTCCCCAGTTTTTACCGTCCATGCTTACCTGGATGCTATAATCTTTGATCTTACCGTTATTGCCGTCTTGGCGGGGTAAGTAAATGAAACCTTTGATATTCTTCACTTCTCCGGCATCCAGATCCACCCAATGCGGGTATTTGGCAACTGTTACGGAATACATCGTATGCCAGATTGTATTGGGATCTCCGTCTGTGAGGTGTGAAGCATCTCCCTCTCCGGCTTCCTGGCTGCTGGCATAGATCACAACAGTTTGGATGTTTTCCTGCTTCTCAAAGGAAATCTTCGTTTTGATAGCAGGTCTGTCTTTGAACCAGGCAGTTACCAGACCTCCTTCACGAAGTGATATCGGGGTTGTGTATTCTTTTACTTTGCTTTTTCCAACGGTGTAGCAAATTGTTGCATTCTTACGGGCTGAGGTTATTTCTACAGTTCCCGACTTACTACGTGTGATAGACAATGGAATTTCTCCGGCAGGAGCGATATTGGCTATTTTACTCAGGTCTTTACCGGCAGGACGAATGATAAATCCGAAATTGTGATTGTTGGCGAAAACCCGGTCCGCTACCAAAGGACCACCCTGACCGCAACTGTTTCCTCCCAGTCCTGTCACTGCTGCATCCAGATGCAACCAGGTGTCGCCGGCTTGTGGCAACTGATAAGGATGGGAAGCCAGAATCAAATCCTGGGCCGAATATGGTAAAGCGGAGACGGATAACCGATCGGTGGCTATAAATACAGCCCCCTGATTTGCCTGATTGGTTAGGGCACACCAACGCACATCTTCATGATTTCCCATGTCCTGAGGTTTCGGGAAGTTGACAAATTCTCCGGCAACCGTATTCTTATGCTGTTCAATGAACTGTCCGCTTTTCCGGTCTGCATAATTGTCGATCGGACCACGTCCGTAGTAGGTAAAATTGGCATATTCCTGAGGGATTTTCATGGCATAACCCAAACGGGGTAATACCAGATCAGGCTGATTGGAAGTAACACTGGCCTGTAATTCAATGGAACCATCCGGATAAACCGTCCAAATCTGATTGGTAGTGAATTTGAAATCGTTCGGACCGAAAGGGGTGTCGGTTAATTCTTCGATCGTATTCTTACCGGAACTGGTACCACCCAGTATTTTTGCTGCATGAGGCGCCTGGGATTCTACTGTAAAAGCCAATACAATACTTCCGTCCGGTTTATTCATAATCGTTGTTTCTTTGGCTTTGTGTTGTAAATGGTGTAAACCACGGTCAAACCACGAAGAATAGAACCAGTTGTCATTGTTCGTAAAAGCACGGAGTACATCCAGTTTCGGTCCATTACCTGCTGCTATGATTGTTGTTGAATCATAAGTCAGACTGTAAATCGTTCCTGTGGATTCATCGAACTCGACTTTGAAATTATTCCCTTGGATCACAGGGCGGGCAGTCCTGCTTTTGTCGCAGGTCAGTTTTCCGCCTTGTCTTATCATCGTGCTGATGAGAGGCCGGTGGGCTTCTTTCACCTGTTCTTCTGCAACCACGAATCCTTTTCTCGCCCAAGGCATATCGTTTTTCAGTAAAAACTGCACTTTTACGAAATATTCGGAATCTTTCTTCAGATTATTGTATTGATAAGGAATAACTACCTGTACCGTATGGCGGGCAGGAACAATGCCTGTAGTCACAGGACCGGATTGTATTTCCTTGCCATTTTCATATAAGGACCATTTTACATCATAATCCGAAAGGTCTTTAAAATAATATTTGTTGAATATCCCGAATTGACCTTTCTCGATGTCAATCGCTTTCACAGCCATATTCTGATAGACTTTCTTCACTTCATAATATTGTGGTTTAGGTTCAAGATCTCCAAATACAATACCATTCATTACAAACTGACCGTCATTGGGGATATCTCCGAAATCTCCTCCATAGGCCAGATAACGCTTACCGGTTTTCTTGTCATAATTATACATCGACTGATCCACCCAATCCCAAATGGCACCGCCACAGAAGAAATTAGTAGATTCGATAGCTTCCCAGTAGTCGATCAGATTTCCACAGGCATTACCCATGGAATGGGCATATTCCGAGATATGGAACGGATATTTAATATCATAATTTCCTTTTACAGCTCCCCGTACCCAACCGATAGAAGGATATTGGTTGGAACCCATATCCACAATCGAATTGTTCCGTTCGTATTGTACCGGACGGGATAAATCGAATTGTTTTAAAGCTTCGTAGGCAGCGACAAAGTTTTGGCCGGGGCCTGCCTCATTTCCCAGCGACCAGATGACGATAGAAGGATTGTTTACATTGCTGTGTACCATTTCCATTACCCGGGCGACATGTGCATTTTTCCATTCAACGGGATGAGAAAGAGAAGCCGCCCCGTAATAGTATTCATGTGATTCGATGTTGGCTTCATCTTCCAGATAAATGCCGTATTTATTACAGAGATAATACCAGTAAGGATCGTCGGTATAATGTGAGTTACGTACATGATTGATATTACCTTGCTTCATCAGCATAACCTCTTTTTCCATCATCTCACGGGTTATAGCGTGACCTACAGCCGGGTTGGTTTCATGCCGGTTCACCCCTTTTAATTTTATCGTCTTGCCGTTGACATAGTAATAACGGCCGGCCAGGCCGAACTCATCCTGATCAGCCGGAGTGTCTTTGATTTCCACTTTCCGGAAACCGACAATCGTAGATACTGTCTCGATACTCCGGTTTTTATGATCTTTCAGTTCCGCGATCAGGGTATAACGATAAGGAGTTTCTGCCGACCATTTATTCGGATTTTTTACTTTCAGAACCACTTTTTCCGCTTCCTGGGTATTTCCTGTGGTAATAGGTTCTACCTGGGCAACGACACTGTTCCGGATAGCCGCTCCCTTAGTATCTCTAGCCAGAATAACCGGTTCATTCTCGTCAGAATACAATTTGTTGGCATACAAACTATAGCATACTTTATATCCTTTGGCCGTTTTCTTTCCAAAATTACGGATATCGGCCTGAATTGTCAGAGAACCGTCGGTGTAGTTATTATCCAAATCCGGAGTTGCAACCAGATCACGTATCTGTACTTTAGGGGTGGAATAAAGTGCTACGGTGCGGAAAATACCTGGCAAACGGAACATATCCTGAGCTTCCAGGAAAGAACCGTCGGAATTTCGGTAAACCTCTGCTGCGACTATGTTTTTCCCGGAACGCAAATAGTTGGTAATATTGAAATTAGCCGTATTGCGTGAGTTTTTCGAAAAACCTACATACATTCCGTTGATCCATAGATAGAAAAATGAATCGACTCCGTCAAAACTGATAAATACTTCACGTCCGTCCCAGTGTTCGGGAATCTCGAATTCCCGACGGAAAGAACCCACTTCATTGCGATATTTGTAAGTTGTCCAGTTCGTTGGAGGCGTACGCATTACGCCACCCCGCCAGTCGTCTGCTTTTACGCTATGCATAAAAATGACAGGTTGATTGACATAGATGGGTACTCCGTATTTCAAACTGCCATCTTGCTGAACTCCATAAATATTCCAGCTGGAAGGAACCGGAATATTGTCCCAAGCCGTCACGTCGAAATCGGTTTTATAAAAATCTTTGGGACGTGAATCCGGATCCGCTGCCCAGTTGAATTTCCAGTTACCGTTCAGCGATTGCCAATATATACTGTTTTCAGGCAGAACTTTTCGGGCACTTTTTATATCTTGAAAAGGAAAAAACCAAGCATGTGGCTGCTCTTTGTTTAGAGCCAGATTTTCCGGAGATTGCCACTCTTTTCCTGTTGGAGCCTGTTCCGAAGCATAGGTGTAACCTTTTAACGGCGGTCGTACACCGAAGCTTTGTATGACTAAACCACACAGTAATAGACTTAATGTGATTATACGCATGATGTGATTTCGTTTTATAAATATTTGTTGAGATCCGCACATTCTGTCTACAATATTCGTTAAAATCTGTCGGATTCCCAAATCATTTATAATGAATCTGATGATTTTTTCTCGATGCTGATACAACGAGAAGTAGTAACCTGTCTTTAAGGCTGATCAGCGAGCCCTGAAAGGGAGCCTGATCAGGAGATTTTGAAATCTTCTTTTAGTAACAGGATCGTTTTGTCGATTACTTCCTGAGTCAGGGATGAGATTTGATTTTCAGGGAGATCGTTTTTAGTCGCCTGTTCTAACTTTTCTAATAGGGGGATTTCTTCATCTATTTCCAGTTGACGGAACATCGGGAGCATTTTGTGGGCCAGTTGGACGATAGCTGTCCATTGTTTTTCTTCCTGATATTTTTTTAATAATTCTATATGTTCCCGGGTTGTCATTACAAATGAATCGAGGATTTTTTGTAGGGCTTCCCGATCGTTGTCGACAAACTGAAGGATATGTTTCAGGCTATATCCTCTGCGTTCTATGTCCTGGGCTGGATTTGAATAGGAAGTGGTTGCCGGTTCTGAGAGTGAAATACCTGTCAGTTGGGTGATTAAGGCTGTCAGTTGACCGGAGGTGAAAGGTTTGCTTAGAAAAGCACTGAAACCGGCATCGAGGTATTCTTTTTCCGTCCGTCCGGAATCTGCCGATAAGGCTACGATGCAGAGATCGGCAGCATTAGGTAGTGAGGAATTACGGATTTGTTTAACCAAATCGAAACCGTTCGTTTCCGGCATCTGGATATCGGAAAAAAGAAGATCGTATTTGGTAGAGGCCAGCTTGTTCAGGAGATGCTGTGGGCTGGTGGTGGCTTCTGCCTGAATACCATAATTAGCCAATAGACCGACCGCCATTTCCAGTTGAAGCGGATCATCGTCTATAAACAGAATTTTAGGTGAACCGCTCACCGGAATACCCGGTCGGGGGAGGAGGGGTGGCTCGGGGGAAGCCGTTGAGGATGAGGTGGTACACTGCCCGAGGGGAAGCAGGATCGTAAAACAACTTCCTTTACCCGGAGTGCTGTTCAGTTGAATTTCTCCCCCCAGAAGATGGATTAATTTCAATGTAATCGTTAATCCCAGGCCTGTACCTTCTATGGTTGCATGTGAAGTTAGGCGTGTAAATTCCTGGAAGATGATTTTTTGCTCCTCGGGAGTCATCCCTGAACCTGTATCCTGGATTTTTAGTCTGATCTTTTCCGGATTGACGGTTTCGGCAGAGAAGGAGATATGTCCTGTTGTCGTGTATTTTACTGCATTGGATAAGATATTGGTCAGGATCTGCCGGATGCGCAGGGCATCTCCTGAGTAGTCTTTATCGAGATCTTCGCTGAAACGGGCTTTTAATTCCAAATGTTTGGCTGCTGCCAGTGGCATAAAATTGTCCGTAATTTCCTGGAATAAATGATACGGATTGAACACGATATGCTCGACGGGCATTTTATTGTTTTCCAGTTTCGATAAGTCCAGCAAGTTACCGATCAGTTTCAGGATATGTTCCGAAGAACCCCGCATGTTTTTCAGGAAATAACGTTGCCGTTCGTTGATGGGGGTGTTATTGAGCAGTTCGATATAACCGATTACAGAGCTTAGCGGTGATTTGATGTCGTGTGTGACGGTCAGGATCATCTTTTCCCGGCTTTTCAATAGTTGGTCGGCATAGCGGTTGGCTGCCTCGAGTTCTTTCCGATAGCGTTGGCTACGGGATAAATCGCGAAGAATGAAGAAGGTAAAGAACAAGATCAGCAGGAAGGCAATCACTGCCAGCCAGGCAAAAATCCGGATCATCGTGTTGAGGGTTTGTTCCCGGGTTTCTTGTTTGATTAGAGAATTCGTGATTTCTTCTTTTTCATAGGCTCCTAATATTCGTTTCAACTGATCCGTAATGTAGGTGCTCTGCTGAATTAAGGCATATTCTTTCCGGTTGATTTGACGGGTAATATCCTGGGTTTGTTTTTGTACGTCTTCCCAGGCTGTTTTCAGAATATGAACGACACTGTCCGTATTTTGTAAGGCTGTTTGCCTGTTGAGCGTATCGATAACAGTATGATGAGAAACCGAAACTTTGAGTACGGAATCGGGCTCGGTCTTGGAAAAAAATAGCCAACGTCTTTTCTTTTTTTCTGATTTGGTGTACGAACTGTCCAGTGTCGTAATGTGTCTTTTCCGGATATCCGTCCCTTGCAGGCTGTCTCTTCCGGATTCTATACTGGCAATCGCTTTATTATAGAAATCATCCGGGACAAAGGATTGTTTTACCCGGACGATATCCTGCAAATTGCGTATTTTCTGATCGAGTAGATCATCGATCGTATCCAGACGGAGAATCTGGTCCAGACGGGTAGTTAAGTCTCTTAAAGAGTCTATATTCGATTCAACTTCCTCTATTAAATCCCGGTACTTTAGAAAATAGGATCTCGAACCGGTTTGTACAAAAGCATTTCCCAGCCCTTCCGATTCATAAAGCCCCGTGATCGTATTGCCAATAATGAATAGTTTCCGGTTAGGATTATCACTATTTTCTTCGTTGACAATTAATTTCGTTATTTGCTTATAAATCAAAACAGCAGCCAGGATACTCAATAAGAACAGAAGACTATATCCTCCGATAACCTTCCATTGGGTATATTTTGAAAGTGAGGGCATGATCTCGTTTTTTATTACATTTCAATTTTTCACCAAATATAAAAAAATGCATCAAAATTTAGAGTATGTCGTACAAAATTTTGAAAGTTACAACAAAAAACAAACGCTAAATAAATGAAAAGCATTTATTTAGCGTTTTGCTCTGTGATCCCGTGGGGACTCGAACCCCAATCAAAGGAACCGGAATCCTTCATTCTATCCATTGAACTACGGAACCAAATGCGTTGCAAAGATAATAAAAAAAAGAAAAGGGGAACCATGTCCCCCTTTATTTTTTAGAATTAATTAATGGGGTTTTTTCGTACTACCGTAATTAATTCTCAATGAATTTGCTTTACGTAATTCCTGTTTGATATCGGTAACGACACCCATCGTTACATTTTTATCTACTTTCAGGTTATTGGTAATGCTATTTCTGTCTTCCTCTTTACGACTTTCACGTTCTGAAACCACAAAAGCTCCCAGTTCCTCTAAAGTTGCGAAACGATCGTTCAACTGGATTCGGGGTTCGGTTCCGTAAGCACCTTGATATTGAGGAGTTGGTTTACCTACATAAATATTACTTACGAGTGATTTCTTTTCCAGTTTTACGGTTTCTGTAGCCTGAGGCATCGCATTGGCAACCATTAGGGAAACTTCACGCATCGTGGTACTCACCATGAAGAAGAACAGCAACATAAACACGATGTCAGGTAAAGATGCCGTTGAAATTGCGGGCGTCTCTCTTTTACCGTCTTTTTTAAATTTTGCCATTATTTTTTCCCTCCTATGTTTTTAGGTTCTGCTTCAGAAATCTGCATCGGAACAACTTTTCTGACTGCTTCTTTTTGGTCTTCATTCAGTTCATCAAAGTTTTTACCCCATTTCTCGTTGGCTTTTCTGTTTCTCAATTCATTATAAGCGGATGTCAACTGATCTTGTACGGCGATGTACATTTCATATGACGTTCCTTTATCACTCTGAAGAGAAACAATACCCTTCGAAACTTCCACGGGACCGAAAAGATCGATCGTTTTAATTTCTTTTTGGGGTAAGTCTTCGCTATTATTCGGATTTAGAACAAATTCGATTGTCCTGTCTTTCAGGGTAGAAACATCTGCCAATTCTCCGTTGATCGCCAGCTGATTGTTCCGGTTTACCAAAACCTGCAAAATATTCCGTTTTGCATATTTCGGGGCTTCGGTATTATCCGGCTGATAGGGCGGAAGTCTTCTGTATATACCGGAATCCACATTCATCGTCGTCGTTGCCAGGAAGAATACAAGCAACAAGAATGCGATATCGGCAGTCGAAGTGGCATTAATTTCTGGTGTTTTCTTTGCCATATTCCTTAGTTTTATCTCTATTCCCCGAAGGGAATAGTATTATTTCATTCTTCTGTAAATTTCCGTTCCTAAGATAGCTAAAATAGCTGCTGCAAAAAGGAAATACATCGTATACAAAATCGTATCTGAGAAGATCAGCATGGATGGTACGTTATCAGGCCCCGTATAACCGACCAGTTTTATCGGGGTACCATCAGCCAGTGCATACCCGATCAGGATGACTACGACTACTCCGGCTAATCCGATAAAGCTTTTCATCGCTTGTTTCGGGCGGGTAAACAGACGAATCACCGGGAAGATAATAGCTGCAATGATTGCAATACCACACAGGATATATGCCCAATTCAATAATGTCGATGTATATACAGGAGTAGTGTACGGCTGATTCGGTACTTCACCTCCGAACATAAACAGCCCTAACAATACTACTGTAATGACGAACATTACGATTGTTACAAGGTTGAGTATTTTTTTACTATCCATGGTTTATTTGTTTTTTTGCTCGTATTTAACCAAAATGTCTAACATGCTTACAGAAGCATCTTCCATATTGTTTACGATACCTTCTACTTTCGATACACAATAGTTATAGAATACCTGCAGGATCATAGCTACGATCAAACCGCCTACGGTCGTAATCAATGCCACTTTAATACCTCCTGCTACCAGTGCCGGGCTCATATCACCTGCTGCCTGAATCTGGTCGAAGGCCTCGATCATACCGATTACAGTTCCCAAGAACCCCAACATAGGAGCCAATGCGATGAACAATCCGATCCAGGTCAATCCTTTTTCCATCAAACCCATCTGTACCGATCCGTAAGAAACAACTGATTTCTCAACCATGTCGATTCCCTGATCGTAACGGGAAAGTCCCTGATAGAAAATACTTGCTACAGGTCCGCGGGTATTGCGGCAATATTCTTTTGCTGCTTCAATACCACCGTTGTTCAGCGCGTCTTCAAAACCAGCGATGAATTTTTTGGTGTTCGTATCGGAAAGGTTTAAATAAATAACCCTTTCAATTGCGATGGCCAAACCGAAAATCAAACACAATACAACACAAGCCATAAATCCGGCACCACCTTCGATGAATTTCTGTTTGATCGCTGCATGCATTGAAGTGCTTTCAATTTGTTCGTCATCGATAGAAACTGTTGTTTGCTCGGTTTGAGCTGCTGGTGCTGCTTCGTCTTCCTGAGCCATTAGTTTTGATGCTCCAATAGTAAGCATTCCTAAAACTGCTATTAGTGCAAATAATTTTCTCATGATCTCTTTAACTGATTTTTAGTTTATAAATAATTAAAATTTAACTCTCAAACTTCAGGCGTACCCTTGCAAACCTTTGTATTCCCACAGGACGCACCAAAAG
>ERZ773139.3665-NODE-3665-length-13350-cov-4.774126_pt1 | contig 13350 bp, 9 predicted proteins | sample MGYA00580854_ERZ773139 | MGnify/ENA primary metagenome ERZ773139 (study PRJEB29015, sample SAMEA2737809) | human gut metagenome | biome: human gut; feature: human-associated habitat; material: faeces | place: China | collected 2012 ...
GTGTAGGCCGGCAGCAGCATTGCGTAGAGGTGGCTGCGCATGATGTCGGAATCCATGCGTAGGCTGCCGTATTGTTGCACTGTTTCGGCGGCCAGCTTGCGGTCGGCTTCGGTTACTCCGTCTTCCGGGCGGTGGAAACGCCCTAATGCCTCGTGCAGTTTTAAGAGCTGCCGATCGTTTCCCAGACGGGTATAGACGTGTTTGCCGTCGTCGTTCAGGGCGATGACCTCATATTGGCCGGGTTGTACGCGCAGCAGCGGGACCCACATGTAGTTCTCCACGCAAACCATAATATCCCGCTTCCCCGCGCCGGGCTGGATGATGACACTGGCTTCGGCTCCTTTGAACCGCCCTTCGGTGATGCGTATCCGGTCGCCTTTGATAAGTTGCTCCGGTTGCGGCGTGTAGACGGGGATCACGTTGGAATAGGAATCGGCTACCCATTGCAGGTTCGTCATCGCCTCCTCGGAGAGATAGGGATGGTATTCGCATTTCCCGTCCTTGATGCGGGGCAGGAAATTGTATAGGGGCAGCCATTGTTTCATCCGGTATATTTCGTGCTCCGAAGCGTGGATGAATACGTAGTTATACAACAACGGGCGACGGGTCTCGACAAACCTGCCGTCTCTCTTTTTCACCTCCACATACGAAGGTGCGAAATATTCGAATGATGGCTCTCCGTTTCTGCGGCGGCGTTCGAGCTCCTCTTGCAGCCCCTTGGCCGGACCTTTGTGGCATGAAGGGAGCACCAGCACGTACCATCTGACGACGTGCGTATCCCTCATGCGTTCCGGATATGCCGGAGCGGCGGAAACGGATTGGGATTTTCTGAAGGAGCGAGAATCGATTTGCATCGGCTGCACCGGTGAGCCACTCTTTCCCATAGACAATTCAAAGCCATATCGGCGCTGTTGTCGAATGCGCTGATATACAATAGATTGTAACCAAAATGCGAGAGAATTCCGAAAATATCATCTATTCTCTACTGTGTTTCTAAAATAAACAAGGTCAAATTCGTGTTCCCATCATTTGACCCTGCCTCGCAATTAAAAATCCCCTTGATTTTAAGGAGAAAAACGTAATTTCACTTTATGGTTTCTTCCTAAGAGACCATATTTGTTGTACAAAAGTACAGATTATTGTCCAAAGGGCCAAATAAAATTCGGTATTTTTTATGCGCCAAAATCCCCCCCCCCTCCGAAAAACGATTTGTAAATTAAACACTTGCATCATAATATATATTATTGGATCGGACAGAATCATCCTTAATGAATCAGGCGATCCGTTTTAGAAAAAAAGCGGAATTGTTGACAACGAATAATAATTATTCCGGTCTATAAAACAGATAATCACGATTTATGGTCTCTTAGGAAGAAACCATCCAGTCGGAAAAAAGTTGGCCATTGTTCTCGGCAGATTCTCTTACGGGTATTGTTTTCGGGATTGTTTTAGTGTAAGATGCAGGGTTTCAGCTGTTTTCGCCTTGCGCAAACAAAAAATCAGCAACCTCATTTCTGTAGGTTGCTGATTTGCGTGAGCGGAAAACGGGATTGCGGCAACGATCGAATGCAGATTTAGGCTAACAAACTGACCTTTTGTGATATATGCACATTTATGCCGTATTTTACGAATAGTGGTTTAAGCGGCTTAAAGCATCGAAAAGCAGGAGTTCGGTTAACAAATCGTTAACGGCGATTCGGCAGCCGAAGAATCGGACAATCGTCCCGATTTATCCTTGCAATGTATTCTTATTCACTGTTTTGCGTAATTTTTTCGTATTGATTCTGAACTCATAACCGGTTAACTTTGCAATCTGTAAAACTGTTATGAGAAGAAGCACATTCAAAATCCTGTTCTATGTGAACAAACAGCGCATGAAAGAGGGGCGTATCCCCATTTACGCTCGTCTGACGGTGAACGACAAAAGTACGTTCGTCAACTGCCGCGTAACCCTGCCGCCCGCCTTGTGGGATTCCAAAGCCAACAAGGCCGTCGGAAAGAGCCACGAAGGGCAGACGGTCAATCGTAAGTTGGAGCATATCCGCACCCAAATCGAGCGGCACTACCAGCGTATCTCCGACCGCGATGCTTACGTCACGGCTGAACGGGTAAAGCAGGCTTACCTCGGCATGGGAGAAGAGTACGAAACACTGTTGGAAGCGTTCGACAAATTCAACCGCGATTTCAAGCAGCATGTCGGTGTCGATCGGGCGCAGTCTACCTATCGCAAATACGACAACGTGCGCAAGCGGTTGGCGGAGTTCCTTGCCGAGAAACTGCATCGCGAAGATATTCCGTTGAAAGAGTTGACAGAGACTTTCATTACCGACTACGACCTCTACCTGCGTGGTGAGAAAGGGTTGATACCCTCGTGTGTCTGCATCTACACCAAACCGTTGAAGATGATCGTCACGAAAGCGCACAACGCGGGTATGATCGCACGCAATCCGTTCGCCGACTATCATCCGAAGAAGACGACCAAAGAACGCGGCTACCTCATCGAATCCGAGTTGCAGGCGTTGATGAATCATAAGTTCGCGTTCGAGGGATACGGCAAGGTGCGGGACATGTTCGTCTTTTCGTGTTTCACGGGTATGGCCCATGCCGACGTCAAGGGTCTGACGCAGGAGATGATTCAGCGCTCGTTCGACGGCGATCTGTGGATCGTCAAGCGGCGGCAAAAGACCGCCACGCCGTTCAAAATCAAATTGTGCGGCATTACCAAGCGCATCATCGCCCGCTACAAACGCGAAGTTGCAGGAACGAACCTCGTGCTGCCCGTGCCTGACATAGCTTATTGCAACCGCGTATTGAAAAAGATTGCGGCGGAGGTCGGCATCGACAAGACGATAACCTATCATATGGCGCGCCACACGTTCGCCACAACCAACGCGCTGGCACAAGGCATCCGCATCGAGGTGGTCAGTCGGATGCTGGGGCACACGAACATCAAGACGACCCAGATTTACGCCAAAGTAACGGACGACATGCTGGCCAAAGGATTCGACGAGATGGCCGACATTTATTCCGCCAAATACAGCCTTGCGCAATGAAAAGAGAAATCAATGTGGAAAGGTTTAGCCCTGCTGCCCTTTGTGCGCCCTATGGGATTTGGAAGGATCCCTCCGGGCGCACAGGGGCGCAGGCTTCCGGACCGTCGTTTTTTTTACCGGATTTTCCTGCCAATACCGTCTCCCACCATTCGGCCGCTCCGCGCCCGCGCCTTTTTACAAAAGGCATAGCTTATTAGGGAATTTTCCGAGCCGCATGTCTTTGACACGCTGAAAATTTCCCAATAAGGCAAAGGAGCTCCGCCCCTCTGCACACCCCGAAAGCACCAATTACCTAAAACTACATGACTATGGGCTATGTCGTATTCCATATGCAGAAGACACACGGAACGGACAGCGGAACATCCGCCCACATCGAACGCAAGGTCAAACCCTCGAACGCCGACGAAGAACGCACGCATCTGAATCGTCGATTGGTCGAATATCCCGATGGCGTCCATACCCGCACGCAGGCGATCCAACACCGGTTGGAGACTGCGGGCTTACCCGCAAGGTAGGCAAGAATCAAGTGCGGGCAATACGCATCATGCTCTCGGGAAGTCCCGACGATATGCAGCGTATCGTGCAAGAGGGACGTTTGGGCGAGTGGTGCGCCGACAACATGAATTACCTTGCCGCGACGTTCGGCAAGGAGAACATCGTATCGGCCGACCTGCATCTGGACGAAACATCACCGCATATTCATGCGACGCTCGTACTCATCGTAACGACCGAACGGAAACGGAAGAAGCAGGAAGAATGTGCAGCCAAACGCTACCGCACGAAATCGGCGTCCCGACCTCGGCTATGCGCTAACGACGTAATGTCGCGTGTCAAGCTGAAAGAGTACCAAGACACCTATGCCCAAGCGATGTCCAAATACGGACTACAACGCGGTATCGAAGGCTCCGAAGCTCGACATGTCGACACAACACAATTTTATCGTGAGGTAAAGGCAATGACCGATACACTGAAAGCCGACGTAACGGAATTGCAGAAACAGACAGCGACAGCACGGGAGGAACTGAACCGTGCAAAAAAGGAAGAACAGACTGAACGGCTGAAAGGGGCCGCGACTGCCGCTGCAACCGACATCGCCGAAAGTATCGGGGCGATGTTCGGCAGCAATAAGGTCAAGACGCTGGGAAGGGAGAATATCGCCCTGCGTCGGGAGGTAGCCACGCATGAAGAAACCATCGAAGCCCTACAAGCCAAGATACAGACCATGCAAGCAGACCACAGCCGAGAGTTGACGGCGATACAAGCACAACATACCACTGAGACAGCGAACTTGACGAAGCGATACGAAAAAGAAATGTCGCTACAGAAAACAATCATCTCGAAAGCGACAACGTGGTTTCCCTATTTCCGTGAGATGATCCGAATGGAAAGCGTTTGCCGAACAGTCGGGTTCAATGACAAACAGACCACTACTCTTATCAAGGGCAAACCGCTCGAATACAGCGGCGAACTCTATTCCGAAGAACACAACTGCAAATTCGCAGTCGAACAGGTAACGGCGCAAATAACGCCGATCCCACTGACAAACGGAAACTACAACTAAATATCGACAAAGTACCGTTTAAGGAATGGTGCAGGGAGAAGTCCGAGAAGTTACGGCAGACCTTACGTTCGCCGAAACAACGAGGTATCAAGTTCTGATAAGAAATGTCCTCGGCAGCCATGTTGCCGCCGAGGACATTTTATGTTGTCTTATTGCATTTGAAGGACTATTCTTCTCTCATCGACTTATAAAGCTCCAAACGCTTCTCACAATATTTAGTGATGATTTCACCCATACGAACGATCCGTGCCATATGTTCTTTGAGCTCGAACGGATGCAGCATGAATTTCCGTTCCTCGAAAGCTTTCCGGGCAAAACTTTTCAAGCAAGCTAATGTAGTGTTGCGCTCGGCGTTGGTGTCATCGAACAGCAACATCAATTCGGTTGACAAGGTACGCATCCGCTCATGCAAAATAATGGGATCATCGTGGTTGAACGGCTCGTTGTGATAGACGTAATAAAGCATCTTATAATAGAGAGTTGCCGCCTTTGCCGTCATGAAAGCCGCCCACCGAATTTCGTTCGGATATTTAGGCGATCCCGCCTGCGCAAGGTTCATCAACAGATCGGCCAGCGGCTTGAACGTGTCGAAATAGGATTTTGCATCGCAATAAGCCTCTTCGAAATTACAGAGCCGTTTCGGCCGTCGAAAATAAAAACTATCCTTGCAGTAAAGCAGCACACCTTGCCGATGGGCGTAGTAGAGAAACGGAGTCTGATGCGATTCGATGTAGTTCCACGGACAGATATACAGATTCGTATAGGTGATTTCTCGCCATCGGAAAGGCAGCTTGTAACGCAAATCGCGTTTTGCCTGCAACCAGTTATAGGCAGACTGGTTCCGCACGACAAGAAGCAGGTCGTAGCATTCACCTCGCTGTGCATTGTGCCACCGGCCAGAGATCCGAACAACAGGATATATTCGGGATCGAATAATCCCTCTTTCGTCAGATAATTGACGATTGCATCGGTTTCGCCTCGATTATACCGTGGATTGTTCTCGGATAGGGACGATTGATGATCCGTGGCGCTTCCCGAAATGGTGGGTTGTGTGTCGGTGACTATTTGTTGTGCAGGCTGTTCCTGCACGCTATTCTGATTCATTTCCATAGTTTTTGAATTTTCGGATTTGACAATAGTAGTGCTGTCCTTATCGTGCGCGCGGCATGACAAAGAGCATAACGATTCGGTTAGTAGTTATTTGCTAATCCGGCGGATGGGAATGGAAATGAATCGAAATGTTGCACGGCGGAATCCGCCAGCGGCTGGCCTTGCGGCTTGTCTGCGTCGGAACGCTGACATGATGTATTGTTCGCATAAAAATAAAAATATGCGCAGCTGCGAACAATACATCACTCTTTTATAAGCTCAGCAAAGTGCCGTTCGCGGGCGATCAACCCCAACGGCTCTGCGCATACTTTTAGTATGGTCGCTTTGCTGGCTACCACGTAAAAGAGTTGTATAACATATTGTTCGCAGAAGCAAAGATAGCAAGAATTTTTGAAAATGCTAAACATTTCATTATATTTGAAATACTTTTCTTGGCTGGAAATTGAATTGTGCAAAATATTAACATCATGGATAAAGATCACTTGATTTACAAAGTAGAAAACATTGAAGGTGTTGAAATCGATACTTTGTGTGTGTCTCTCAAAGCAATAGGCGATGAATACCGTCGATTTACTAATAACAGTAAAAAGCTTGTAGTAAAAGAGATACGAAAGGGAAGCGGTATATTTGAATTTATTGAACAGATAGTTATACCTGTGTTTGCTTCAATGGAAGCAACAAATACTTTAGTTCAATTTGGTGAATATATCAAATGTCAAAGATGTTATTATAAAAAAGAAAGATAAATTACCTAATAATATCCCATTAACAAAAATTTCTGTAGAGAATGTAAACTCTATGTTCTCTCCCGTTATCAATGGAAATAATAATACTGTAAATATTTACATCGGGACTAACCCAATTGTATCAATGGGGCAACCGGAGTATAGAGAAATGAAAGCAAACAGTGCACAAACTCTAAAAGAACTAAAATCGAATAAGCAACCGTTTCTTAAGAACCAAATTTATAACAAGGTATTGTTCCAGTGGGTACAGACGCGCTTTGATAGCACCATCGTGGGGTTATAAATCAAATACAGGAAAAGCCAGCAAAGGTAATTTTTGCTGATGACAATTCTAACACCAAAGCGGAAATGACTACATCATCCCATGGAATAGATTGGCAAAAGGTAAAATATTTTGTTGATGTAGAAACAATAGTTAGCGACGGCAATATTGTAGCTTATAAAATACTCAAAAATTACCCTAATGATTGCATTATCGAAGGAGCAAGCGATGAATTATTTGGATGAATAACGTGTGAAGTTCCATATAACGACAAAAAAATCCATTATCTTTGTGTCGGGTTCTTTTCAAGATGAGAGTTACTGCAAAGCAGTGCAGAAGATCGGTTAACAGATCGTTAACACGCTAAAAGGCGACAATGCCGCAACTCGCTGACCTACAAAAGAAAAGAGGATCGATTTCTCAATCCTCCTGTTTTTGAGCGGAAAACGGGACTCGGACCCGCGACCTCAACCTTGGCAAGGTTGCGCTCTACCAACTGAGCTATTTCCGCATGGCATGTTTCGTAATTGCGAATGCAAAGGTAGCTAAAAAATCCGAATCTCCAAATTTTTCAATTCCATTTTGCAAATTCTTTACGATCTGCCCCTCTCTCCTATCCGTTATTTGAAGACGCGCAGGCGGTCATCCAACGGCTCGAAACTCTTCTCCTGAGGTTCGCCGGCCGGAATGCCGAACGGCATCTGGGCTATTAGCCGCCATTGTCCCGGCAATCCCCAATGCTCGCGGACTTCGTTGTCAATCAACGGGTTGTAATGCTGGAGCGAGGCTCCGAATCCGGCGTCTTCGAGCATCGTCCATACCGCCAGCTGGTGCATTGCCGAGGTATGCTCGGACCAGACGGGGAAGTTGTCGGCGTAAAGCGGGAATTGTTTCTGAAGTCCTTTCACGATTTCCGTATCTTCGAAATAGAGCACCGTACCGTAGCCCGATGCAAAACTGCCGTCGATTTTTTTCTCCGTGGCAGCGAACGCCTTTTCCGGGACGATGGCTTGCAGCGTTCGCTTCACCAACTCCCAGAATGCCTTGTGGTGTTCGTGCAGCAGCAGCACGAGGCGTGCCGACTGCGAGTTGAATGCCGAGGGAACGTGTTTCACGGCAAAACGCACGATTTCTTCGATTTGTGTGTCGTCGATCGGGGATCGGGGTGTCAGTTCGTAATAGCTGCGGCGGTGGCGCAGGGCCTCTTTCAGATTTCTTTCCATAGTCGTCGTTGTATTTGGTGTCGAATGCTTTTTTACAAAAATAGCACAACTTCGGGAAAAACGTGCGGAATCCGAAGCGAAATAGTATCTTTGTGTTCATGAAGAACGTAATTGATCTCTTTTCCGAATTGGGGGCGCGTCTGCGCGGATTCGGCGCAGACGATGCGACGCAGGCCGTTATGGAGGCTGCCTGCCGCGCTAACGGATGGTTTACGCCGGCCGATGTCCGCCGTGCCGTCGGGGCGATCGCCCGGGATATGCTGAGCCGTGAAAAACTCGAAGCCTGGTTGGGGAACTACCCTGCCGTGCCGGTCGCCGTGCCGCGCCGCGTGTTGGTGGTCATGGCCGGGAACATTCCGCTCGTCGGTTTTTTCGACCTGTTGTGTACGGTCGTCAGCGGTCACCGCTGTCTGTTGAAACCCTCGGCCAAAGATACCGTGCTGATGGAGTATGTCGTTGGCCAGCTCCGGGACATCGACGCATCGGTGCCTGTGGAATTTTACGACGGAGTGTCGCCCGTCGATGCGGTGATCGCCACGGGCAGCGACAATGCCAACCGCTATTTCCGCGCCCGCTATGCCGGGATTCCCTCGCTGCTGCGGGGAAGCCGTCAGTCGGCTGCCGTGCTTTCGGGCGATGAAACGCCGGGGCAGTTGGCCGGATTGGCCGACGATATTTGGGCCTACTCTGGATTGGGATGCCGCAGCGTGTCGTTGTTGTTCCTGCCCGAAGGATGTGAACCGACGCTTCAGATGCCGGATGTAAACGACAAATACAAAAATAATTACCGTCAGACGCGGGCGCTGCTCACGATGCAGGGACGGCCGTTCCGCGATCTGGGGGCTGCCGTGGCCGTCGAACAGCGGGATTTCCCGGCGGCTCTGAGTCAGATTTCCTACACGTATTACAAGACGCCGGATGAGGTCGCCGGATGGCTTGCGATGCACGACGACGAATTGCAGTGCGTCGTCACCGAATGTCTCCCCCACAGCCGTCGCGCCGCTTTCGGATGCGCTCAGTCGCCCGCCCTGACCGATTATCCCGACGACCGGGATGTAATCGCGTGGCTGGCGGCGCTGAATTGAGAAAAAGTATTATATTTGCTGTACGGATAAAAAATAGATTACTGCGATGTCGATGGTTTTCCGATTCCGGATGTTGAGCGATGAGAACGACAATTTCGTGCGCGATTACGAGGTGCTGTACGATACGACGCTGCTCGATTTCCACAATTTCATTCTCCGATCGCTCGAATACGAGGATTGCATGGCTTCGTTCTTTACGGCCGACGACCGCTGGGAGAAACAGCGCGAATTTACCTTTATGGATATGGACGACGGCAGCGAGAACGCTCCGGTAGCGATGGAAAAGGTGACTTTGGGGCAGATCATTCACGACTGCCGCGACCGTCTGATCTATCTGTTCGACCTGTTCGGCGACCGGGCTTATTACTTGGAGCTGACCGGAGCTTACGAAGCCGACAAGGAAGCCTCCTACCCGCGTGAGATTTACGCCCAGGCCGAAGCTCCCGACCAATACGACCCTTCGAAGAACCGTGTGGACGACGAGGGCTCGATCTTCGGCGAGATGATGAGCGATTTCAACGATTTCGAGGGCGACGACAACTACGACGATGCCTATTAAACGACTGCTGGTCGTGGTCGGTCCGACGGGTTCGGGCAAGACGGACCTGAGCATCCGTCTGGCGCTCCATTATGGTGCACCGATTCTTTCGACCGATTCGCGTCAGGTCTACCGGGGGATGCCGATCGGTACGGCACAGCCTTCTGTTGATCAGCTTCAAGTTGTTGAACATCATTTTATTGCCTCTCATAATCTGACGGACAACTTGAACTGCGGGGAGTATGAGGTGCAGGCCCTTGCACGGCTCGAAGAACTTTTTGCAGACCATGATTGGGTCGTTGCCGTCGGCGGGTCGGGGCTCTATGTGCGGGCTCTGTGCGAAGGTATGGACGACCTGCCGCAGGCCGACGAACCGCTGCGGAGGGAGCTGGAGCACCGGCTGGCGGAGGAGGGACTCGGGGCGCTTGCCGAAGAACTCCGGGAACTGGACCCGGAGTATTGCCGGACCGCCGATCTCAATAATCCGGCGCGGGTGATGCGTGCGCTGGAGGTCTGTCTTCAGACCCATATGCCCTACTCCCGGCAGCGTACCGGGGAGCGCCGTCCGCGGCCGTTCGAAATCGTGAAGATCGGCATTGATCTGCCGCGCGACGTGCTTTACGACCGCATCAACCGCCGCGTGGATCGGATGTTGGCCGACGGGCTGGAAGCCGAGGCCCGGGCGTTGTATCCCTATCGGGAATTGAATGCGCTGAAGACGGTCGGTTACCGCGAATTTTTCGATTATTTCGCCGGGCGCATCGGGTACGACGAGGCCGTGGAGCTGATCAAGCGCAATTCGCGGCGTTATGCCAAGCGGCAGCTCACGTGGTTCCGACGCGACTCGGAGATCCGTTGGTTCGCACCCGACGACGATGCGGCGATAATCGCCTATGTCGGTTCGAAATAGGGAAAACGAGGAATTTCGGCCTGCCGCGGCGTTATGTTGCGGATGTTTTGGCAAATCGCAAATATTTTCGTACTTTTGCGTTCGTCTTTCGCTGAAAGACTGCGCCCGGATGGTGGAATCGGTAGACACGCCGGACTTAAAATCCTGTGGCCAGCAATGGCCGTGCCGGTTCGATCCCGGCTCCGGGTACGTAAACCCCCGCTCGGTCGTATGACCGGACGGGGGTATTATTTAAGGATTCAATAGGTATTTGGGCAGAATCTTGCCGGGCGTTTATTTCAGATACTCCCGGAAGAAGCCTTCGATCTTGTCGAACGGAATCACCGCCAGATTGTCGTACAGATCCACATGGCTGGCGCCGGGAATAATATGCAGTTCCTTGTTATTGCCTTTCAGCTTTTTGAAGGCATCCTCGCTGAAATAGCGCGAATGGGCCTTTTCGCCGTGGATCAGCAGCACTGCGCTGCGGATCTCGTCGCTGTACGACAGGATGGGCATGTTGATGAACGACAGCGACGAAGTCTTGTTCCAGCCGTCGTTCGAGTTGAGCGAACGGGGATGGTAGCCGCGCGGGGTCTTGTAGTAGGCATAGTAGTCCTTCACGAACCGCGGGGCGTCGTCGGGCAGCGGGTCCACTACCCCGCCGGCCAGCGCGCAGGTGCCCGTCCTTGCATCTTCCGTGCGCTGGGCGTTGAGCTGCCGGCGGAGTTCGTAGCGTGCGTCGGCATCCATCGCGTCGAAATATCCGTTCGCCGTGCAGCGGCTGATGTCGTACATCGTGGAAGCCACCGTCGCTTTGATCCGCGTGTCGATCGCCGCCGCGTTGATTGCGAATCCGCCGAATCCGCAGATGCCGAGGATACCGATCCGTTCGGGGTCCACGTCGTTGCGCGTCGAGAGGTAATCGACCGCGGCGCTGAAATCCTCGGTATTGATGTCGGGCGAAGCGACGTAACGGGGTTCGCCGCCGCTTTCGCCGGTGTAGGACGGGTCGAAGGCGACGGTGAGGAATCCCCGTTCGGCCAGCGTCTGGGCATAAAGGCCCGAGGCTTGTTCTTTCACGGCGCCGAACGGACCGCTGACGGCGATGGCGGGCAGTTTCCCGGAGGCGTTCCGGGGGATGTAGAGATCGGCTGCGAGCGTAATGCCGTAGCGGTTGCGGAAAGTCACTTTCGAGTGGTTCACTCGGTCGCTCTGCGGGAACACCTTGTCCCACTCGCGGGTCAGATTCGGGTTTTGTTTCATGGTCGTATCGGAGTGATTGCTTTGTCCGAAGCAGGTGAGCGGACAGGCCGCAAGCAGGGCCGCCGCCAGGATTAGGGTTCGTTTCATCGTGCATTCGTATTGGTTTACGATGCAAAGGTACGAAGCCGGTGCGAACCCGCTCTTACCCGAATTGCGGATATGCCTACCCGGATTACTGATTCCGACCGCCCCACTTGGGTCTGATGCCGATGAAGAACTCGACGTTCATGCGAGGCATCGGGCGTGCGGTCACCGAGAGGTATTCCTCGTTGAAAAGGTTGTTGACGGTTCCTTTGAGCGTGAGGTCGGCCCATTTCAGGGCGAAAGCCTTGTCGAGCGAGAGGTTGTTCATCAGGTAGGGCGTCAACCGGCCGCTGAGGGTGATGTCGTTGCTCGACATGGTGTAGCGCTCGCTGTAATAGCAGAACTGGTACAACAGCCCCCAGCTCCGCCACGTGAGCCGTCCGGTCACCGTGGCCGAGAACTCCGGTTCGTAGGGCAGCTGCTTGCCGACGGACTGGTCGGCGGGGCTTATCGGCTCGCCCTCGTTGATCGACGGGGACCACGAGAACGTGCCGTTCATCGTCAGTTTCCAATCCCGGGCCGGTATGACGTCCAGGCTGGCCTGCATCTCCACGCCGTAGGCATGCACCTGCTTGATGTTCCGCGGCGAGAAGAACCCTTTGGGCGTCGAGAGCCACAGAATCCAGTCGTCGATGTGCTGGTCGTACCACGACGCCGATCCCGACAGCGAGTAGACGTTCTCCTTCCCCACTGCGAACGACAATCCCGCTTCGTAGCTGAAGCCGCTTTCGCTCCGCAGGTCGGGATTGCCGCCCGGAAGGAAGTAGAGGTCGTTGAGCGTCGGGAAGCGGTGGTTGCGCGACACGGAGGCTTTGGCGACGATGTTGCCGCGCTTCGACAGCTGACAGTCGGCGAAAAAGGCCGGAACCGTCGCCCATTTCGTGCCGTACATCTCTTCGCGCAGGACCGCCGACAGCCCCAGCCGCTCCGTGGGGCGCCACTTGGCCGAGACCGATGCCGAGAGTTCGATGCGCCCCTTGTCGTATCCGACGATGTCTTTGCCGCCCTGTTGCAGGATGATGTCCTTGTCGATGCTTTCGACCAGATGCTGATGGGCCGAAATGCCTGCCGTGAAGAACCAGTTCCCGTTGGGCGTATACTCTCCGTCGGCCTGTCCGTAGAAGGTGTCTACCTTGTTGCGCGAGCGGGTTATCGAGTTCATGATCCCGCTGCCGGGGTCCTTCCGGTAGTCGTAGGCCATCCACGTATGGATATACCCCGCTTTCGCCGCGACCTTCCAGTCGCTCCGGTAGTGGTCCCACGAAAGCACGCTGCGCAGGGTGTGCTCCCGCTGGCGGTTCTCGAACTGTTTGTCGTCGGCATAGTCGGTCGTCAGCAGCGGCAGCTCGCGGTTCGAATTGATATACCAGGCGTTCAGTCCGAAACGGTCGCCCCGCCTCGTGTCGTAGTAAACCTCCTGCAAGACATGCACGTCGTCGAAGGCGCCGCTCTTGTTGCGCTCGGTGGGATAATACGATCCGACGATGTTCATCTCGTCGTCGTAGATGTTCTCCTTCTTGTCGCGGTTGCGGT